>JAEEGK010032879.1_pt1 | contig 10120 bp, 5 predicted proteins | sample 8958771 | NCBI WGS metagenome assembly JAEEGK01 (sample SAMN16246547, study PRJNA631951) | gut metagenome | biome: gut microbiome; feature: rumen; material: SC-attached | host: Bos | place: Iran: Karaj | collected 2018-10 | reverse complement strand
GAGAACATGAGAGTCTATAACATTGCACGCGCCTATATGTCGATGGTGGTGGCTGACATCATGGGAACTACTGATGCAGAACAGCAGGATAAGTTCTTTAACGACTTCTACGTCTACCTTGTAAATAAATCCTCTTTCACAGAGTCTGACCCTAATGATCCTAGCAAGACCAATACGGTTATGTATTATACGAGATTCTTTGAAATCATGGCCAAAGCTGATTTGTCGGCAAAAGAAAAAGTCACGGAACTATTCAACATTACCTACCGGGCCCTGAAGGCCTATCTGAAGGAGGATGGTTCAAGCTATAGCAATGCGCAGGCCGACAAGGTACTGGAGAATGAGGACTTCTATCGTGGTGTTATCACACTGATTGGTGACAAGTCAATGGGTGTCATGGGGTTGGATGAAGGAGATACGGGTATCTTAGTTGAAGGCCTTGACATCGTTCAACCTAAGCTTAATGAACAGGAGTTGTATACGGAGGCAGTTGCACTCTATGATCAGTATGTGGCTGCGGGAAACGGAAAATCGAGCACAATCTCGGGCTCAAGCGATTTGTTCTACAAAGGTATGTGGATGCCAGGATTACTACCCTCGCTCGATGCTCAGGCCACAGGATGGGATCATGACTGGAACACACAGTCAGTAAGTACGCGAAGTGCAGATGTAAAAAATTCCTATGATACTGCCTTGGGTATCATCGATTGCGCCAATACGTTGCTGGTGGATCTGGACTATAGCGGAATCACGACATTGACAGTTTTGGAAGGCGAGGCTCGTGCGATGCGCGACTTTATCTATATGTATTTGGTGGAAAATTGGGGAAATGTGCCTCTGCCAGGCAATCAGACTGTCGGCTCCGACATAGAGGTGCTGGACTTTATCATCGAAGACTTGACAAAGGCTGCCGCCCTATTGAATTGGCAACCACGTGACGGACAATACGGACGCTTCACCAAAGGAATGGCACTATCCTATCTTGGCGAGGCCTATCTTTGGAAAGCCTATCGTCAACGTGCCTATGGACAGGACGACAAAAACTGTATTGCCGCCGCTCGGGAAGTGCTTAAACAAGTCATCGACAGCAATCAGTATTCTCTATCAAGCTCATACGTCTCCATGTGGGGACTAGACGAAGCATGGCCGAATGAGGCAGTCTGGCAGTTTGCCAACGAGATGAATACGAATGTTACAAATCCATGGTCAAGAAAAGACTGGCAGATGATGCAGTTCTATGCTGCCTGCCCCATGAATGGCGGATGGGGATCACTATACTTCTCCTGGGAGCTCTATTTCCTCTTCGAACAGGGTGACTTGCGTCGCGATGCCTCGCTATGTACAGCGGCTGTACAGAATCTGCCTCTGGAGTATCGTGGTGACGGCTACGGCAAGAATCCATTCCTTGGCGAGACCATCAACTGGAATACTTTTAAGTTTAATACCGGTGAGATTGCTCCTGCTGTATGGACATTGAAACATTGGCGTCTGAAAGCTGCCAACTGGGCTGGTTCAATATATTGTCCTGTACACATTTACTTCAAACGATATGCAGGTGTGCTGATGGACTACGCTGAATGTCTGTTCCGTCTGAATGGTGGTGATGATGCAGAGGCTTGGGCCATCATCGACAAAATCAGAACACGTGCCTTCGGTGGTCAGGCTCCTGAGGATGCCAAGAGCTACTATACCCGCATGACCAAGGAAGGCATGAAGATTAACCTCACAGGTACACCTGAGACCCTCTGCCTCCCATTTGAAGGCAAGGCTGAACCTTGGCAGGTCGCTTTGGGACAGGAGAAACGAAAGGAGTTCAACTGTGAGTGGAACCTGTGCGCTGACCTCCGGCGTCTGGACTTCATACAGGCTCACATGGACTGTAACTATCCGATTGGTGTAGGTATAGAGAATAATCCAGACGACTGGCACACTTGGCGTACCTGGAGTTTCAGCCCCCAGCGTATGTGGCTGCCCATCCCGGCGAAATAAAGGGAAGACGGCACCTGCCCCTCGTCGACAGCCAGCATCAGCGTGGTCTTCGGGGTATTCACAAAAAAATCCTTGGCGCTGGCCGTCAAGCACAGCGTCAAGGAAACTATAGGAATCAGCAAATGTTTCATTAGAGCAAGTTCTGCTTCTCGATATCCTTGAAATAGCGATAAGTACCTACCTTGAGTTCGTCGCAGGCAGCATCGTCGCAGACAATGATACCATGCTGGTGCATCTGCAGGGCCGAGATGGTCCACATGTGGTTGACACTTCCCTCAACGGCAGCCTGCAAAGCGCGACACTTGGCGTGGCCGTTGACCAGAATCATTACCTCGCGGGCAGCCATAACAGTGCCTACGCCAACGGTGAGCGCCGTCTTGGGAACCTTATTGATATCGCCCTCGAAGAAACGGCTGTTGGCAATGATGGTGTCGGTGGTCAGCGTCTTCTGACGGGTACGGCTTCCCAAAGAAGAACCCGGCTCGTTGAAGGCAATATGGCCATCGGGACCAATGCCGCCGAGGAACAGGTCGATGCCTCCGAACTTCTCGATTTCCTTCTCGTATGCCTCACACTCAGCTACCAGGTCGGGCGCATTACCATTGAGGATATGGATATTCTCCTTGGGGCAGTCGATATGGTTGAAGAGGTTGGTAAACATAAAGGAATGGTAGCTCTCGGGATGGTTGACGGGCAGTCCGACATACTCATCCATATTGAAGGTGACCACATTCTTGAACGATACCTTGCCCTCTTGGTAAGCCTTTACCAGTGCGCAGTACATACCGATGGGCGAAGAGCCTGTAGGCAAGCCCAGCACAAATGGTTTCTCGGGGGTTGGATTAGCAGCATTGATGCGCTCCACCACATGATTGGCTGCCCACTGGGACATCAAATCATAATTCGGTTCAATAATAACTCTCATAGTAATAAAATTGGTTTGTTGTTGTTATTTGAATATTACTTTCTTTCCTTCTCTGATATACAGTCCGCGTCCCGGTTTTCCGTGGATACGGCGGCCCTGCAGGTCGTAATAGAAGCCTTGGCCAACGGCAGTTTGACGGCTGCCAGCCTCGCGGATGGCATTGGGGTCACCACCCATGAAGTCGAACGAAATCAGCCCGTCGTCAGTCACGCGGATGTTGGTAATGGCTTTCGACAGGAATTTCTCTCCCTCCTTATTGACCTGAAAGGTGGTGGCGGCAGGGGTGGAGTCATCAGTCAGCCGGTCGTTGACAAACGCGGTGGAATCAGTGCTCCAGGGATAGGGCGTTGTACTGAGGTGCTTGTTGTGCAGCATGGGCTTTTCCGTCCATTGGTTATCGTTGCGCTTCTGTATGAGGTTCCACTGTTCATAGTCCAGTCTGTCGGCATGCACGAAGTCATAGCGGAAATGTCCCTTTTCGACGTTAACACAATTATTCGACCATGCCGACTCCGAGTAGTCGACATGCGATATCAGCAGTCCTTTTCCGGGAGCAGCAGCGTCCCACCCCGTCCACTGGCGGTTTTCCAGCAGGAAGTACTCCGATTCGGTGTTCTTGATGATGTAGATGTCACCGCCTTCGGAAACGGGCTTCATGCCCGTGATGGTTGTGGGTTCCGTCAGTTCGATGGGTGTCAGCCATCCCAACAGCATTTTCTCCTGTGCCGTGTAGTTGGGCGGGCACCATCCCTCGTTGGAATAGTTGCCGCCGTCCATCAGGTCCCACTCATCGCATACAGAATAAGCGGCATCACCCTTCGTGGGGTAGATGTCAGGAAGTCCTAAGCAATGAGAGAACTCATGGATAATCGTTCCGATGCCGAAAGTGCTTCCATTTCTATTTTTCCACAGCTCACCGCTGGCAGAATAGTGGGAAGCACTATGGCCGTCGGGAGAACGCAGCGACACAAAGTAGTCGGAATTAGGCCATATATAGCCAAACGACCCCTTACCCTGGTTACCCGCCAGGCAGGCATAGACGAAAATAATCTGGTCGATGGAGCCGTTACCGTCCCAGTCGTACTGGCCGTAGTCAACTTCAGGATTGTTGGCGAACACCTTTTGGGTGGCCTGGCGGAACTGCTCAGCACCCATGTTCTTCGTGTTAGCGTTCGGATTGTCGTAGGGCTGAGCCTTGTGGGAGACTGCCACAGGACCGTAGACATCGAACTCCAGGTTGAAGAGTCCACTCGACTGCTCACGGAAATAGTCGGCCACACACCCGGCACCTACTCCTTCGTTGTAGCCGCGCTCGTTGAACATGCGGTCATAGCGCTCCTGTGGATTCTCCCCAGAGAAAGTGGTGTCGGAGAACTCCACAAGAATCACCATCTGCTTGTATATCTTGCTGGCATCCCACTTCTTCTGGGGTTGGGGAAGACGAGCGGGGACACCGCGGGTAACGGCTGACTCCCCGCTAACCTGCGGGGTACAGCCGCCCTTCACGATCTCATAGTCTTGCGCCCCTACCGCTAACGGCAAAAGGGCGAGGATGCAAAATAACAGCGCTTTTATCCCTTGCATGGTGTCCAAGGTTTCAAGGTCTTGAAGAAGTCGTTACCTTTATCGTCGACAAGGATAAAGGCGGGGAAGTCTTCGACCTCAATCTTCCAGATGGCCTCCATGCCCAGCTCAGGATATTCCACACACTCAATCGACTTGATGCTCGACTGCGAGAGCACGGCAGCCACACCGCCAATGGTTCCGAGATAGAAACCGCCATGCTTCTTGCAGGCCTCGGTAACGACGTCGCTGCGGTTGCCCTTGGCTATCATCACCAGGCTGGCACCATTGTCCTGGAACTCGTCCACGTAGGGGTCCATGCGGTTGGCCGTTGTCGGGCCCATCGAACCACAGGGATAGCCCTCCGGTGTCTTGGCAGGACCAGCATAGAGCACGGGATACTTCTTGAAATATTCCGGCATTCCCTCACCTGCATCCAGACGAGCCTTCAACTTAGCGTGGGCAATATCGCGGGCCACAATAATCGTACCACGCAGGTTTACCCTCGTAGAAACAGGATACTTCGACAGCTCCTTGCGCACGGCATCGATGCCCTCGTTCAGGTCAATCTCAATACCCTTTCCACCCTCACCGGGCTTGCGCAGCTCCTCAGGAATCAGTTCCGTGGGGTTAGCGTCCATCTTCTCCAGCCAGATACCGTCGCGGTTGATCTTAGCCTTGATGTTTCTATCTGCCGAGCAGCTTACGCCCATACCGATGGGGCACGAAGCACCATGACGCGGCAGACGTACCACGCGGATATCGTGAGCCAGATACTTACCGCCAAACTGGGCACCCAGTCCTATCTTCTGAGCCTCCTTCAGCAGTTTCTCTTCGAGGTCGACATCGCGGAAAGCACGGCCCGTCTCGTCACCCGTCGTGGGCAGCGAGTCATAGAATTTGATGGAGGCCAGCTTCACCGTCAGCAGGTTCTTCTCAGCAGACGTACCGCCAATCACGAAGGCGATATGATAAGGAGGACAAGCTGCCGTTCCCAGGCTCTTCATCTTCTCCACGAGGAAAGGAATCAACGTACCCTCGTTCTGGATGGTAGCCTTCGTCATGGGATAGAAATAGGTCTTGTTGGCACTACCGCCACCCTTGGCCACCATCACGAAGCGGTACTCAGCACCCTCCGTGGCCTCGATGTCAATCTGTGCAGGCAAGTTGCAACGCGTATTCACCTCGTCATACATATTAAGAGGTGCATTCTGCGAATAGCGCAGGTTGTCTTGAGTAAACGTATTGTATACACCCAGGCTCAGGGCCTCTTCATCCTCGAAGCCCGTCCATACCTGCTGTCCCTTCTCACCGTGGATGATGGCCGTACCCGTATCCTGACAGAAAGGCAGCACGCCCTTGCAGGCCGTCTCAGCATTACGCAGGAACTGCAGGGCCACATACTTGTCGTTCTCCGAGGCATCGGGATCGGTCAATATCTTTGCCACCTGCTCATTGTGCTCGCGGCGCAGCATGAACTCCACATCGTGGAAAGCCTGCTGAGCCAAGAGAGTGAGCGCCTCTTTCGACACCTTCACTATTTCCTTGCCTTCGAACTCGGCGGTGGAAACACCCTCCTTCGACAACAGTCTGTACTCGGTCTTGTCTTCGCCCAGCTGGAACATCGGGGCGTACTTGAAATCTACTACGTTTGCCATAATTATCGTTTTATAGTTATTTTTGGGTACAAAAGTACACAAAAAAGCCGAAAACGCAAAAAGATTCCGGCTTTTTTCTTTCAGTTCCTCACTCGCCCCTAGAATCGGTGATTCTCCTCAGGAAAAAGGCTAATAGCCAAAAATATCGGTGAGCGACACGCGACGCACGGGGCCATACTGCTGTAGACCCTTCATATCGAGTTCCTTCTCATCGCCGAGGATGATGTAGCGGTAGGGCTTTCGGGCTATCTGCTTCTGCTCGAAGTCAACGATGTCCTTCATCGTCAGCTTGGGCAGCGCCTCGTATACTCTCTCGTTGATGTCGTAGTCAAGTCCCAGGTTGCGGGCATTGATCCAAGCGTTGATGATACCAAACTTCGTAGTACGGTTGCTGGCCAGCTGCTTGAAAAGTCCTTCCTTGGCAATCTGGAACGAGGCATCACTCTGGGGGATGCTGTCGAGGATGGTGTGGAAGTGACTGACGCAGTCCATCATCTTGTCGTTCTGGGTGATGATATGGGTGAAGAAGTCTTCGGTGTCGCCCTTGATGCCGGGACGACGGTAGACGGCCCATGCATTGTAAGCCAAACCGCGGGTCTCGCGCATCTCCTGGAAGACGATGGTGTTCATGCCACCGCCAAAGTATTCGTTGAAGAGGGCCTGAACAGGTTCCTCAATGGGATTCCACTGGCGTCTCTCGTTGTGGAACATACGCATATAGATGTTCTTGGCATCGTAGGGAGCGATAAGAATCTCACTCTGGGGCGTGGCCTGAGTGACGTAAGGCTTGAACTCAGGAGCTGGTTTCAACTCCGAGGGAAGCAACTGGAGATGACGAAGAAGCGACTGCTGCAACTCCTCCGTGGTCATCGGGCCATAATATAAAACGGTGTGCTCATACTGGCTGAGATTCTTCAGCAGGTCGAGCAGTTCCTGCGGACGGATCTCACGCAGCTGGGCGGTAGTGAGCAGGTTGCGCTGGGGATTGTAGGTGCCATAGACACCATATTGGAAGAGGCTGTAGAAACAGGCTTCCTGGTCGAGTTTGGCATCTGCCCGAGCCTTGTCGATCAAACTGACATACTGGTCGTAAGCCTCTTGGTCGGCCTTGGCATGCAGAAGCAGGTCCTCCAACAATTTTAGTGCTTCACCCATATTCTCGCTCAATCCGTTGAGGGTGATGCTAATGCTGCGTTCGCCAACACTGACGTCGTAGTTACAGGCCAACTTGTAGAACTGCTGCTTTACCTGCTCAGCGCTCAAAGAGTCAGTACCGAGGTAATCAAGATAATCGGCAGCATAGTCGTAGCGCACGTCAGCCAGTTTACCGAACTCATAACGGAAGGCCAACTGGAAACGGCCGTTCTCCGTGTTCTGGACGTAGGCGTAAGGAATGTATGGTGTGAGGGCGCCAAAGGTCAGGTCACGTTTGAAGTCGACGAACTTCGGTTCTATGGGGTTCACCTTCGTATTCTGGATGTCCTTCACAAACTGGCTGACATTGTCGCGATTGGCGGCAATGGGGGTGATAGCGGGTTTGTCAATTTTCTTCTCGTTGGGGTCTACGCCCTGACGCTTATAGACGGCAGCATAGCCATCGGTGAAATGGCGATTGGCAAAGTCGACAATCTGCTGCTTGGTCATGCCAGCAAAACGGTCGAGACGGGTAACCACCTGTTGCCAAGGAGTTCCGAGGATAAAGGCGTTGACAAACATATCAGCGCGAGAACGGTTGTTCTCCAGGGCATTGTAATACTGCAGTTTCTGGTTGTTGATGACGGACGGCAACAGGTCGTCGGAGAAGTCGCCACGCTTGAGCTTGGAGATTTCCTCCAACAGCAGGGAGCGCACCTCGTCGAGCGTCTGTCCCTGTTTGGGAGTACCAGCCAGAAGGAAGAAGGAATAGTCCATGAGGGGCTCTACCCCACCCCATGCGCTGAGCATCTTCATCTGCTGGTTGATGTCGAGGTCAATAAGTCCGGCAGTGCCGTTGCTAAGCATATCCTCGATGATTTCCAAGGTGTCAGCCTGGAGTGAGGCACCACGATCGAAGCGCCATCCCAGCCAGATGGTCTCAGCCTCAGGGCCGATGACGGTGGTGTCCTGCGGGGAGGTAAAGACGGGCTGTGCAGGGAAGGTGGGCTGAGGGACGAGGCCCGACGGAAAACCGTCGGGAACGGTGGCGGCAGGCTGCCACTGGCCGAAGTAGCGCTCGATGGTAGCGATGACCTTATCGGGGTCGAAGTCGCCAGCCATACAGATGGCTACGTTATTGGGCACATACCATTTCTTGAAATAGTTCTTGATATTGGTGATAGAGGGATTCTTGAGATGCTCCTGCGTGCCGATGGTGGTCTGCGTACCATAGGGATGGGTAGGACAAAGCTTACGGCAGAGAGCCTCATAAAGCTTGTTGGTATCGTCAGTAAGCCCAATGTTATACTCCTCATAGACGGCTTCCAGCTCAGTATGGAATCCGCGGATGACCATATGCTGGAAACGGTCGGCCTGGATCTTGGCCCAGTTCTCGACCTCGTTGGAGGGGATGTCCTCGGTATAGCAGGTGACGTCGTTGGAGGTGTAAGCATTAGAGCCTTCGGAACCGATAGCTGCCATGAGCTTGTCGTACTCATTGGGGATGAAATACTGGGCAGCCACCTGTGAGACACTGTCGATGCCGCGATAGGCTATACGGCGCTCCTCGGGGTCGGTGAGCTTGCGGTACTGCTCATAGCGCTGCTCAATATCGTCGAGCAACGGAGCCTCTGCAGCAGAATCGGTAACGCCAAACTGGCCCGTACCCTTGAACATGATATGCTCCAGATAGTGAGCAAGTCCCGTCGTCTCAGCCGGGTCGTTCTTAGAACCCGTGCGAACGGCGATGAAGGTCTGGATACGCGGTCGTTCCTTGTTAACACTAAGGTAAACCTTCAGCCCATTGTCCAACGTATAGATACGCGTCTGACTAAGGTCACCCTTCACTTCCTCATACTTGTTCTTTTCACAAGAAGAGAGTCCCAGCACAACCAGGACAGCTACCAACAAATGCTCAATTCTCATAATCTATTTCATGATCCAGTTTGCTCAAGAAATCATCGTAGACTTCCTGTTCGACATCTCCCATAGCGAATTCTTTCTCAGCGTCCTTGCGGATTTCGGCAATCCAGGCACGACGGGCACGGACATAGTCTTCACGGATACGCTCACAGGCCTCGACATTGAGTTCTTCGAAGTGATAGTAGTCGAGAATCATCTGATAGCTCCACGCCCAACGGTAGTCACTATAATGGTTGTTGATTTCAGAGAAGCGGTCGAGCACCTGCTGGATATTGTCAATGGTTCCCGACTTGATATCTTCTACCAATCGCAATTCCTCACTCTCGGGCAGAAGCAGTCCGCTGAGGTCTACCCATTTTCCCTTGCCTACAGAACTGACGGGCTGTCCGATGTAGCCCTCCTTCTGGGCACGTTTCAGCACGGCACCCATATAGATGCGCAGGGCAATATCGTAGTATTTCAGACCCTTACGCAGCGAAGAGGCATTGATAACATACTCATGGAAATTGTAGGTCGACACATTATCGCCCGAAGCTTCACGCAGGGCGGTGAGGATCTTGATACCCTCCATGATTTCGCCCACGGTAAATGGCGAGAGCCAATCGAAGTTGATGATTGATTTCTTGGGCTGACGGGAACGCTTGTCACGCTTGGGCCATTTCTTGATGTCGCGGTAGAGTCCCACCGTCGTGATATTACGTCCTGGCACCAGATAGCAATCGTCGCCATAGGCCATGAGATAGGAGAACGGCAGGTTACGGGTATCAGGATGGTGCATCAGTTTGCCAAAACAGACAGAGAAGGCACCGATGGTGGCAGGCATGAGGACATAGGCGCCCGAGGCAGTCTTTGTTCCGCGCTCCAAGGTGCCGTAATGCAGGGGTCCCATCTTATAGGCATGATTCGAGAAGTTGGTATTCGAACCAGC
>JAEEGK010032878.1_pt1 | contig 10120 bp, 6 predicted proteins | sample 8958771 | NCBI WGS metagenome assembly JAEEGK01 (sample SAMN16246547, study PRJNA631951) | gut metagenome | biome: gut microbiome; feature: rumen; material: SC-attached | host: Bos | place: Iran: Karaj | collected 2018-10 | reverse complement strand
TTTTTTTTTATTTATTTATTTATTTATATTTCTTTAATATATTATATATAATTAATTTATAAATGAATTCAAATCATAATGAATTAAATAATCAACAAAATGAAAATGTTAATATTGAAAGAAATAATAATGTACAGAATCAATTAAATAATAATCTTTATAGAAATATTAACAATAATAATATTCAAAATCAAAAACAAAAAATTTCTTTAAATTTTATAATATTATCAATTATCAATTTTAGTGTTTATTATTATGGAAAATATAATACAATTGAAATATCAAATACAAGTTTATGTTTATGGCCAATTATTTATGAAAATCAATATTATAGATTTATAACACATTTTTTTATTCATTTTGGTTTATTTCATATGTTATTAGAATTATTAATTAGTTTTTATTTATTTTTAAACGCTGAAAAATTTTTGGGAACTATGTTAGTATTTTTTTATATAAATGTATCATTAATATTTATTTCAAGTATATACATTATATTAATGTTAATTACTAAATATATATGTAAAATGATAAATTATAAAGAAAATTTTGATTTTATGTATGAATGTGGAATGACACCTATGCTTTTAAGTTGTTTTACTTTTTATTTTTTATTTTCTAAAAAAAAGAAAAAAAATATAAATATAATGAGTATAATTGAAATAAAAGGAAATGTTGCTCCCTGGTTTATATTATTTATTTTATATTTTTTTACACCAAATACATCATTTTGTGGAAATTTATCAGGAATTATTACTGCTTATATTATTTATAATTATTTAGGAGTTATTGTTTTACCTAAAGTTAATTGGATACAAGAAATAGAAAAAAGTTTAAAAATTAATAAAATATTAATTATTTATAGTAATTTATTAAATAGAGATGAAGAATTTTATCAAAATTTAGATGAATTGGAAAAATTATGTAAACAAAATTTCAATAAAAATCTTAATAATGGAATTCAAATGAGTGAAATTAGAAATGAATAAAAAATTAATTTTAATTTTATTTAATTATATAATAAATTATAAATTGAAAAATTTATATTTAATTTCAATATTTATTATATAATAATATATAATATAAGAAAAAATATATATATTATTTTGTTATTAATTACATCAAATATATTTAATAATAATGTATTATAAAAAATTTATTTATTTTAATTGAAATTTAATATATTTATTTTTCTTTTTTTTCATCATCTTTTATAACCAAAAATTTTTCTAAAATATAGTAATTATTTATTTCATTTGATTTTTTTTCTATTATAAAATATTTACTTTGAAAATAATTTACAATTTCAATAATTACCATTGTTATAAATAAAATAATTAGGTATTCTTCTAATTTTTTTAAATTATTAAAAAAATCACTCAAAAAATAATTATTATAAATTTCCATCAAATTATCCATAGCAAAAATAATTATAATTAAATTAATAAATTGTAAATTTTCAGAATGAAATAATAATATTAAATCTACTTCTTCTTTTCCATAATGTTTATATCTATTAAAAGTTTCTTTTAAAGTTAATATTAAACCTGCTTGAATAGTATAAACATTTGTATTAAAAACATTATAATATTTACAAAGTTCAATTAAATCTGCTTCATGATCTTTCAATTCATATAATAATTTATTACATTTATCATCTTTATTTAAAGATTCTAATAAACTTTCATATTTATTTCCTTTTTCATCTCTTATATTACTCATAATTAACGTATAATTATCAAATATACTTGCATATAATTGAGTTAAATTAAAATATTCATCATATAAAGTAGTATTTAAATATATTGAATATTTTATTATTAAATAATAACTTAATAAAAGATCCTGTAAATCTTGAATGGAAGTAATTTCATCTAATTTTTGATTTATTTCGGATAAAAGCTTAATAGATAAAGGAATAATTATTCCAAAAAGACATCCATAAATTAATATTAAAATCAATAAAGTGATTATAACAGAATAATATAATTTTAATTTAGAAAATTTTGATGTTGATGAAGTAATAATAATTGGTTTTTGTGTTGGTGAATTTAATTGATTATTCTTTTTATTTTCATTATTATTTGTTTGTAAATTTTTTGTATCATAACCCATACTTTGTAATGCTAATAAATTATTTGATTCTTTATTCATTTGTTTTCTATGTTTTAATTTAATACCTGATTCAAGAGCATAATTTTTTAAATTTTCAATTATTTCAGAAGCTTTTAATTCATTATGTATTAATAATTTTGTTAATTTTAGTTTTTTTTTTAAATAATTGATATGATTATTTTCTATTTTAGAAATTGTATGAATAACTTTAAAAATTTTTTCATTTTGAATTTTTACAGAAAAAAATAATAAAGTTAAACTTATTAAATTACAAACTAAAAAAATAATTAAAATTAATATAATAAATATTCTTAATTTAATCATAGAATTATCATAAATTTCTTTTATTGAAGAATTTATTAAAAAAATTACTTTAATAAATGCATGACTATTTGCAATAATAAAATAAACATATTTTTGTGGTAAATTATTTAAATTTGTAATTTGATTTTTATTTTCATATGAAATTAAAGGAATTTTTATATAATATTCAGAAATTTGACTTAAAATATAATTATATTGCATTTGAATAGGGAAAAAATCCATATAATTTTGTTTAATTATTTCTCCTTCAATATTTAATATTTCAATTTCAAAATTCATAATATCTCTTATTTTATCGGTTGAAATTTTAATGTAAGCTGGCTTTAAATAATTATTAAAATATTCAATCTGATTTTTTGCTCTTTCTTGATTTTGTATAAAAAAAAATTTCGTTAAATTAAAATTTATTTCATTTTCTTCTAATTCTTCAGAAATAATATTATAAAAATTATTTTCAATGTAATTTGAAGTTATAATTATTTTATTTATAAAATAAAATTGATTATAATAAAAATTACTATTAATATCTCTAAAAGCAAAACAATGATTAATATCACCTTTAAAATTTTTTGTTAAAATTTTAATAACAATTGAAAAAATTATTGATAAACTTATTACAAAAAAATTATAATAAAAACTAATATTTCCTAAATGATTATTTCTTAAATTAAACATAGTATTATTGTTACTTTCATTTGTTATATTCCAATCTTTTTCTTTATTCAAATCTATATTAGCAACTGAACTTGCCACACTTCCTCCTGAAAATGTAAAATTTTGATTATTTTCAGTGCCAGATTGTGATTGTTTTTCATCTATTTTTGTTGTAGTAAATTTATTTTTATTAAAATTATCTACTTCAAAATCAATCAAATAAAGTTTTTCATCATTAAATTCAAATTTTTTGACAATAATTAAAGTTATTTTTATTACTTTTACTATATGAAAATTATAACGCATTTCTTCTAATTTTTTACTATTTTCAAAGATATTTGTTTGGTTTAATAAAATATTTTTTTTAATATTTGAATATAATTTTTTTGGATTTAATTCAAGAATTTTTGAATTGTTTTCAATATTATCTAAATTAAAATTTTTCAGATTTAATAATTTAAAAAATGATTGCATTTTATCATTTAAATTTACACTAAAAAAATCAGAAAAATAATAACCAAATGAAATAATTTTTCCATTATTATTTATAATAAGTGAATTATCTTTCTTTGAATTATATTCTAATCCAATTCCTATATAATAATTATTACATATTGTTGGTAATTTAATCATATATAATTTTACTAATAACAATAAATCATTTTTTTTTTTAATGCACGTATTTATTTTAGATAAATTATCAGATAAAATCCAATTTTTTATTTCTTTTTTCATCCATAATTTTAAACATTCAGGAAATATATCAAAAAAATTATGTTTTTTCAAAAATCCTGATTTATTATTTGTAATTTCATAATAATTTAAAGGAGTTTTTTTTATAATTAATTCATTATTTACATAAGATAAAATAAAAAAAGTATTTTTTTCAATAATTAAATCTAAATTTTGTAAATCAAAATTATCTAAAGTTTTTTCATATCCACTATTGAATAAAATAGCTTCTAATAATTGAAATTTATCATATTCTATATTTTCTTTAATTCTACTTGAATCTTTTATTAATCTAAATAAATCAAGAATTTTTTTAAAATTTTTTTCAATTTGTTTATTATGTTTATTTGTCATTTCTAATAATTCTGCTCTATCCCTACTAAAATTTGTAATAACAAATTTTAATGATTTTACTATTTTTAAATATTTTGAATTTAACTTTAAAAATATAATAATATAATCTAAATTATTATCATCACTTAATCTTTGATATTTTATAAAATGTGAATTTAAAAAAGTAAAAATTGAAATACTTAATATATCATTTGATTTTTTTAATATTTTATTATTAATTTTTTTTAATAAAAAATATACTTTTGATTTATTTTCTTCTGAAATATTATAATATAAAATTTTATAATAAGTTAATAATTCTTTACATTTATGATAATGATTAAAATCCTTTTTTGATTTTATGATATTTATTAAATATTTTATAATAAATAATAATAATTTTTGGAAATCATTAATATTAATATCATATTGTTCTCTTATTTTTTTAATAAATTTATCATCTTTTGTTAATGTTTCTTTTTCTTCTTTATTTTTACATAAAATTTCATAATCATAAATTTCTATACAAAAATATTTTTTAAAATTTTTTTGCATCATTTTAAAAACATTATTTTTATCTTTTTCAACAATTTTATGAGAAGAAAATAATAATATTCTATTAAGTGGTTCAAAAATTTGAAATAAACCTAAAATAAAATAAAGAACATTATTATCTAACAAATTCTCCAAATCAGATAATAATATTATTTTTTTTTGATTAACTAAAAAACTAATAATAACAAAAATAATAAATATTGCAATAAATTCAAAATATTTTAAAATAGTTGTATCTTCTAATTTTTTGGCTAAAAATACAAAAATAAATCTAGCAACTAAAAAAGAAAAAATTATATTATGAAAGATTATATATAAATGGTCATTAATTGTTTTATATAAATTAAATTCAAATATTTTAATTTTTTCAAAAAAAATAATCATATATATAAATACCCAGGAAATTTGAAAAACAATTGAAAATTTTAAATCGAATCTTAATATTAATATTATTGATTCAATTATACTTAATGTAAATTTTAAATAAAAAATTTTTGAATTAAAATAATAATATAATTCATTTCTATCATAAGCATAAATAAACAAATTAAACATAAAATAAATTGGAATTAAAATTAATATAAACAATAATATATCAAAAAATATATCTTCTCCTAAATCATTATAATTATCAGTTATTTGAATAAAAAAATTTCTTAAAAAAATAAATAAGATTAAAGATAATAATGGATTAAAAAATATATACAAAATTCTACTTGCAATAAATTTAAATAAATTTAATATAGAATTTCTTACATTCACAGCTTGAATAATTATAAAAAAATATATGAAAAAAATTAAAATAATTTTAATTATATTTAAATTCTTAAAATTTTTTTGTTCAAATATTTTCATTTTAAATTTATCTAATAATAAAGAAATTTGATCATATTTATAATAATCTTTATTTAAATTATCAGCATTTTTACATAGTTGATTATTAATTAATTCAAAATAAAAATTGGGACTTAAAATATATAAATATGTAAAAATATTAAAGAAATTTCGTTTATAATTAAATATTATATCAATTATCATTAAATGATTAATTATTTCAAAAATATTACAAAAAATATTTAATTTATTGAAATTTAAATTATTATTTTTAATACTAATATACATATTTATTAAACAATCTGAAAATTTCAATTTCTTTTTTTTTTTTTCATTCATTATTTTATTTTTTAAAATTTTATATTTATTTTAAATTATTATAAAATTTTAATATTTATATAATTTATTATATATACAAATTATTCTAAATAAATATAATAAATATTTATTTTAAATTAACTTATTCTCCATTGATTCCCACAGTCAACACATGTGATAAAAATTGACATAGGTTCATCTGCTGATCGCATTTGAATTTCTTGAGTAGTTGTTCTTTTTCCTTTACATTTACGACATGTATACATTCCTTCACTAACTAATGCATGCTTTTGATTCCAATCACTTCTCGTTGCGTCGAAAGCTTCTTCTTCCATTTGTGTTCTCTCATTTTTTATTTTTTTACTTGCCATTTCAGTTACTTCCATTTTAGCTAAAACTTCTGGAGATAATTTTCCTGATAAAATATCAATACGAAACTCCTCATTATCGGGATCTTTTAAATTACTAACAATTGCTTTACATCTATTTATATATTTTGTTCTTTCAGGGATTATATCAAAAATTTTATTTTCAATTAATATAGATTTATCCATTACATTAGTACTATTAAATCCAGTCGGAAGAAATTCCATAAATGCTCTATAAAGCATTTTTTTTATAGAATTTCGAATATCTGAATGATTTGAATTAACTAATCCATTTGGAATAGGAATATCGTTTGAATTAATACTTGAATTACTTGTCATTTTATGTAAATCATTTGTATTATTATTATTATTTGTTTTTTGAGTGGTATGTGAATCTTGATTTTCATTATTTTTATTTTTTTTATTATTAGTATTATTTGATTTAATTCCTTTTATAATAGATTTCCACTTTATTATTAATTTTTTTGATTTCCCTGAAATTTCTTCATTTTTATTTTTTTGTAATTTTCCTAAAGTCACACCAATTTTACTTTCCTGTAATAATTAAAAAATAATTTTACTAATAAATCTTTTTTATATACATATAATTCATTTAATCTATCTAATATTTTTGAATTTCGTTCATCATCCTATAAATTATAATATAAATTATAATATAAAATTTTACATTCAAATCTTTTTCCAATTCTTTTTTATAATAGACCAAATCATCAAAAACTAATCCAGTATTAGACATATTTAAATTTAATATAAAATTTTAAAATTAATTAAATTTTATGAATAAATTAAAAAAAATATAAAATAATAAATATTTATTTAATATTTATAATAAATATTAATTATTAATTTATAAACAAATTAAGTAAATATGGGTTGTTGTGGTTCAAGTCAAAGTGATGATATACCAACTTTATTATGTTTCTTTGAATCAGGAAATGAAGATCAAAAAGCTTATTGCTTAAAAGTTAAAAACGCATTTAAACATAGACGTACAATCAAGTTTGAAATAAAATCAATTCCTGGAGTTGCCTTTTCTATTAAATTTAAGTGTGATGGAAAATTAACAGTTATTCAAAGCAATTATGATAGTTCTGATGAAATAATGGAAGAAACATTACAAAAGGCATATAAAATTTTAGATGAATAAAATAATTCATTAAATTATAAAATTTTTTATTTATTTTTAAATTTTTTATTAAATTGATATAATTATTGAATTTAATTTTCTTTATTTATTTTATATAAATATTATTAAAATTATGTTTATTATATTTAATGATTAATTATAATAAATTTAATAGAAGAATAAAACGATTATAATTATATAATCAAAAATATAACTGCTGTATTTAAAAAAATAAATTAATTAAATAATAAATAAATTAATAATATTATTTTTTATTTAATTAAATATATTTTTTTTATAATTTCTATAAAAATTAAATTAAATGATTCAAAATCATTAAATTATATATATCAATAATATTAATATTAATATTATACAATAATTAAACATTTATTAATACCCTTAAACCATTTATGAATTAGTCCTCCATTGACTTTATATAAAATATTATATTTTATTATATTTGTTATAATATTATAATTATTATCATCATTTAGATCTTTTTCAGTGCTTCCTAATATATCTAATAATTCATATGATATTAAATTTTCAACTTCTTCTTCGCAAACAGTGAATAAATTTTTATCTCCTATAGTTTGAACTAATAAATCATTTATTTCCTCCTTTTCTATATATTTTTCGAAAATATTATTATATCTATTTTTGTTTATATTTACTTCATCTATAAAATTAAATATATCATTTCTTTGATTTTTAATCTCATTTATATCATTAACCAGTAATTGGAATTCATCTTTTAATACTTGAGAATTATTTCTTTTATGTTTTTCTTGACTTTCAGGAGTGTCTAATATTAATGAATAGTCTAGACATGATAAATATGTATCATTTATTAAATTTCTAAATAACATTATTTGCTTTCTATTTTTCATATTTATATTATTTTTACTTAAATCTAAATTTTTCAATATTGAATTTTCATCAAAATCAATTATTATATTTTGTTTATCTTCTTCTTGTGCATAAACTACTTTTGTCCTTGCAATAATTCTTAATAAATTATCTTGGTTCTTTATTTCATTTAGGTATAAATATAATGATTCTAACGAATTTTGAGGTTTTGATATTATTTGGCATATATTATTTGTTGAATTATTTCCTATGTAATTACGGCCTAAATATAATTCTTTTAGATATTTGTTCTTTTTAATTGATTTAAGTAATGGCTCTACAAGATCATTATTTATATTATTTAAGTTTAAATATAAACATTTTAATATACAATCTTTGCTTTTTAATAATTCACTTAATTCATATATAGATGATTTATCTAATGAACAATTGTTTAAATTTAATTTTTCTATTTTTGTCCGTTTCTGCCGATACAATAATTTTAGATGACTTAAAAATTTTGATATTCCAGAACATAATTTATTAGTTGATAAATTAATTGATTTTAAATTTCCGAATTTATTAAGTATATCACATAAATAATCTTCAACATCATCTTTAATAAAATTATTATAAAAATTTATTTCTTCGACATTATTATTTTCAAATAATTTAGCTCCGTTAATGAAATAATCAAAAAAATATGAATATAATCGATTTTTACTATAATTAATAGTTTTTACTTTTTTATTAAATACTACAGTTTTACCTAATTCAAGCATTCCTAATTCTCTCATATCATTTTCAGTCATAGATATTTTTGTTATACGATCATCTTGTCTCATAGGAGAAGAAATTAATATAGCATATTCCCCTTTCATTAAACCACCATTGATATTATATTCATAAGGAACTAGAGCAAATTCATTATTTTTCTGATCATTTTCGGTATATTTCATTAAACGTGAATTAATTGTCTGATAATTAGTGAATAAAGTAAAGAAAAAATATGAAATAATACTAATTGACTCATTTGTTTTTTTCTTATTATTATTTTCATTTTTGACTTTAACTGGTATTATTTTGTTTTTAATATTCATTCTCATAAGATTAATATTTTTTTCAAATTGAATAATACTATTATTTGAAATATTATTTTCTTCTTTGTCAGAGTTTTTTATTGAATAATTATATAAAGTATGGGTTATATCATTAAATTTTTTTTTATTACTTCTATTATTTATTTTAATTGAATCTATTTTTAATTGATATATTAATGTTAAAAAATATTCAAAATCAGTTTGAATATTTTTATTTGTTTGAAAAAAAATTTCATTATTTTTTAATTCGGAAGGATATATTTTATCATAATTTATAAAATTTTGAATTGATTTTATTTCTTTTAATTGTTTTTCATTTGGTTTTTCATTATTTTTCAATCCAATAATATTTTGAAAATTATAATAGATATATTTATTGGTTGTTTCATATGGCGGTACATTCATTACTGAACAAAATAATTTTAGTAAAATATTTTCTAATATTTCACCTCCATATATTATATTTTGAGTTTTTACAAATTTTATAATGTTTTCGAAATTTTCTTTTGAATATTCTCTTTTTAATTCTATTTTATTTTTGCCTTTTATTCTTTTCATTATTTTATTTAATTTTTCATTTTTGTTTTTAGATTTTTCTTTATCCAAAATAAATATTGATTTTAGCAAATAATATAAAAATAAATAGTTGTTTCTATTAATCAAAGTCTTTTGAGGTATAATTGAATGCCCAGTCATTTTTAAATCTTTAAAAAAAATAGGTATTTATATTTTTCTAAAATTTTTCTTTTTTACAAAAAAAGATAAAAAATTATTCTTATATTTAAATA
>JAEEGK010032877.1_pt1 | contig 10121 bp, 5 predicted proteins | sample 8958771 | NCBI WGS metagenome assembly JAEEGK01 (sample SAMN16246547, study PRJNA631951) | gut metagenome | biome: gut microbiome; feature: rumen; material: SC-attached | host: Bos | place: Iran: Karaj | collected 2018-10 | reverse complement strand
TTGGAAATGATAAGAAAATTACTTATTGGGAAGCTGTTGATGGTGTTGAAGTTAGAATGGTTGATGCTAGTGATGGAGAAATTAATTGTATTGATATTAATAAAAGTGGAGAATATTTTATTACTGCTGGTGAAGATAAAATTTTAAAAGTTTGGGAATATGATACTGCTGATAATTTATTTGTTGGTTTAGGACATTCTGGTACTATTAATAGAGCTAAAATTGCACCTAGTCAAGACTTTATTGTTAGTGTTGGAGCCGATGGAAGTATTTTATTCTTTGAAACACCTGTTGAAATGAGAATGGCAAAAAAAGATATGAATAAACCTTAAGTAATGGATTTTTTTTAATATGTTTTGTTTCTTTTTTTTTCTAGATTTAAAAGTTTAAAATATTTTTTTGATGTTTAATTTTAAAATTTTATTTAAAATATTTTAATTTCTTTTTTTTTTTTCAAAATAGAAATTGAATGTATTATGATTAGGTATTTTTTAAATTAAAAAAATGATAAATTCTCCTTCAAGTTTTTATATATTACTTAATAAATAAATATAATAGAAAAATAATTTTAATCAATAAATAATTTAGCTCTTATTTCCTTAATATATCCTTCAAATCCTTCATATTCCTTATTTTTATTATATAAAACTTTATCAATCTCTTTTTTCCCTTTATTAAATAACTCTTCACATTTTTGTCCTAAATCCTCAAAATATTTAAAAATCCTCATTTCCCCAATTCTCATAATACAACAATTATATTCATTAAAACTCATATTATTTCTATTATCCATAAGATATTTTTCTTCTTTTTCCAAACTTGTTTTATAATTTTTTAAATACCCATTCATAATTTGTTTAACTTTCTTAAGCATATTAATTTCATTTTTTAACATAATAGGAGAATGAGGACTAATTCCTTTAACATCTCCAGTATATTCCATAATCCTAATCCAAGAAAAAAACAAAATACTTTGATCATTTCTACAATTTCTAACAAGAGTAAATTTCTTTGTTGAATTTCCTAAAATTTTAACTTTATCTTTATAATTACTATCATTATTATCTAAATTTAAAGTAACTTTAACTTCATCATCTTCATTATTTTCAATAGTAAAACCATAATTTAATAAAAATCTAGCATTACATTTCCTTCCATAACTATCAAAAACTTCTACACCACAATTTAAATTTTCAATAGAAGAAACAATAAAAGAATTTTGATCATCTTCATAAGCCCAATGAGTAGTTCTTGGTCTACAATGATTAAATAAATCAGCATAAGGAGCAATAATATCATTTTTTTTACCTTTCATAGTAACACCAAAAATTCTACTTGAAACAACTTCTCTAAATTTACAAAAATTAGAATATGAATATTGTTTAAATCCAGGATATTTTTCACATATCCATTTATAATCTTGTTCTATTTCTTTTTTTTTATCTGTTACAATTGCATGAAATTGAGTCCCATCTAATAATTTCATTTCATCATCAGTATAAAAAATTGGAAAAGAAGAATATGAAGATGGTAAAAATGGAAAATAAAATGCCCATTTACTATTATTTCCTTTTTTTTCTTCTTGTAATAAATATGCTGTTAATAAACAATGATGAGGACTATTTAATTTTTTTCTTAAAGGTTCATCAAAATATTTTCCAATTTCACTATTTTGTGCAATATCAAGTGATATTAATAAATCATCTGGTACTCTTATTAATATATCATTTATTTTTATTTCGTCTGATGCTAAAATACATCTCATCCAATCACTTTCCCATTTTACATTTATTTTATTTATGTATACTCCTTTTTCGTAAATTGCTTTCATGTAATTTAAAAATGCAGGATATTGTTTAAATTTTTTTTTATTTTCTTCGTTTTCTTTTAATTTGTTATTTATCATTTTTTCTATATTTAAATTCTCTTCTGATGAAGGAGAAATTTTTTTTGCTTCTTCTAATTGATTTTTTGCATTTTCATAATCATACATATTTAAATAACATTTTGATGATATTTGATATGGTTCTATTTCTGATTTTTTTTTATTTATACATTGTTTTATATCTTGTAATGATGAGTAGAAATCATTCATTTTATAATAAATTTTGGAACGGAATAAATAAAAATCATATTCTCTTTCTTTTATATTGTTTATTGCTTTTAAGGCTTGATTATAATTTGAGTTTAAATATTTTTCTTTTGCTGATGAGAGTATTTTTTCTGTTTTTGACATTGTTTTTGAATAACAAAAAATATTCAAAAATAATTTATTTAATAATATTTTTTTCAAAGTTTTTTTATTTTTAAAATTCCATTTAAATGAATTCTTTAATTGTTGATTTATTTATGTTAATTATATAATATAAATTATATATGATTATAGAATTATAGTAATAAAGATTTTTATTAAACTTTTTCAATATATTAAATATTGATTTACCTTATATAATAATTATTAAAATTTCTTAATTGATATAACTTATAAAAAAAAATTAAAAAAAAATAATTTAAAGCTTAACAAATAACATAAGAATAATATTTAATAGATATATTATAATTTTTATAAAAAAAAATGAATTCTAATCAATGTATTATTGTATCATATCCTGATGAAAAATAAACCAAAAAGAGTACTTTCTCACATATCAAAAAGTATTTTATATAAAGATTCATTTTTAAAATACCCTTTTTCTCCATCAGAAGAATTAAAGGAAATGAATAATTTAAATCTTAATGAAAAAGAATTATTATTTAAATCATGTGAAATTGATAATATTGAAAAAGATTTCAGTTGTTTAAAAGAAGAAAGAAAAAAATGAATTGTAGAGAAGAAAATTATTATTTAAGTGATTCTACAAAAACTAATAGTTTTGATGAAGAATAAATTTTTGAAATGAAAGACCTCAAAATGTTTTTTATAAAAATTTTAATTATTAATTTTGTTTTTTTAGTGTAAATAATTGATATTTGTCAAAATATTATTTAATAATAATTATATATAATTTTAAAAAAACAAATGGAATTTTAAATGTTATTGTAAAAAAGGATAATATATAAATATAAATAATCTTTTTTATTCTTAATTTTTAAAATTTTTGTTTTGATTAATGAATAATGTTATCTTCACATTTTAAATTCTATTTATGTTTTTTATTTTTTTGAATAAAGAATGTTTAATAAAAATTTTTTTTTTATTAATATAATAATTAAAAATCTAAAAATATAAAACATATAATAAAAAATTATATATCTTCAATAAACAATAATAATAACTTTTCTATATTTTAAATCACTATTTAATAAAAACAATCAAAAAACAAAAAAAAAATAATCTTTTAAAACCATTACTAAAAAAAAATAAAAATCTCTTTTAAAAAATGAATAATTATAATAATTAATAGTAAATAAAAAACACCAAAAAAAAATATAAAAAATAAAAAAAAATGAAAAAAAACCCAAAAGACAAAAATACAAAAGCAAAAGATGGTAAACCATTAAAAGATATAATACCACCAAACTATCAACATATACGTGATCCATTGCCTATAAATCCACCACAAACAATAGAAAAAGAATACACTCCAGAAAATTTACCAAAAGAATTAAATGAAGAATGGCCATCAGATGAAACTGACATTGAAACATTACAATCTTCATTATTAGAAAATCCAGAAGAAATATTTAATGATCCAGATGAAGAAAAAATTTTTCTTCCTAAAAGTTTATATACAGATTATCTTAATGAAGAAATTAAATGGTCAAGACCAATACATTATATTATAGAAAATAAATTAGAAAATGATATTAGAACACATTTACCAAAAAAAAATGTTTATAAATTTAGAGAAAAAGTTCATGAAAAATTTAAAGAAGAAGAAAGAAAGAAAAAAATGGAAGAAGAAGGTATAATAGAACAAAAAAGTGAAAAAAGTGATTCAGATGATAATAATGTAACAGGAAAAAAAGATGAAAATGCAGTTTATAAAGATTATTTTAATATTTTAAGAACAAAACCAAATATTACAGTTGTTAAATTTATTCAAAGACAAGAAACTGAAGAAGAATATAATGAAAGAATAGAAAGAGAAAAAGAAGAAATAGAAAAATTTAAAATAGAAAAAAAAAAAAATAAAAATTTAGAACCTAGAATAACAGAAGTTAATATGGAAAAACAAAAAATAAATGAAGCATCACCAAGTAAAATAAATATGAAAGAAAGTTATCCTATTTATTGTCGTTGGTTAGCATCAATTTTTGAAATAATAAAAGATAGAAATATAACTGATGTTAATTCAAATTGTACTTTATTTCAAAGAATTTTTCCACAAGAAAATGGAGTTCCAATTTATAATCCAAAAGGAATTTATTGGATTAAATTATATAATTTAGGTAAATTAAGAAAAATTGTTATTGATGATAGAATGCCTTGTGATAAATATGATAGATTTTTTTTACCTAAATGTGATAGTTTAGAAGAAATTTGGCCTGCTATTTTAACTAAAGCTTTAATTAAATTATATAGTTATAAAATTGTTTCTAATAATTTTAAAGAATGTGGTGATTATGAAATTATTTATGCTTTAACTGGTTTTATTCCTGAAATGGTTGATTTAATTCATGAAAAAAATTTATATAAAATGTTTGAAAATTATACTAATGAAAATATTAATAATAATAATAATGAAAATGAAGAAAATAAAAATGAAGATAAAAAAGATGAAGTTTCAGTTAAACAAGATATAGAAAAAAATAATATTAATAATTCATCTTTTTTATCACATGAAAAATCAAATGATACTCAATTAAATATTGAAAATACTTATAACGAAGAAAATTCAAAATTTATTTTTTTAGAAAAAGCACTTTCAGATGAAAATTATACAGAAAATAATTGTTATATGTTTTGTTATAAAAAAACAAATGAACAACCAAAAGAAGAATTTGGTAAAAAAATGGAAATTGAACCACAAAAAGTATTTGACGCATCACAAAGTAGAAAAAGAATGAATTCATTAAGTTCTTCTCCTAATAAAAAAGGAGGAGTTATAGTAATTCATGGTAAAAAAAATAGAAAAGTATCAATTAAAGTTGATAATGTTGATGAATTAAAAAAAGAAATGGAAAAAGAAGAAAAACAATTAATTGCAGCTGGACAAAGAAGAAGAAGAAGTTCTTTAATTAGATTTAAAACAATATCAAGTCAAAATAATAAAGTTATTTTAGAAATAGAAAAAAAAAAAATTGAAATTTTAAATAAAAAAAATGAAAATTTAGATGATTCAAATTCTAATAAATTTTCAAATGATAATACAATAAATAGATCTAAACAAGGTTCAAAAGGAAATCCTCAATCACCAATTAAAGAAAGAAATGTAGATTTATTTATGGATAAAATTTATATTGGTGTAATTTATGATATTATTGAATTTTTCTCTAATTATAATTATAATATGTCGAGATTAGTTCCAATTGATTTTTCTGATTTAAGAGCAATGATTAAAAATTTTAATACAAATAATATTTTTAAACAATTATCACGTGAAGAAAAAAGAAAATATATTCAACAATTAAAAGAAATTAAAATGAAACAAAAAGAAGAAAAAACAAAAAGAATTGAAAGTTTAAAATCAAAAGGTAAAATGTATTATTCGATAAAAATACAAAATTCTGCAGTTGAAGAACCTGTATTTGTAAGAAGTCATAAAGATGAAGAAATAGAAATGACTAAAAAAATATTATTAAATAAATGGGAATTTCCACCAATTGAATATTTAGAACATGTATATCAAGAAAGTCATCCTCATCAAGAAAATAATGAACCAATAACTCCAATAAATCAAAATAAAAATGAACATGATGAACATGAAAAAAAGAAAAAAAAAGAATATACTTGGAGTAAAGATGTTTATATGCAATTAATTGAAAATAATACTGAACAATTTAAAGAACAAAAAGAACCTTTAATTAGAAAAGAAGGTACTTGGATTGAACCAAATGATTTTTTTAAATGTTTTGATTCATTTATTATTTTGTATAATCCTAAAATTTATTCTAATATTTTTGATTGGGACAATTTATGGTATGATACAAATGATGTTATGAGTATTAATACACAAAATAAAGTTTTACGTTTAATTCCTAATGAAAATACTAAAAAAAGTTATATGGTTATTGTATTTGGTGTTAATTGTGATAATAAATTTATTTTTAGAGATGCACCTTTTACTATTCATTTTATTTTATTAAGAAAAGATGATAAAGTTGAAGATGGAAGAATTATTACTTTAGATTCATTTTTTGGAACTAAACATATTGATCAATTAAATACAAATGAAGAATATTTTATTGTTTTTACTGGTGGATTATTCCCTACTGGTTTTTATTTAAAATTTTATTCTGATTTTACAATTGAACCTCTTTTATATAATGATTATTTAACTGATTATCGTGGTTATACTAAACAAACTTATAATATTGATCATCCAAATTTAAATAAAAATGAATTTTATGTTTTATTACGTGTTTTAGTTAAATTAGAAGTAAAAACAAAATTTGTAGTAATAAATAATAGTTCAAAAGACAAAGCTTTAAAAGATTATACAGAATTATACATATGTGAAAATGGAAATGGAAACTTTAAAAGAAATATAGCATTTGATAATATTATCGAATTACAACCAAAACAATATTTTTTTGTAATTACATGTGTACCACCATATAATGTAGAATCAGATTCATTTGATATTGATATTTTAAGTTATCCTGAAGATAATCAAATATTAGATGTTAGTCAAACTAATACTGCTATACCAGGTGAAGTAAATAAAGCTCAAGCACAATTAGAACAAATTGAACATATAAATCCATATGACATTACAGATAAATATAAACAAAATAAACATTTTATATTATTTAAGGAATATATCTTTAGTGGTGATATAGTTTATTCATCATTAAATATAAAAATGAGACAATTTAAAAAAAAAGAAGAAGAAGAAGAAGAGAAAGAAGAAAATAAAAAAGAAGAAGAACAAACTACAAAATCAAAAAAAAATCCAAAAGAATCCACAACATCTCAACCAACATCAGACATGATAGAAGTACCATTAGATATTCCAATACGTCTAAAATTAGAACTTTATGATAAAGAAGACAATTTAATATACGAAACAGATTTTTACAATCAAATAACACTTCATAACATGATATTTGAAGGTCAACCAGTAACTGAACAAAAAGGTAAAAAAGAAAAAACAAAAGAAAAAGAAGAAGAAACAGAAACAAATAAACCATATAGATTAGTATGTTACTTAGATGAAAGTGAATTACCTGATTTATATAAAAATTTAAATCCAGAAGAAGTATATTTAGATTGGATTATTAGAGTATTTTCAAGTGATACTCTTGGTTTTTGTGAAGATACTCATAAAGAAGATAAAGAAAAAGCTGTTATTGCATCATGGGAAGAAGCTGAACCTGGAAGAGCAGAAAAAGCTAAAAATTCAAGAAGAAGATTTTTACTTATGAAAAAAAAGAATAATGGTGATGAATTAGATGAAGAAGAAGAGAAATTCTTAAGTGAAGTTAGAGAAAGAAAAACTGAAGAAAATAAAAATGAAGAAAATAATCAAAATAATAAAAATGTTAAAGGAAAAACTGATAAAGGTAAAAAAGATAAAGGTAAAAATGAAGAAAAAAAAGAAGATGAGGAAAAAGAAAGAACAGAAATTAATTTTAATAAAAAAACTTCAAAAGTTGAAGACCATAGTTCACTTTATATTAAAAATTTTTTATATTATGCATATGATAAAAGATGTATAACATATGATCATATGTTTGAACAAGAACAAAAAGTTTTAAATACAGAAGACGTGACAAATGAAAAAGAAACAAATATTATAAAAGCTTATGAAGAAAATGAGAAAATGTATAATGAAAGTGAAGAAGATAAAGAAAAAAAGAAAAATGAATTTATTGAAGAAAATAAAAAATTATATGAAGAAATATTAACAAAAAGAAAAGATGAAGAAAAAAAAAAAGAAGAAGTTTTAAAAGGAAGAGATGATGTAAAATCTATTTTATTAGTAAGAGCTGAAGCTGAAGTTAAATTAAAAGAATTAGTTGAATTACTTGAAGAAAGTGAGAATAATGAAAATGATGATAAGAAAAAAAAAGAAAGTAATAAATTTGATTTTAATTCTGCTTTTGAAACATATAATGAAATTATTAAATCTGAATTAAAATATCCTTTAATAGAAGTTGCTTTTAATTTGCTTTCTAAAAAAAAAGAAAAAATTATTGAAGAAGAATTAAAAAAAGCTGGTAAAGGAAAAGAAAAAGAAATTGCTTTAAAATTATTAGAAGAGATTAGATCGAATCATTGGAATATTTCAGAAGAGTTATTAAATAAATTAGATGGTATTGCTGAGTGATTTAAAATTTTTATTTTTTTAATTTTTTTATGATATTAATTAAATTAATCTTTTTATTTCATTGGATTAAAATTTTTTTTATACTTTTTTTTTAATTTTATTTTAATAAATATATTTTTAAAATCAGATTAAAAAATTGATAATAATTTTAATAAAATTATAATAAATTTATTTTTGAAAAATGTATTTTCATTCTTTATTTTAAAAATAAAAAATGAATGAAGTTTTAAAAATAAATAATAATATTAAAATTTTCTTTCAACATTTGAAATTGGCGAATTATAAACTTTTTTATTTTATTTTTCACGATTATAATCCAACAAAATTAATTGAAATATTTATTGTTTTATTTGAATTATCTCAATTAATGAGTATTCCATTAAGTTTAGAAGTATAAGTATAATATTTTATAATATTATAGTTTAAAGATTTTTGGAAAGAAACAAAATTATATAAAAATATTTCCTATTTTTTTTCAATTTTTAGAGTAGAAAAATTTTTATTAGGAAATCAAAAATGTTTTTATTATTTATTATTTTTATCTTATATAACAATCTTTTCATTATTTATTCTTTTTTTAGAATTATTATCTTATACTTTTAGGGGAAAAAAACTTGAATATAGAAAAAAATCTTTAAAATTTTTGAGAGATTTATTGCATATTATGCAAATGTTTTTTTATTATTCAGGAATAGAATTAAATTTAATAATAATATTCTGTGATGAATCATCAATTTATATTAAAGGAGCTTTACAATGTTGGAATTCTGAACATTATCTTTATTTTATTTTATCAAATATTTATTGTATTTTTAAAATTTTTTTGTCTATTTTAGTATCAATATTTGGTTTTACAAAAAATGATATAATTATTTCAGGAATTTCAAAATTTGCTATTTGTAATAATGTAATTGTATTACTTTATACTAAAACTTTTTCTTTATTTTTGTTCTTTTTTTTTAAAAGAAATTCTCATCCCGGTTTAATATCCTTTTTTTTACTTTTAGTTTCATTATATTTTTTCTATTTTATTCATAGTGAATATAATTATCAACATCAAAAAAATTTAAAATTAACAATTTATTATATTTCAAGTTGTATATATTTTGAAACATGTTGTTTATTATATATTGGTTATTTAATAAAGAAATCTTCTTTTAAAGGACTTATTTATATTTTATGTGTGATATCTATATTAATTATTATTTTTTTTATAACTTATCCTGAAAGGGAAATTAAAATAGATTTGACAAATATTGGTTTTAAATCTGAATATGAAGTATATAATGAATTAACTTCACTTGTTAATTTAATCAAAGAAATGAAAAATGATAGAAAAAGTATGCTAAATTTATCAAGCTATTTTAGAAAAAATGATAATATAATTAATGAATCAAATAATTATTTTAGTGATCCAAAAAATAATGAATTATGTCTTTTTGTATATAAATATATAGAACAAACCTATAAGTCAATGATAAATAAATTTGAAAATAGTGTTGTTTTAAAATTAGCATATTCAAATTTTTTATATATGAATCTTAAAAAATATGATAAAGCATATATAATTTTATTTGATCTACTTTATAATAAAGAAAATGAATTAACAATTTCTCAAAATTATTATATTTATATTTATTTAAAATTTATTTAAAATATAATATATATATGGGGATTGGGGATTGG
>JAEEGK010032875.1_pt1 | contig 10122 bp, 7 predicted proteins | sample 8958771 | NCBI WGS metagenome assembly JAEEGK01 (sample SAMN16246547, study PRJNA631951) | gut metagenome | biome: gut microbiome; feature: rumen; material: SC-attached | host: Bos | place: Iran: Karaj | collected 2018-10 | reverse complement strand
CGTCAAAAAGAGAGGATTCCAAGGACAGACAGTCGTCGAGAGATACGTTTTTTGTTCCGGCCGCTTTCCGCAGAGCCGAAATCAGACGGCGGCGGATGCACAGCACGGCAAATGTTCGAAAAGAAGCTTCTCCCTGCGGATCAAATCTTCGCATGGCATTCAGCAGGCCCAGCATTCCCTCCTGAAACAGGTCTTCGCTGTCGCCTCCCGTAAGGAAAAAAGGCCTTGCGAGACTGCGGATCACGCGGCCATAGCGCCGGATCAGCGTTTCCTCCGCTTCCGGGTCGCCCTGCCTGCATTTTCTCAGCAGTTCTTCATCCGTCAGAGAATCAGATGTTAGAAAATCATTACTATTTTCCATTGACACGATTGCATTATAGACGCCTGAAATTGGAATGTCAAGGCAATCACGCAAAAATTCCTGCAATTATCGGGTGAATTCACTAAATTTCCATCTTCAACTGCGGGAAATTTCCGCCGTTTTCCATAGGCAGGGGCAGATGAAGGTGCTCATAGGCCTGACGGGTGGCGCATCTGCCTCGGGGAGTCCGCGTAAGAAACCCCTGCTGAAGCAGATAAGGCTCATAAACATCCTCGATAGTGACCGTCTCTTCATTGATGGTGGCAGCCAGCGTTTCCAGGCCGACAGGACCGCCGCCATACTGGAGAATGATGCTGCTCAGCAGCCGCCGGTCGATGTTGTCAAGACCCAGATGGTCGATATCCAGCCGCGTCAGGGCGTCGTCCGCCACGGATTTCGTGATGATGCCGTCCGCCGTTACCTCCGCGAAATCCCGGACCCGCTTCAGCAGGCGGTTGGCAATGCGCGGCGTTCCCCGGCAGCGCTTTGCGATCTCGGCGGCGCCGGAGGGTTCGATCCCGATGCCCAGCAGATCGGCGCTGCGCCGGATGATCAGCTCCAGCTCCTCCGGGGTATACAGTTCCAGCTTGAGGATGATGCCGAAGCGGTCCCGCAGGGGAGCGGAGATCTGACCGGAGCGGGTGGTCGCGCCGATCAGAGTGAACTTTTTCAGCGGCAGCCGGATGGAATCTGCGGAAGGACCCTGACCGATGATGATATCGATCTCGCCGTCCTCCATGGCGGGGTAGAGGATTTCCTCCACGCTGCGGTTCAGGCGGTGGATCTCATCCACGAACAGGATGTCGTTTTCATTCAGGTTTGTCAGCAGCGCCGCCAGGTCCCGCGGCTTCTCGATGGCGGGGCCGGAGGTTTTCCGGATGTTCACGCCCATTTCATTGGCGATGATCTGCGCCAGCGTGGTTTTGCCCAGGCCCGGCGGGCCGTGGAGCAGCACATGGTCCAGCGCTTCTCCCCGCCTGCGCGCGGCTTCGATATAGACGCGAAGATTGTCCTTTGCCTTTTTCTGCCCGATATACTCTGTCAGAGTCTGGGGACGGAGAGAGAATTCCCCTTCATCCTCCGGAACAAAGGCGGGGCGCGTCAGGTCCTTCGTCAGGTTTTCACCGGAGATTTCGATACTCATGGACGGTATTCTCCTCCCTCAGCTTCATCGCAGCGAGGTTTTGAGGACCTGCCGGATGGCCTCCTCCACGCTCAGCTCCGTGATATCCAGCTTGCTCAGCGCAGCGTTGATCTCCGAGGGATTGTAGCCCAGCACGGAGAGTGCCGCCGCCACATCCCTGGATTTCTGATCCCCCGGGGCATTCTTTCCCGCCGGAGCGGACAGGCTTTCCCCGCTCAGACTGCGCATATCCGCGCTGACTTTATCCTTCAGTTCCAGCAGGATCCGCTGCGCCAGCTTTTTCCCGATGCCGGGTGCGATGGTCAGCGCCTTTTCATTGCCGTTCGCCACAGCCAGAGCCAGCTCCTCCGGGCTGCTGGAGGACAGGATCGAAAGCGCCGCTTTCGGTCCGACCCCCGAAATGCCCGTCAGCATCCGGAAGCTGTTGAGCTCCGCCTGGGTGGTAAACCCATAGATATCGAAGGCGTCCTCGCGAATGACGCAGACAGTGAACATTTTCGCCTTCTGGCCGATCTCCAGCATGGAAAGGCTGCGCATGGAGGTATTGCAGCTGAAGCCCACGCCGCCGCAGTCGATGACCGCCAGGCAGTTTTCCAGCGCGGCTACCGTGCCGTTCAGATAGTAGAACATTGCCCCTTCTCCCCCGCCTGAAATAATAAGGACGACGCCGCGCGGCCGTGACAAAGGGCAATGGCCAGCGCATCCGCCGCGTCGTCCGGTTTCGGTACCTCTTCCAGGTGCAGCATCCGCCGCACCATTTCCATGACCTGCCGTTTTTCCGCACGGCCGTAGCCCACCACGCTCTGCTTGACCTGAAGCGGCGTGTATTCGTAGACCGGTATCTTCTTCTGCCGGCACGCCAGCAGCAGGATGCCGCGGCCATGGGCCACGCTGATGCCGGTGGTGATATTGGTGTTGAAGAACAGTTCCTCGATCGCCACAGCCTCCGGCCGGAGGGAATCCAGCAGCTGTGTCAGATCGTTATAGATGATCTCCAGTCTCTGCGACAGCGGCAAGCCCGCCTCCGTCCGGATCGCGCCGTATGTAAGCGGATGGAATTGACCGCGTTCGGCTTCGACTACGCCGAAGCCCACAATGGCGATGCCGGGATCCAGCCCCAGAATCCGCAAGGCGCTCACATCCTCGAATGTTTTCTCGATTCATTTTACCATACCGCCGCCGGTTTCGCAACGTTTCCTCCTGTTGAAAAATACCGGAACCGAAGCGATCGGTCCCGGTATTTCTGATTTCAGGTCAGCTCCGACAGCAGCTTGGCTGCCTGCGCTCTGGTCAGCGGCCCGTTGGGATCGAATCTCTCCCCATCGCCGGTCATGACGCCCATGAACGCCAGCTCGGACACATAGGCGCCGGCCCATTCCGGGATATCCCCCGCATCCGGCCACGGCAGATCCGACTTCATCCGGCCGCCGGGCATGGTGCGCCCCAGAATAACCGCTGCTTGCGCCCTTGTAAGCGCTTCCTGGGGCATGAATACGAGTCCGGCATCCGTCGCCGCTCCCTGAATAAGCCCCAGGGCCGCGGCCGCCCTCACGCTGTCCTTCGCCCAGAAGGGGATCGACGCCTCGTCGGCAAAGCGGACGGAGCTTTCATAAGCTGCAGTATCCACATGCAGCCAGCGGCAGAGCATGACCGCAAATTCCGCACGGGTGATCCTGCTGTCCGGATCATAATAGACCGTTCCGTCGTCGGCAAGCCTGCCCGCCAGCACCCCCAGGCTGTGAAGATGCTCTACATAGGGCCTGGCCCAGTGTCCGATCATGTCGGGAAACGGATCGTCAGCCTCCGTCTCCAGGAGGAGAGATGCCGAATGATAATTCCCGCTCCGGTCAGCCGCGGTCAGGATGACACGGGCGCTCTGCCCGGTTTCCGGCACCGGCGCGATGAGGACCCCGGTCTGTTCATCATATTCGAAGGGCCAGGCCTCCCCGTTCACGGAAAGCTCCAGCTGCTGAACGGGCAGGATGCCCTCGTAATGATCCAAGACCTCTGCCGTCAGGAATCCGTCCTCCGCTTCCAGCCGGATCACCGGCGCTTCCATATCCGCTTCCTCTGCGCTGAAGAGGACCAGCTGGTCCAGCCAAAGGGTCCCGCTGCCCTCGCCATCGATGCGCAAGGCCGCCATTCTTCCGCACGAGCCCGTATCCGCCGTGAACAGCATCCATCCCTTGTGGTCCAGCGTTCCCAAAAGCAGCGTGATATTCTCATGAACGGAATACACCTTATTGCCGCTGCCGTCGCTGAGGAGCCAGAAGGCCGCGCTGTTTTCCAGCTCCGTGGGATATTCGTCCATGGGCAGGACAACGCTGCCCTCCGCCAGGTCGTAGTCCAGCCGCAGGCTGCCTCTTCCGTATTTCACCTTATCCCGATTTGTCTCCTGCGACCATATTAGGCCGGGCGCGCCGCCCGGTTCGGCCTGCTCAAAGTCTTCCGCGCAGATGACCCAATCCGTGACCGCTGCATGCACGGTGCAGCTGACTTCCCCGCAGCGCACAGTCAGGCTGCCGGAGGCTGCTTTCCGGGAAGCGATAAAGCGCCCCGTTTCGTCCACCGTGCCGATATCGCCCTCCAGGCTCCATTCGAACTGCTCATCGGAGCAGCAGACCTTCATTCCGTTCCAAAACGCCTGTGCGTTCAGCTCCGTTTCCGAGCCGGGCAGCACGCGAAGCTGCTTCACTTCCTTTGCGCTCTCCTCCCGCAGCAGGGAGATGCGCTCCGGCTGCGCGATCACGGGAATGCGAAGAACGCCGGCGGTCTCTCCGCATATCGCGGTCACGACCGCTTCACAGGGAGCATCCGGGGCCGTATAAAATCCGCTTTCGTCCACACCTCCCGCATCGGCCTCCCACTGCGTATCCCCAAGCTCCACCGGCGCGCCGTTTTCATCGCAGCCGCCGCACCGGAGCTGACAGCTGCTTCCGGTCAAGAGCACCGCTTCCTCGCAGTATACGCCGACGGTACGCAGCTCTCCCGCCGGCTCCTTCGGAGCGGTCAGCATCAGGAACTGCGGCGTCTCCCGCAGTCTGCCCAAAGAAGGCGCATTCCGGACGAAAGGGGCATCCTGCCCCGGAAGCTGGCAGCCCAGCACCGTGGATGCGCCTCCATCCAGGGCGCCCGCTTCCACGCAGCCCAGCTCCAGCAGCCTCCGGGCGACCTCCGACAGCGTCAGTCCGACGGCATAGCCGGACTGACGGCCGTCCGCCGTATAGAGAATGACCGTTCCGTCCTCACAGAGGCCGATCGCGGTCCGGGGCGCCTTGTTCTTGTCGATCTCGTCCAGGCCGGGAAGCTCTTCCCCGTCCATGACCAGGGGGTACAGGCAGCCCAGTGCTTCACGGCAGCTTTCAAACCGTTCATCCCCTGCGCGGACGGAAAGCGTCAGGTGCATCCCGGCCTCCAGAACGTCCAGCCCCGCGCTCCGCCACACCTCCTCAGGACCGGCGAAGCACAGCAGCAGGACGCCTTCCTCCAGGGGCGGGGCAGCAGGCGCAAGGGAAAGGACCGTACAGCCGATCTCACCGCCGACGGTGATCCTCTGTCCCTCATCCGGCAGCAGCTCCACGCAACGGAATTCCTCCGTCAGGGGAAGCTCGTCTCCCCAGTCGGCGGTATAGAGGCAGAATTTCTCGTTTTTATAATTCTTATTGATGCTGAAAACCGGGCAGAGGATCCCCTCCCCGGAAAGCTCCATGGAAAGCCCGGGCATCCCGAGAATGGCGCTTCCATCCTCCATAAAGCCAAAGGCGGCATTGCCCGCATCCGAGGATATCAGCTCTCCGTTATGCAGAATGATGCCCAGCGGCATCCCGGTCGCCATCACGAAATAATCCCCGTTGACCCCCGCCAGGACGCGGCCTTCCGCGCTTTCCGCCGCCTCGGGAAACTCCAGCTTTTCCCTTATGTCTTCCCCGTAAGCGAGCACGGGCCTGACCTTGCCGCCGGGCCGGAAGCATATGTAGTGCTCCGCCTGCCGGGAGCCGTTTTCAAATACCGTCTCCACCATCCGGATGTCCTGCGAGAGCGGCGTTTCCCGGCTCCAGAGGAGCGTGTGTTCCTCATCCTCCGCTGCGGAAGCCGGCGGCAGATGGGAAAGGATGAGCAGCAGCGCGAGGGCGGCTGCCGCGAATTTTCTCATTGACATGTGATTTCTCCGATCGCTGTGATGCCTGGGTCCTGCTGGTATGACTATACCATATCGAAGGGATTATGACAACCGCCGCGATCTGCCGGTTTTGGACAAAAATGACGAAGACGCGGGTGACCGCGTCTTCATCATAAAAGGGGAAAGTATGAAAATAAGTGAGGACAAGCTAGTCTTTTATGGGCGCGGCCGCTTCCATCAACGGATAGGAAACTTCTCCCATCACCCCGTCGCGGCAGATGCCCAGGGTCAGCAGGTCGCCAGCCTTCATGCCGTTGATCACCGCATAGAGCTCGCTGACGCCGTTCACCTCCGCGCCGTTTGCCGTCAGGATCAGGTCTCCCCGCTGGAGACCCGCTTCCGCTGCGGTGCTGTTTTCCTGCACGGCTGAGATATACAGGCAGGTGGGGTATTCATAATAGGCCGCATAAGCGGCGGGAAGCTCGGAAACCGTAAGCCCGGAGGACGGCCGGCCGGCCACAAACCCGTTCATCAGCAGTTCTTCGATAACGCTTTTGGCCTCCCGCATGGAGATGGCGAAGCTGATGCCGCCGCTTTCCGGGAGCTGCGCGGCCATATCGCAGTTGACGATGCCGATGACCTGACCGGACGAATTTACCAGTGCGCTGCCGGATGCGAGGTCCCCCAGCTGCATGCCGAACTGCAGGACCTCCAGGGGAAAGCCCCGATAATCGAAGCTCTTATTGACGGCGGAAATCGCCCCACCGGTAATGTTCACAACGCCGCCCACCGGATTCCCGACGACCGCGACGGAATCGCCTGTATAGACGGTCTCCCCGCTGAAGGTGGCGGAAGGCAGTCCCTCCGCATCGATTTTCAGCACGGCCAGATCCGTCGCATAATCCATTCCGACGATATAGGCCTCATACTCTGCGCCGCCGATATCCACCGATAGGGAGCTGGCGCCGCTGATCACATGGGTGCTTGCCAGGACCGCGCCGTCCCCGGACATGACGATCACCGCGCCGCTCCGGCTCCTGCCCAGCCCATCCGACGCTTTCAGGACGCCGATGAAGGGCGCGCAGTCTGCATACAGCTGGCGAAAGCTCAGCTCGTCTCCCGGCCGATCCGCGGACATCCGCAGAGTCTCCCCTGTCCACGCATACCGATCCTGATTCCCGGAGGAAACGGGCGGCTGAGAAGCGGGACTTCCCTGCTGGGCCTCCTGCACCTTGACGATGGGACCCGGATTTCCCCTTTTGACCAGCTCCACGGAAAACCCGTTTTCATCGCGGTGCACAGAGACCGTGATGTGCAGGATCAGCACGCAGAAAGCGGCGCCGGCAGCAAGAAGAATCAGCACACCGGCAATCACCGGCCCAACGGCGCTGCGGGCTTTCTTTTCCCTGCCCGGCCGGGGCTCCTGAGGCTCCGCGTTCAGGCGGGAGCAGAATTGATAAGCTCCGTTGTCCGCAGGAGCGGTATATGCACTTTGTTCCTGAGGAAACTCCTTATCGTCCGACATGTCATCCTCCATAGCTGCTTACAGTATACGCGGTCCATCGTTCAAATGTGTGAACACCGTGTAAAAGAACTGTAAATGAGGGCTTTGTCTCCCCTGGGGCCGGGAGCCGGACTGCTTTCAAACGACGGTGAGAGAGAATCGGAATTCCGTCTCTCCCTCCCGGGAACGGACCCAGATATCCTCGCCCATTTGATCCAGGATGGTTTTGACGATATACAGGCCCAGGCCTACGCCGTCCCTGTCCAGGCTCCGGGAGCGATCGGATTTATGGAACCGATCAAAGATCATGGGAAGCTCTTCCTCCGGGATGGTCTCTCCCCGGTCCGTCACGGAAATAAAGGCTTTTCCGTTCTGCTTATACAGGCTGACGTCCAGCCTGCTCCCCTGCCGGGCAAACTTCACGGCGTTATCCAGGATATTGTAGATCACCCTGGCCACATCGTCGCCGCTCCCCCTGCAGACGACCGGGTCCTCCGGGATCTCCGGGTTCAGCTCCAGCCCCTTTCCCTCCATGCGGTCATACAGGCTCGTTATGGCGACGCGCAGGGTCTCGGTAGCGTCGAAGCTGGCTTTGCGGCTGTCCTGCTTTTCCTTCATCCGGCTGATATCCAGCATCTGCCGCACCAGACGGCTGAGCCGTTTCGTCTCTTCGGAAATGATGCTGAGGTATTTGGGAGCGCTTTCCATGGGGATCGTACCGTCCAGAAGGCCGTCGGCAAATCCGGAAATCGTGGTCATGGGCGTTTTCAGCTCGTGGGAAACGCTGGATATGAATTCCTTGCGCCGTTCTTCCGAGCTTTCCAGGGCGTCGGCCATCTGGTTGAAGGCTTCGCAGAGCTCCATGACCTCGTCGCTGCGGCCCCGCAGGCTGATGCGGGTGCTCATGTCTCCCTTGGCAAACTGCCGGGCAGCGGCGGCCATTTCCTTCAGCGGAGCCGTCTCCCGGCGGCTGGAAATCACGGAGATGGGGATAGCGATGAGCAGCGTGAAGCAGCCGGTCAGCAGCAGCATCAGCGTGAACCGCCGCCACAGCTCCCAGACAGCGCCGATCTCGGCGGCGGCAAACACATAACCTGCCGCTTCCCCGTCCCGCTGCAGGATGGGCACACCCGCCACATAGCGCTTTTCCCTGTAGAATCCGGAAAGATCTGTCAGCTTCCGAAAACCCGCGCTCTCCTGCATCCCGGTCAGGTATTCCCCGGGGATCGTTTTCCCGATGTGCTCGCACTTCACCAGGGCATCGGAACAGATCGTGACCCTTCCGCTCGTATCGCAGATGAAAATATGAAGGCCGGTTGCCCGGGAGATGGAGGCAGCCTGCAGGCTGAGTCCCCAGTTTTCCGAATCCGAGGTCTCATTCACTGCGGCAGCCACATCGGCCACCACGCTGGCGGTGGAATCCAGCACCTGCCGTTTTTCACGGATGACATAGGTATAGCATACCGCGGAAAAGGAGAGGCTGAGGATCAGGAAGCTGAAAACCACCATGCCGGCGCTGAGAAGGATGTTCCGGGTCTGAATGTTCCTGCTCATTTATCCGGAAAGGTCTCGAATTTGTAGCCCACGCCCCATACGGTGGAGAGCGCCCACCGGTCGCTGACCCCCTCCAGCTTTTCCCGCAGGCGCTTGATGTGCACGTCCACGGTGCGGGAATCGCCCAGATAATCGAAGCCCCAGACCTCATCCAGCAGCTGATTCCTGGTGTAGACCCGGTTGGGAGAGGAGGCCAGGTGAAACAGCAGAGCCATCTCCTTGGGCGGCGTGTCGATCTTTTTCCCGTCCACGATAAGCTCATAGGAGTCCATGTTGATCTCCAGCTTATCGAATTTCAGGACCTGGCCCTTATGATCGCCGCCCCCGTCCACCCGGCGCAGGACCGCATGGATCCGCGCCAGCAGTTCCTTCACCTCAAAGGGCTTCGTGATATAATCGTCGGCGCCAAGCTCCAGACCGTGCACCTTATCGTCGGTCTCCTCCTTGGCCGTCAGCATGATGATGGGGGTCTTGTCCGTTTTTCGGATGATGCTGCACACCTGCCATCCATCCATGACCGGCAGCATCACATCCAGCAGGACGAGGTCGGGGCTGCCTTCCCGGAACATTTGGATGCCGCTTCCCCCGTCGCCGGCGATCTGAACGGAAAACCCGTCCTTTTCCAGATAGATTCGGATCAGATCGGCGATATTTCCGTCGTCCTCCACCACAAGGATTTTCTTCTGCATCCTTAACCCTCCTCTGGATTTAATATAAAATATTATATCATGCTCCTGCCTCCAATGGTAAACAAATCGTAAATTCAAGATTCCTATGAAGTCTTCCGCCCGGAGAAAAAGCAAACAGCCGCGTAAAGCGGCTGTTTGCGGTATTGCGCGATGGAGAATTCCTCAGTCCTCTTTTCGGGCGGCAGGCGCTGACCCCCTGCTGACTGAGCCCTTCGTCCGTCCGGCTGCGGTTACCGGCGCGGAGAGGATCACTCCGCTTCGGCCTCGGCCTTCGCGTCGTCGATGATCTTCTGCTGGACCATGGCGGGGGCTTCCTCATAGCGGGCAAATTTCAGGGAGAAGGAACCGCGGCCCTGGGTCATGCTGCGCAGGTCGATGGTGTAGGAGGACATTTCGGCCATGGGGACCTCCGCCTCCACGATCTGCATCCCGTCGTGGGCGTTCATGCCCAGCACGGTGCCGCGGCGCTTGGAGCTGATATCGCTCATGATATCGCCCAGGTAGTTGTCGGGGATGGTGACGGTCAGGGTGCCGATCGGCTCCAGGATCACGGGGCTGGCATTGACCAGTTCCTTATAGGCAAGACCCGCAGCGGTCTTGAAGGCCATTTCGGAGGAGTCCACGGGATGGAAGTCGCCGTCGTAAAGCACGGCCTTCAGATAAACCATGGGGTAGCCGGCCAGAACGCCCTTCGCGCAGCTTTCACGCAGGCCCTTTTCCACGGCGGGGAAGAAGTTCTTCGGCACGCTG
>JAEEGK010032874.1_pt1 | contig 10122 bp, 13 predicted proteins | sample 8958771 | NCBI WGS metagenome assembly JAEEGK01 (sample SAMN16246547, study PRJNA631951) | gut metagenome | biome: gut microbiome; feature: rumen; material: SC-attached | host: Bos | place: Iran: Karaj | collected 2018-10 | reverse complement strand
GGTAACGAAATCACTCTTGACAAACCTGATCTGGATTTGTATGTAGCCGTTATTGACGGGCAACATCGAGTAGCGGTATGCAAGGAACACCCTGACGTGGATGTGGATTTGGAGTTGTACGAATCCTGCGCTGATGTCTTTGATCTTATTCGCATATTAAACACTGTTGATAAGAACTGGGGGAACGAGGATCAGAAGCATTCGATGATTAAACGTGGACTTTCGACAAACACCCTGTATGAGGAATCGGAGAAGATGCAGAAAAAGTACAATGTATCGCCAAAAGTAGCAGAGTATATTCTTACATTCAAAAGAGATGCTAGCAAGAAGAAGGACTTAATTGTTGGCAAGGACACGACTACGTACGATGAGGAAAATGGAAATCGTGGTAAAATGATTGCTGAATCCGTTGCATACAGATTCCGTGACGACGCTACAGGTCGTAAAATCCAGTTATGGGATGCGATTGTGAGTACATATCAGAATATAAGTGACAAGAATCATCCAACGTTCGGACGTGACATGAGACTCTGTATTGCCTCTATGAAAGAAGATATTCTAGAGAAAATCAAGAAAAGTATGTCTGAGAAGAATTATGGTGATGTCGAGTCTACCATTAGCAAAGCGTACAAAGAGTTCATCAAAAAGAACATAGAAGAAATAAATTCCATTCAGGAGGCAAAGGATTCTGAGATAACCGAATTTTGGAAGCAACGTGTTATAGTGCTTGAAGAAGAAGCTGGCCTCAGAGTACTTAAATCTGGTACTCCGTGGGATGTTGTAAATAGTAGAAAAGAAGTCTACAAAGCAAAGGAAGAAAAGAAAAAGAAATAACGCGAAGGCTACCAACTCAATATTTTCCAAGAGTGGTAGCCCTCGTTTTCATTTCCCAATTCGCTGGAATGTCATCCCATTACGACAAGTTCCTCCAGTCTTGATGACACTAGCCACACTACCGACGTTCATATGACATTTTTTAGCGGCATCAAGCATAGTATTAAACTCCTTTCTGGAACCATCAGGATAAATAGCCAAGACCTTCACGCCCAACTTCTGTTGGGCTTTTTTCATATTTGTCTTTGCTTCCGCAGACTGCTTGATTCCTAAAGTTGGGCCATGTCCATTTTTGGCAATATACTGCTGAAGTCCCTCTGAGGCGGCTTTGGGCTCTTTTCCTTTTCTCTTAGCGGATAAGGCTGCTTTAACGGTCTCAGTTCTGCTTTTTCCTTTATTGCCAGCAGATATTTTGGCTTTAGTTACATCACTTACGGAATGACCTTTCGTCGATGCGGATATTTTTGCTTTTGTTGCATTCGTTTGATTTTTACGATGATGAGCCGAAATTTTAGCTTTTGCTGCACTAGAATGTGTCATCCCCTGCATGCCGCTACCATAGGAACTGTTGAACCCATTTTCAACAGAATCTTTCTTTTTAATCCATTCTGTTTCTTTCTCATTAAGTAGATGTGTTAGCTCATCTTTTGTATCGGCGTAACATCTTTCAACGACCTTGCTCGCCCAGGAATCCCTACTTACACCATATTTATTTCTTGCATCGGTGATTTTCTTTCCGCCATAATGGTTATTACTGGCATTATACCAACTCATATCCCTTTGCTCCAAATTATCCGTTTGGCCTATGTATGACTTGCCATAATCTGAAGTTCCTATAGATTTGGGATCAATCAACGTTCTTTCATAGATAACCCCTTCAAATTGTGTATTATTGTTCATCGTTAAAAATTCCAATTAAAATTAGGCCACCAATTAATGCCATCACAATACGTATGGTCTTCGTGGTGGTTTTTCGTATTCTCATCATCATAATCCCCTACTGCTTTGAATCCTGTATTTTGTTGGAGTTCCAAATGGGTAGGTGTTAATGTATTACTCCATTGTTGGATAGTTCCTATAGACAAGGACAACCCACGTAATTCCATGTTATTCTTATTCTTACGAATTGAGAAATCCGGATTATATAACATCTTAAAGAGTTCCTTTTTCTCGTTTCTAGATAATCGCTGGTTCTGATTTTGATTAGCGGCATTTGACTTTGGACTTGTATTAATGGCATTCTCTTTACAATAGCGGTACAATGTTGCCATCGAAATATGTTGAAGATGCTCATGGTTCTCCTTTACACTTTTTGTCCTGTCATACAAGTTGTCAATTTCTGCCCAGCGAACTATTTTACTAATTTGATTGATGTGTGATAGACTACAATATGCATTCGGATTAGTGATGAACCTTGGTCGATTCTTTTGCCAATATTCAATCTCGAAATGGCAATAGGCTTCAAGTTGTTCCCCATTCATCAACAAAGCATTCTTTACCTTCCTTTTCAACACATCCATAGTAATAACCCCATCACTATTATCAAAGAATCGGCATAAATCCACATAGAGATTAAACAAGAGAGTATTTGAGTCAATGTCTGGGTACATAAGGTAACGAAGACAGGCATTTTTGAATAACTTTCTACGCCTATGTTCTCCATCACATTGTCTTTCTCGATAATACCATAGTTGTAGATATCCTTCTTCTGTTAGCTGATACGCTCCATCTATCCATTCTGGTTTCTCAGATCGGTAGACATATTTATACTTCCATGAATAAAGATGCATGAAATCCTCGTAACTCATTGATTCCATATCCCAAAGGAGCTTATCATCAAATGTAATCTTCCCCTCGCCCTCTTCTTGTAAATCCACGTCAATGACGTATTCTTTTGGGGGGAAATCGGAGGGCGAATATATACAATTCGTCTGGTAAGTCTCGTTATTACCCCAAACGCCATTCATATATTGGGAAAGACGTGTTCCACAATCATCTGCCATTGATTCAGCAGTATCTATTATAATACGCTTGGTTATGGATTGAGAGACAGATTCAAATTCATGTCTATTAAGAATTCTGTCAAAAACATAAACCAATCGAAAACGTCTTGAAATTATGCCATGCTTCTCAATCTTATCCGAAAAAGACATATATACACAAGTCGGTTTAAAGGACAGGCGGTTAATGTATTCTGGGATGGTACTGAATCTAGTATTGTCTACATCAACAAATATTGCCTGTGCCCCATTAAAGAATTCATCGCATTTAAAGGTTAGTTTCATGCCTCCTTTATTCTTTCCTTTTCTATAAACAGGATATACCTGATATTTTTTCCCATCAGAGTTCTTTACCCAATATTTCTTGTTGGGATCTATGTCGAAAAGATTGCAGAAGGTATGTCCAGATGTTGCTAGAAATAAGAATTCTTGAACAGTCAAAGAGTTTTCAACAAAAGCCATCTTCTCCTTCTCAATGGATCTTGCTCCTTTTTGGCTCAGGCAGGCTGTCGCTTCTTTTTTATTAGTATATGTATCTATACTAACATTCAATCTAAATATAAAATTATTAATTGCCATCATAGTCTGCATATGATTTTAATAGTTAAAATATGATGTCTGTGGGGGTATAATTATTCAAGAACAATATATTCCTATCTCGTAAGGCTCGATTGTCATTACTGTGCCCCATCCTCATCTTGGCATCTTTTCTATTCTCATAAATATCTCCTGATTGGATATCCAGAAGTCGTGTTTCCATCATAATATAAAATTAACAGTTAGTATGGTCTGCATCATCATCGTTTACAGAGTTACCCCTCGTTTTTTTGCTTGTTAGGCAAAGACTAATTCCATATGCTCTTTGTAGGTATTTGCCAAGACCTGAGTACGCTGCTATTTTCAGCTGATCCCTCTCACAGTATTTCCCAAACTCTTGTAAAGTCATCGTTATTGTCCCGCCCAACAAAAGGTTTGCATCCTTTAGTCTCTGAATGTCTTGACGATATCGCCGAGGTACTATGTTATGCATACTCAACATGGATTTTGATGTAGTTGGCAGTCGGAAGGAAATACACTCGCTTTATTATCTCCTGCACCATTACCTCATTCTGGCGTATATAGAGATTCTCAAACAATTTATTAGGACAATAGACCATCTTATCAGACCAAGGTATTAGAGACCCAATGATAGGCTCTCCCCAAGGTTCAAATGCAGATAAATCAAGTCCTGTAATCATACTCATGTCCCGATAGTTTATACAACTGTTTAACCCGATACTGGCAGATCCTTTATACATCCTGCTCACCTCTATCTCTAAACAGTCATCGTTAATCTCGTTGTAGTTCTTTAGCTGGACGAGATCTTTTGGATAATAGATAGCTAATGCATCCTCCAATTGCTTTACTTTGTCTTTGCTGGCCAAATCGACTTGTTTTCCACTAAATACAATTGAGTGTTTCATGTCTTTTCTTTTTTCTTGATGTTATTATAAGCGTCACTCCTATACGCTTCAATGCCGACACTAATTTACAATATGCATCGGTTCTAACTCTTGATTTGGGTATGAGATTGTTTATTTCTTGTAGGGTAATAGAAACTTCCATTCCCTCCTTCAACTCCCCAAATCTTTCTTCCAATTTTGTAATTTCTAACTCTGTAGCGTCTTTCGTGGTATCATAAGGGGCTACTACATTGTTATCATTACTAACAACGTCCTTACGTTTAGTGTGATTACTAATCTTCCTCTCACCAAAAGCAATCCTATACAGGTTCTCAAAAGGCATACGCTAATCTCCTTTTCGATATTAAGGCATTGTGACATTTTTTCTTCGAAATAGTGGGTCTTTTCGTGGCTTTTTATATCAAAAACGATATAAATTGAATAAAAAAACCCACTCCGTCAAAAAATCTGCTTATTTCGAGGATATAAGATTATCATATATAAGTAGTATTAGATACTACTATATTATAGTCTATTGACAAAAATGAACATTTTTCATCTTTGTTAAAGTAGGGGAATAACACCAACTTCAAATCCTTAATATTGAAAATAACTTACAGTTTATGTAATTATATACAATTTTGACAACTATAAATTTTCAAGTAAAATGTTGGAAAGGAAATATTATTCTACGGAGATTATTTTTTTGAAGACAGGAATCTCCATAATAATTAAGAAGCTTATGTCATCTTTTTATGCAGATTTCACTTGAAAGCCATAGCAGAGCAAGCAGTTCTGCTATTTTTTTTGCACCCTTTTTAACCGTCTATATGCCTTATATATGAATATATTTTAAACTTACAGTGCAAACAAAAAAAATTATGAAGAAATTGAATTTAAATGTGCCTTCCACTCTGGGGCTTATCGTGGATGTGTTACTAATCGTACAGTTGGCAATCAATTTGTACAGAACTTTCAAGCCCAAAACAAAAGACTCTGAATCTTCTCCAAAAGACAATGAATAAAGACAATGAATTATGAGAAAGTTCAAGACATAACAATAGTACTTTTAGACCTTTCGCTTACCTTGCTCAAAGGTGTAAAAAAACTACATGGCCTTCTTAAAAAGAAAGGCCAGAAATTAAAGAAAGTAAACCAATTAAATAACGAAACAAATGGAACAAGCATTAGCAGTAGCTCCAAACCTTCCAATGGTTAGCGAGCGACTATCAACAACGAGACCGCATCTTCAAGTCTTCACGACGAATCAAGAAGAGCAACACGAGCGGTCTTTTATCACAGCAAACTCTCAACCAATCACGCTGGAGAGTTTGGGATCAGACTATATCACCCCCGTATTCGCAAGAGACAATGAGGTGTGTATCAGTCATAACCTTTTCATCGGGTCAGTTTATGACGCCGTGAGAGAGTTCTTTAGCGGAGAGACGGTAGATGAGCCGTTGATCCGAGTCAGTCACATTATCAAGGGACGCATACCAGAGGCAATCCATAAGAAAGCCAGCGAACTGCTCCCAAGTGACATTACAGAATATTATGAGCGGAGTGCCTTCTGCATCAACGTACCGAGTATCGTGCAGGATGTTTGTGGCAATCCGCTGAACCTGTCAGTCGTAGGCGTAAAGTCCTATGGCCGAGATAACCTTGGAGGTCGTTTGACTCCACAGCGATTTAGCGTGGCTGTCGGCTTCCAGAATACCGTCTGCTGTAATATGTGTATTTTCACAGACGGATACAAAGAAGAGATTAGAGCATTAAGAGATCGTGAGATCTACTTTGCAACTCTATCTTTACTCAACATGTTCGACATGGCAAAACAGATTACTCTACTTCGAAACTTAGGTGATCTGATGCTAGATGAAAGACAGTTTTGTCAGATTCTTGGTAGGATGCGTCTTTACAGCTATCTTCCTGCTACAATGCAGAGGACAATTCCACAAATGCTTATTACAGACAGCCAGATTAATAATGTGGCAAAGCAATATTTTCGTGATGATAATTTCAGAGCGGAAAATAATGGCGAGATAAGCCTTTGGAAGTTTTACAACCTCATTACTGGGGCAACGAAGAATAGCTATATTGACTCATTCCTTCAGAGATCGGCAAATGCAACTGAAACCGTATTGGGAATAGCATCAGGATTAAGAGACGAAGATTCTGGGTATAAGTGGTTTCTTAGATAACCACTCGTAAGCAGCCATGCCTTTCGAAGAGAGGGGATCGCATAAGCGATTTCCTTTCTTTTTCAATTATAATCTATTTGAAGCTACAGACATCATAAGACAGTCGTAAACGATATCTATATTCCGTAACGGCTACATTAAATATTGATTAAAATGTGTTCAAACCGTTTTGTGTTCAAATAATAGAGCACAAGCTGGTTGGAACACATATTTATGTATTCAACAAACTCAAAGAATTTTATGAACGAAACAGCAGTAATTTATGCAAGGGTGTCCTCAGCGGGAGACCGACAGGACACAAGCCGACAAATAAGGGATTTGGAATTCTTAGCGAAAGAAAGATCTCTCAAAGTCGTGAATACCTACGAAGAGCATATATCTGGTGCGAAAAAAACTCAGGACAGGCCAGTTCTGACAGAGTGCCTAAATTATTGCTTTTCCAATCACATCAGCGTTTTACTTATCTCAGAACTATCACGTCTAGGTAGAAATGTTGATGATGTACTCTCTAACGTGAAGCTCTGCAAAGATAACCATCTTAATGTGTATTTTCAGAAAGAGCAACTATCCATATTTAACTCTGACGGCAAGGAACACCCCTTTTTGACGATCTTCATAGCCGTACTTGGAACTTGTGCCGAAATGGAACGCGAAAACATTAAATTTAGACTCAACTCTGGAAAGGCGAAGTTTCTGGCGAATGGCGGGAAGGTTGGGCGCAAGAAAGGGTATAAGAAGCCAGACGAAAGATTTCAAGAAGAATATGCCAACGTTATCAAGCAGCTCAGAAAAGGCTACCCTATCCGAATGATAGCCAAGAACTGCGGGGTTGGCATCAGTACAGTGCAACGAATCAAGAAAAAATTTGTTGGTGACTAATTAAGAAAGTGGAGGCAAATATCAAAAAATGGTATTTTCTCCCACTTTTTTATTCTTCTGTGTGCCCAAACAAGTGCTTTTTCTGTTTTTTTTATTCTTTTTTTGTATCAAATTGAAAATTAATTTGTAAATTTACACCCGCAAACTGAAAACCCCCGTTGTAAGGGAGGTGAGGGTTGCATATATATGATATGGCGTTTACAGACGCTTGTTGAACAGGCCTTCAAACTGCAATCTTGAAAATTCTCCTGCAAAACAAGCATCGTGTGACGCCACTCTAGATATGCTCTAGTAGGGGCAGCATCTTTGTATATTACATTGGGCTGTTCATCTAATCATATCTATGCGTGGGGTCTGCGATTGCTCGTTCATCAGGAGAGGTAATTGCAGACCGAAGGCCGTGAGCGAGCGAATTGTATGAAGCCTCACGCTTTTTCGTATATAATATCAAAGTTCCTAAAATTAGTAACTGCCTTGTTTGGGCTTGACATGGCTTAGGAAGCATGTTAAAATGATTACACTAACAATCATTGTTCTTGTGATTTGGGCAATCTACGCTTATAATAAAAAAGACAAGCGTAGCAATGATGCTGATGAAAAAATACAGGAATTACCTCCTATTCATTATCATTCACAGGAACACGACTCTGGAAAAAGATTCTGGACGGGTGAGTTATTTGAGAGCAATAGTAATGTATTACTCGATTTCAATTACAAAAATGGATATTTGACACTTAAAACAAAAAGCGGAAAAGTAATAAGTGGCCTATTGTCAGCAATGAGCGTAAGATTTGATAAGTATTGTGGAGAGACTCATATTACAGTAAAATCTAATGGCAACAAAATTGAAATTAGCAAATTAGGCAACTTTACAGATGACCAATGGGAAACAATGATAGGAGTATTATTATTAGCTGGTACAACTTATGGTGCGGAAATATTCAGTTCTTGGTACAAGAATATGAGTAAAGCCAATATTGCTTTAAAGATCATTAGTAAACTATGTTAAGTTTATGCCACTATTCAGAATAACTGTAAAACATAGAGTAAACACCAATGGTGTTCGATTAGAACCTGGGATGAGTGTTGATGTGGTCACAAATTCTTATAGCGACCCAGTCCACACTAATGGTGGCCAATGCGTGGTTGATGCTTTCAGACGCATCTATGGTGTTGACATTAGGAGAGCGGGTGCTCTCAATGGAATATATTTGAAAGTAACTAAAATCTTTTAATTATGAATATCGAAGAACTTATACATCCAGCGGATGCGAAAGCATTAAAGGCTTTGAAGAATGTTCCTGGTTTGCCAAAACTGATGGAGAAAATCTTCGAATACGGATATGACGAACTTGCATGGAGCGATAATGTGACTACAAATTTGCGTCTCTCTGAAACGCAAATGCCAGAGATCTATAATCGTTTGCCTCCGATTTGTGAACGATTGGGAATACCCGTGCCAGAATTATACCTGCAAATGAGTTCAATCCCTAATGCATGGACTTCTGGTCACAAGAAAGTCTATATTGTCGTTACACTTGGATTAATTAGGAGAGTAAAAGGCGATGAACTTGACGCCGTCCTTGCTCATGAGTGCGGTCACATATTATGTCAGCATGTATTATACCAGACTCTAGCAAATGCTATCTTCACATTTGGAGATACTATGGCTGATACTTTTGTTGGTATGATAGGCAACGTTGCAATGAAGCCCATAAGGCAAGCTTTAATGCTATGGAGCAGAGCATCGGAACTTACGGCAGATCGTGTCGCCTGTATTATATCTCCTGTGACAACTTTATCCAAAGTATTAGCAAGATTAGATATGATACCTAAGAATATTGTAGAAATGATGGACTTTAATGCTTGGGCAAAGCAAGGCGAGGATTTTGAAGCCTTACGTGATGGTACTGCATGGAATAAAATAGTTCATTGGATGGCTGATTATGATGCAGACCACCCATATACCCCCGTCCGTGTCTACGAGGCCATGAAATGGGAGCAATCTAACACGTGTCAGTGGTTACGCTCAAATCCCGTAAAGTTTGAATTCCCAGAAGAAATAGAAGCAGCAAAGAAAGCGGAGGAAAAGAGCGAAAGCAGTTGGAGCCTCCCCAAAATTCCCAAAAACGTGGACGTCAACTCAGTAATCTCGAAGTTTAAGGGCTTTAAAAAGTAAAAATAATAATATTAACTAAATTCTAATCCTTATGATCACATTATGCAAAACAAAATGCCCCGCTTGTCATAGGACATTCGATGACAATTTCAAACGATATGTCATAGGATCAGTTACCAATACACTTAAATTTGCTACTCATGTTGGGCTGCGATTTGGTGGAAGTGCTTTAGGAGCTGCTTTTGGCTTTGGGCATGAGCAGATAGCACGAGCTGGCGGAAAAGCTGGTAAAGAACTTGCCGAAGCTATCGGTTGTGGAGAAGAAGACATGACTGGATGGCAACATAAATGCCCATATTGCGGACATCAATGGGATTAATTATATAAAGGTAATTGGGTTTAAAAAAAAGGTCACCATTTTTATTCAATACAAAGAAAAAAGAAAAATATAGACTATTCGCCTTAAATAATCTTAAATGTTTAAGGGGAGCAGTAAGGGGGAGCATCTTTTGCATAAAAAAAGAAACCCGCTGAAAATCAACGAGTTTCTCAAATGCCTGGCGGAGAGAGAGGGATTCGAACCCCCGGTACCTCTCGGTACGGTAGTTTTCAAGACTACTGTAATCGACCACTCTACCATCTCTCCA
>JAEEGK010032872.1_pt1 | contig 10122 bp, 9 predicted proteins | sample 8958771 | NCBI WGS metagenome assembly JAEEGK01 (sample SAMN16246547, study PRJNA631951) | gut metagenome | biome: gut microbiome; feature: rumen; material: SC-attached | host: Bos | place: Iran: Karaj | collected 2018-10 | reverse complement strand
GGCTCCCGGTGCATGGGATGCTCGGAGACAAGGGAACTCTTGACCGGCAGGAAAGTGCCGGCTCCGACGTGGAGACAGACCGTTTCCATGTCGATTCCCCGCGCCTTGATGCGGTTCAGGACGTCTTCCGTGAAATGAAGGCCGGCCGTCGGGGCCGCCACGGATCCCCGGATATGGGCATAGAGCGTCTGATACCGTTCCAGGTCGATGCGCTCGGATTCGCGGTTCAGATACGGCGGGATCGGAACCGTCCCGCAGACCTCCAGGACACGGGAGAACGGGGATCCGTCCGTCCAGGTGAACTCGACGACGCCCGTCTGCCCATCACGGCTTAACAGCCTGGCTTCCAGGCCCATATCGGGTGTGTCGCCCGCCCTGTAGAGGGTCAGGAAATCATCCTTCCACTTCTTCGCGTTGCCGATGACACATTTCCAAGTGCAGGACTCCGTTGCGGCAAAGGCCGTGGCGTATTCCACCGGCCGGACCGGTTCCAGACAGAAGATTTCGATATGGGCACCGGTCTGCCGCTGGAAATGCATGCGGGCGGGAACGACTTTCGTGTCATTGAAGACCATCAGGGCATTCGCGGGCAGCAGGTCGGGCAACTGGCGGAAAACGAACGCATCGACTTGACCGTGGTCATAACGGAGCAGTTTGGATGCGTCCCGCTCGGGCAGCGGGTATTTGGCGATCCGTTCATCCGGGAGCGGATAGTTGTAGTCCTCGATATGGATCTCAGGTATCATGCTTTTCAAATTCTGCGCGAAGTTACACATTTCCCGCCGATTTCTGAAATCTCGCACGAGGTGCATCCCGCCACCTTTTCACGCCCTTTTTCATGTTTACAAATGTTAATTGCACACTCCCCTTCCCGCAGTTATCCACATAAGCCACAAATATCTTCATAAGTAATTATTATACTCGTTTTACATCATGGCTAAGATGCTGATTTTCAGATATATGCAAGTTGATAATGAATGTTAATATTTAACTGAAGTTATGAACAGGGTCTTTCTTTACTGCAAAATCCGGATTTGATTGCACTAAATACACTATTAACTTAATAGAAATCAGTTGTTTATTAATTATTAATGAAATATCTGATTTAACTTATTTTTGCCCGTTTTCAATCTTTCCCTCACCTAATTCTCCGTCCGATTCCACTTGTATTTTCACTTTAGATTCGTTACTTTTGTAACACCTATCATTCACACCATGGACAAACGTCTACAACAGTTCCTGGACGCGGAGAACATCACGCAGGCCCAACTGGCCGACACGCTGGGCGTCGCCCGCGCCGGTATTTCGCATATCCTTTCCGGACGCAACAAGCCCGGATTCGATTTCCTCGAAGCCATGGCGCTCCATTTCCCGCAGATCAGCATGGACTGGCTCCTGACCGGAAAAGGACGCATGTACAAGGATGCACCGGCCCAAGGCGGCGAGAATCCCGTATTTGCAGCCCCGCCGGCTCCCCGGCGCGTTTCCAAGATTCTCGTGTTCTACGACGACAGCACTTTCGAGGAGTTCCAATAACTTTTATTATCTTTGTGTATTGAAACGGACAACGGTATGAGCAGTCTGCAACAATGCGCCCGCCGGATGCTCTGGAAGCGTCACCTTCCCGGCTTCCTGTTTTGGAACCGCCTGAGATTCAGGCGGGAACATTCCGCTTTGGCCCGCGAAGCATTCGGCATCCGGTTCCGTCATCCCATCGGTCTGGCTCCGGTCCTGGAGCACCAGGTGGAACTGCTGGACGTCTGCGACAGCATCGGGTTCAGTTTCACCGGTTTCATACCCGGAGAAACGCCCGTCCAGACCGTTGCGGAACGCCTGCAGGACCGGAAATCTCCCATTATAGCCGCCGTGGAACTGCGGGCGGAGGGTGAATCCGAAGAGGCAGGCAAGCAGGCGCTGATCCGCCAGTTCTCGCTCCTGTACGACTTTGCGGACTATTACGTCATCGACATCAACCGCGAAAGCGGGCTGTCGTCCCTGGACGATTTTTCGGACTGGACGGACCTGCTGGACGAACTGCTCAGCCTCCGGCTCTATTACGAGCGGTACAAGCCCATCCTGCTCCGGATTTCGCCCGGGCACACCGAGGAAGACATGATGCGGATCCTGGATTTCTGCCTCCAGTCCGGTTTCGACGGCGTTGTCGCCCCCGGTATCTCCAAGGTCCGCTTCTGCGCCGAATACACCAAAGGCCGCCTTCCCATCATCGGTTCCGGAGCCGTATCCACGACCGAAGAAGCCCTGGGACTCCTCCAGGCCGGAGCCACCCTGGTCGAAGTGGCCCAAGGCCTCCGGAACAGGGTGAAAAAGACAGCGAAAATCCTCCTGAAGGCCATCGACCATCCACAATAGCCACCATGATCCATGCTTCCATCTGTACGATCGGCGATGAAATCCTCATCGGCCAGGTCGTGGACACCAATTCCTCCCGCCTCGCCGCCGCGCTGGAAGAGGCCGGAATCCGTGTCACCCGCATGCTCTCCATCGGGGATGCACGCGAAGAAATCCTGAACAACCTCCGCAACGAATTGACCGTCAACGATATCGTTATCACAACGGGCGGTCTGGGCCCCACGAAGGACGACATCACGAAAGGGGTCCTGGCGGAACTGTCCGGAAGTACCGGCTACGTGGAGCATGCCGGCCAACTGGCCATCGTGAAGGATATCCTGCACAGCCGCGGGCTGGACATGCTGGAAAGCAACCGGGCCCAGGCCCTGGTCCCGGACCACTGCGAAGTCATTGAGAATCACCTGGGGACGGCCCCCATCATGGTATTCCGTTTCCCGGAGGACAGTTTCGGCGCCACGCTCTATGCCTTGCCGGGCGTGCCGTTCGAGGCCGTCGGCGCCATCCCTTCCGTCATGGAGGATATCCGGGCGCACTTCCCGCTGGCCGACATCCTGCACCGCAGCATCATGGTGTTTGGAATCGCGGAATCGGCGCTCTCTGAACTGATCGCCCCCTGGGAAGACGCGCTCCCGGAGGATATGCACCTGGCCTATCTGCCCAATCCGCTCACGGGCATCCGCCTCCGCCTGTCCATTTACGGCGGGAAACGGGAGGAAGAAAAGGCGCGGATGGAGCAGCAACTCATCCGGCTGAAGGAAATCCTGGGAAACAAGGTCTATTCCGACCAGGACGACACGCTGGAAGCCACGGTAGGCCGCCTGCTCAAGGCCGCCGGGAAGACGCTCAGCGCCGCAGAATCCTGCACCGGCGGGGAAATCTCCCACCTCATCACCTCCGTCCCGGGTTCGTCCGCCTATTATCTGGGATCGGTGACCTCGTATGCGGTATCCGTCAAGGAAAAGGTACTCGGCGTGCCGGCGGAGACGGTGGAACGGTGCGGCGTCGTGAGCAGCGAAGTCGCGGCGGCGATGGCCGAAGGCGTCCGCCGCGTGACCGGCAGCGACTACGCCGTATCCACGACCGGACTGGCCGGTCCGGATGGCGATGCGTTCAATCCGGTGGGTATGGTCTGGATCGGCGTGGCCGGTCCGAGGGGCACGAAAACCGTCAGGAAGAACTTCCGGAACGACCGGAAACGCAATATCGAGCGTTTTGCCGCCGCTGCCCTCGATTTTCTGAGGCTGACGATAATCGAGGACCTAATCAATTAGAATAGAGATAATAAAACAAAGAAGTTAATAGACATAACTTTTTTGTTTTATCCGTTTCATGACCGCCAGGAGGTTCTTTCCGGCCACTTTTTCCACCGACTCCGCGTCATAACCGCGGCGTCGCATCTCGTCGAACACGAGCCCGATCCTGGACACGTTCTCCAGCCCGGCCGGCGGCACCAGAATGCCGTCGAAATCACTTCCGATCCCGACCCTGTCGATGCCGACGATGCCCACGGCGTGGTCGATATGGTCCACGATCTCTTTCACACCCGGACGCCAGATGGTCGCGAGGCGGTCCTGCATTTCTTCCCAGGCACGGACGCGGGAGACATCGGCCGGATCCTCGATGAAGGCGGCTTCCACCCGGTCGCCTTCGTCCAGCAAGGCGACGTCGGCCGGATCGGACGCAAACCGCTCGGACAGGAAGGCCGGACAGAAGTTGATTCCCACATAGCCGTCTTTCTCCCCCAACGCCTGCAGCATCTCGTCGGTGAGGTTCCGCCGGTGATTGCACAGGGCGCGGCAGCAGGAATGGGTGGCGATGACCGGGGCCTGGGACAGGCGGATGCAGTCCCAGAACGTCTCGTCGGAGGCGTGGGAAAGGTCGATCATCATCCCGAGTTGGTTCATCTCGGCCACGACCTGCTTCCCGAAGGGGCTCAGGCCGTGCCAATGCGTCCCTTCGGCGGCGCTGTCGGCGATGGCGTTGTCCCCGTTGTGGGTAAGCGTCACATAACTGACCCCCAGCCGGTAGAATGTACGCAGCATCGGCAGCGACTGCTGGATGGGCGACCCGTTCTCCATGCCGATGAAGACGGAAATCAGCCCGTCCTTCGCGTTCTCCCCGGCCTCTTCCGGAGAGAAGGCCAGGGCCGCATAGTCGGGATTCGCGTCCACGGCGTCATACACGGCGGAAATCATCTCCAGCGCATAGCGCGTGGCGGCGTCCGGCGCCATCTCCGCCGGCGTGTAGAGGGCGAAAAAAGAGCCGCCGACTCCCCCGCGCCTGAGTTTGGGGAAATCGACGTGCCCGTACCGGTTGTCGATGCCGATATCCCGGAGCCGGATCAGTTGCGAGGGAGTATCGACATGGCTGTCAAAGACTTGCATCATCGTGTGCCGTAAGGAGCCAGGGTGGATTTCACGATCTTCTCGATCTTGAACTCCGGACTGCCGCTGTAATAGAGGGCGCTGCCGCCCACGAGATTGACCTCGACCTTCCTGGAAACGGAAACGGTGACGCTGGAGGAGTTGGAAAGGTCGGCCTCGACGGTCTCCAGCGGCATGGCGAAGGCATCCACGGAGGAACTGCGAGACCCCTTGACCTTCATCTCAGTGGCCTTGCCGGTCAGCATCAACTTGGAACTGCCTTCGGTGGTCAGGTCCACCTTTTCCGTATCGGAGGTGACGCTCACCTGGGAGGAACCGCCGGTCATCAGGTTCAGGCTGCGGGTGGGACCTTCGGCCACGACCACGGACGAACCGTCGGCATTCAGGGCGAGTTCCTTGCCGGTGAAGTTGAGTTTCAGATTGGCATTGTTGTCGGTATTGACCTCCACGCCCCGCTCGGTCTCGAGGCTGAGGGTGGCGATGGCATTCTTCCGCAGGACGACCTTGGCGGAGGTCGCGCTGACGGAGAGGTTCTTCACCTGGGACTTGCCGGCCGCCGTGAGTTCGAAATCTCCGGCTACGAACTCATCGGCACCGGTCAGGATGGCATTGTCCGAGAGCGAGACGGACTGCAGTTCCGGGGTGTTGACCCGCACTCTGAAGACCGGGGTAAGGCCACCCCTTCCCTTGTACACTTTCTTGAGTTCCTTGGGAACCGATTTCTCATCATAGGCGATGTACAGGGTCTTGGAGCGGACATACACTTCCACATAGGGAGCCAGATCCTTATCGACCGACAGGTTCACTCCGTAAGTACCGCGGGAGACCGTCACATCGAAGTCGTCCGATACGTTTACCGCATTGAATTCGGAAACCGCAATATCCCGATCCTCCATCTGGGCGGAGAGGGACTGGGCCGCGGAACGTTGCGGTGCAAGTACCAGGACCGCAGCGAAAGCAATCATTCCGATGATAGCCTTCAAGGATTTGTCATTCAATCTTTTCATATCAGTTCGTTGATTAGTTTTCCAATTTCTCCATCTGGACGCTCCACTCCTCCGTGAAGGCATCCAGACTGCGCTTGTTCTCCAGATATTCCCGCGTCAGTTCCATCACGTCGTCACCGGGTCCGGGCGCGGAGAGCACTTTCTCGATGGCCCCCTGCCGCTTCTCCAACTTGCCGATCTCCTTCTCCAGGTAATCCACCCGGTTCTGGATCTTCCGCATCTCCTTGGTGACGGTCTTCCGGGCCTGGAAAGTCTCCTGGGCCTGGGTCTTCCGTTCGTCGGCCACCTTCTCCACGGGCGCAAGGCGCTCCAGTTCCTGCAGGCTTTCGAGTTTCCGGCGTGCCAGGAAATCGGAGACGCCGCCCAGGTGCTCCTTCACCTTTCCGTCCCGGAACTCGTACAACTTGTCCACCAGCCCTTCCAGGAAATCACGGTCATGGGACACTACAATGAGCGTGCCGTCAAAGGCTTGCAGGGCCTGCTTGAGCCGGTCCTTGGACCGGATGTCCATGTGGTTCGTCGGCTCGTCCAGGGCCAGTACGTTGTAAGACTGGAGCATCAGTTTGGCCATCCCCAGGCGGGCGCGTTCGCCGCCGCTGAGGACGGACACCCGCTTGTCGATGTCCTCGCCCCGGAACAGGAAGGCTCCGAGGAGGTCCCGCAGTTTCGTGCGGATCTCCCCCACGGCGATACGGTCCAAGGTGCTGAACACCGTTTCATTCTTGTCCAGGATATCCTCCTGATTCTGCGCGTAATAGCCGATATGGACATTGTGTCCGACGCGGGCCTCGCCGGAAACCGGCTCCAATTCACCCATGATCACGCGCATGAGGGTGGTCTTGCCTTCGCCGTTCCGGCCGATGAGGGCGACCTTCTCGCCGCGCTTGATCTCGACCTCCGCATCGCGGAAGACGATCTTCTGCGGATAGCCCACGGTCAGGTCCGTCCCCTTGAAGACGACGTCGCCGGAACGGGCGGCCGGCGGGAAGCGGAGGTTCAACTTCGCGTCGTCGGTCTCGTCGATCTCGATGCGGTCCAGTTTCTCCAGCGCCTTGATGCGCGACTGGACCTGGTTGGACTTGGTGGGCTTGTAGCGGAACCGGTTGATGAAATCCTCGGTCTTCTCGATCATCCGCTGCTGGTTCTCGTAGGCGGCCGTCTGCTGGGCGATGCGCTCCGCACGCAGCGTAACATATTGGCTATAAGGGACTTTATAGTCGTGGATGTGCCCGAGCAGGATCTCGACGGTCCGGGTGGTGACGTTGTCCAGGAACTTGCGGTCGTGGGAGACCAGTAGCAGCGAGCCCCGGAAGGACTTCAGGTAGTCCTCGAACCACTCGATGGACTCGATGTCCAGGTGGTTCGTGGGCTCGTCCAGCAGCAGGACGTCCGGATGGGCGAGCAGGACCTTGGCCAGTTCGATGCGCATGTTCCAGCCCTGGCTGAAGGTTTCCGTATGGCGGTCCAGTTCATCCGGCTTGAAACCCAGGCCGAAGAGCGTCCGTTCCGCCTGCACCCGGGGCGACTCCCCCGTTTCCAGCGCCAGGCGGTCACTGATCTCGTTCATCCGGTCGATCAGGCGGGCATAAGCGGCTGATTCATAGTCGGTCCGCTCCCCCAGTTCGGCATTGATCCGCTCCAGTTCCCGCTCCAGTTCATGCAGGTGGTCGAACACCGTCATCACCTCGTCGATGACACTGCGGCCGCGGTGGTGCTCCATGATCTGGGGCAGGTAGCCGATCCGGATGTCGGCGGGCATGTCGATATGGCCGGCGGTCGGGCTCTGCTCCCCCGTGATCAGTTTCATCAGCGTGGACTTCCCGGCCCCGTTCTTGCCGACGAGGCCCACCTTGTCGCTTTCACTGATGTGGACGCTGATATCGTCCAGCAACGTGAAACTGCCGTAGGCAACGGTGACGTTATTCAGCGAGATCATCGTCGGTCGGGGTATCGGGTTTGCACACCAGGATGGAGAATTCGTACAGGCCGTACAGCGGGATGGACAGCACGAACATGGAGAAGGGGTCGCTCGGGGTGATGAAGGCCGCCAGGATGAGGATCACGACGAAGGCCGATTTCCGGAATCCCCGGAGTTGTTTGCGGGTGAGCAGGCCCATGCTCGAGAGGACCAGCACGACCGTCGGGAACTCGAACAGCAGACCGATCAGGAACACCATCGAGGTGAACAGGGAGATGTACGAGTTCAGGGAAATCGTGTTCTGGACCGTATCGCTCACCGTATAGTTCATGAAGAACATCAGGCACACGGGCAGGACGATGAAATAGCCCACCGCGACACCCAGGTAGAACAGGAACGAGGACATCCCGAAAGCCTTCCGCACCGCCTTCTTCTCATTGTCATAGAGGGCAGGGGCGACAAACCGCCAGATTTCCCAGATGATGTACGGGAAGGCGATGATGGCCGCCATCAGGATGGAGATCTTCAGGTGGACGAAGAACTGGGCGGACACCTCGATGTTGATCAGGGACATCGAGAAATCCAGTCCCAGCCACTTGTACAGGATGAAGTCGGAAGTCGTGGGCCAGAGAACGGCCTTGAACAGCCGCTCGGGAATCGCCAGGAAGACGACGGAGACCAGTATGACGGCCAGCACCGAGCGGAACAGGGTTCCCCTCAGTACGTCCAGATGGTCCCAGAAGGACATTTCACCGTCCTGGGCAGCCACTACTTCTTCTCTTCCTTGTTATAATCCTCGTCGATGTCCTTGATCTCCTTCTCCACTTCGTTCATGCCCTGCTTGAAGCTCTTGACACCCTTGCCAAGGCCGCGCATCAGTTCGGGAATCTTCTTTCCGCCGAACAGGAGGAGAATCACCAGGACGATGGCGACAATCTCCCAGGTTCCTAACATCAGGGGGTAAATCAGCAGCATATCACTTGTCGTTTAGATGGTTTTCGATAATTTGGGCCAGGAGTTCGGGGCACCTGACGGGATGGAAGGTTTTCGCGTCGATGAAGCCGAGGGTGACGGATCCGTCGGCGCAGACTTGCCCGTCCTGGTTGAGGACGCATTGGCGGACGACGAGTTTGGCGAGCGGGACGCGCTCGATCTCGGCCACCGCCGTGAGGACGTCGCCCATCCGGGCCGGATGCTTGAACCGGCACTCGACGGAGACGATCGGGATCATCACGCCGTACTCGTTTTCACAGCGTTCAATCGGGAAACCCCAGTCCACCATCATCGCATTCCGCGCGATCTCGAAATAGCGGATGTAATTCGAGTGGTGGACCACCGCCATCTGGTCGGTTTCGTAGTAACGGACGGGGAAAGATACCTCAAAATGCGTCATAACAAAAATGTTAATACATTAAACAGTTTTGTTTTATTGGCCATTTCTCAGTATATTGAGTTGAGACTCCAGCGATTCAATCTTGGAGAGCGAATCGGCCTCCTTCTTGCGCTCGTTCTCGATGACGGCGGCCGGCGCATGGGCCACGAAGCGCTCGTTGGCGAGTTTTCCGCGCACGCCGGCGAGGAATTTCTGCTGGTAAGCGAGGTCCTTCTCGAGTTTTGCGATCTCTTCGGCGACGTTCACCAGACCGCTCAGCGCGACGAACATCTCATGCGTCCGGACCATGAATCCGACACCCTGTCCGGAGCCGAAATCATCGACGGTCGCGACCTTCACGTTGCCCATCTTCTCGATGACCGGGATGACCTCCGCGGGGAAGCCGCCCTTGACCTTGAGGTCGAGGGTTTCCTTCGGGGCGATGTTCTTCTGGTTGCGGATGCCGCGGACGCCGTTCACGGCCTCTTCCGCCAGTTCGAAGTTCACGAGCACGTCGTTTGCGAACGGTTTCACGGCCGGGGCGGCGGCATACATGATGGTCTCCCCTTCCTGGCGCTCTTCCATGTTCTGCCACAGTTCCTCCGTGATGAACGGCATCACCGGGTGGATGAGTTTGAGCAGGGCCTCGAAGTAACCCAGGGTGGCGTCGTAGGTGGCGCGGTCCACGGGCTGGCCGAAAGCCGGCTTGATGGCCTCGAGGTACCAGGCGCAGTAATCGTCCCAGAACAACTTGTAAATGGCCATCAGCGCGTCGGAGATGCGGAACTTGCGGTAGTGGTCCTCCACGGTGGCGACGGTTTCGCTGAGTTTCGCGTCGAACCAGCGGATCGCGGCGGCCGCGGCGGGCGTCTGGGCGATGGAATCATCGACGGAGAAACCCTTCACCAGCCGGTAGGAGTTCCAGATCTTGTTGCAGAAAGCGGCACCCTGCTTGATCTGCGCCTCGTCGTAGAAGATGTCGTTGCCGGCGGACGAGCACAGGAGCATGCCGATGCGGACGGCGTCGGCGCCGTAGGTTTCGATGAGGTCCAGCGGGTTCGGGGAGTTGCC
>JAEEGK010032866.1_pt1 | contig 10123 bp, 5 predicted proteins | sample 8958771 | NCBI WGS metagenome assembly JAEEGK01 (sample SAMN16246547, study PRJNA631951) | gut metagenome | biome: gut microbiome; feature: rumen; material: SC-attached | host: Bos | place: Iran: Karaj | collected 2018-10 | reverse complement strand
AAATATTTTATTTTTATATATTTCATATTTTTTTGACATTTTTTACAAATTTAAAATGATTTAATTCTAATACAGAAAATTTATCAAAAAGAAGGTATTAATGCAGCAGTATATGCAATAGCATCAAAAAATATGATAATCTCCCTTTTTGTGGAGGAATTTTATTTATGAAGAAATTGAAGTTGAAGTATATAGTGGAAGTATTATTTGTCCTGATTATAATAGAGTTTGTACTGGAAGTCTTTGATATAATGATCCACTTTCTTGTGTTAAAAAAGTTTATATAATGAAGATAATACTTCTGTTATAAATATTTATAGAAATTCAAAAGTTTAGACAAATTGAAGAAAGTGAAAAAGAAGAAAAAGAAGAGAAAAAGAAAATGAAAAGAATTATTCAGTTGACAATAATGTACAAATTAATCTTAATGATAATGATAGTCAAATGATTAATCATAATAGGGAAATTATTTATTTCCTTACTTTTTTATTACTTAGATGTATTTATTGATTAAATTCATAATTAAAAATTAAATATATAAACAATAACCCTTTTATAATTTTTTAAATATAATGAAAAATTTTAATATTACTTTAAATATTCTAATAAAAAAAGATTTTTCAAGGATTTTTTTAAGATAATATATTTATTATGACATTTTATTTATTTAAAAAATATATTTTATTAAATCTTATTAATTTATTACTTAATGGAAATTCAAAATGATAAAATTTCTATTATTAATGATATTGAAATTGATTATAAAAAATTAAATAATGATTGTAAAGCCAAACATACTGAAACAAAAAAAGCAATTGAAGAAGGATTAAATTTATTAATAAGTTTAAGAAATGTAAATATTAATCAAATTGAAATTGAATTAAAAAAATCTGTTGATAAGCTTTTATTTCCTATTCAAATTGCTTCCAATCAAAAAATTAAAAGAATATTTGTTTCTTGTTTAGATGTTATTAAAAAATTAATTTCTTATAATTTAATAACTCAAAGACATTCAAATAATCTTATTAATATTTTAAATACTTTTTTAAATAATTCATCTGAAGAATTTGTTCAAATTAAAATTATTGAAACTTTAATTCCTTTAGTTGATGATAAATTTTTTCAATTAAATGAAGAATTAGTAAATATTGTTTTTAATATGTGTTTAAAATTTTATGCTATGAAAAATCAAAGTTTTAAAAATCCTTTAAATTCGGTTTTAACACAATTAGTTAAAACTATTTTTGGCTTTTTGGATGCAACTTTAAGACCTTCTATTATAAAAAAGAAAAGAAAACTTTTAGAAGAAAAAAAAATGAGAAAAAGTGAAAATAATTTAATTGAAGAAGAGCAAAGTGATAATATTGAAACAGAAGAAAAAAATTTACCAAGAAATTTATTTTCTGAAGACATTGAAGAAGATGATGATAATAATAATGAAAATAATAATGAATTAAATATTAATGATTTAAATAATAAAAATAATAAAGAAAGTAATATAAATGATGAAAAGAATAATGAAAAGAATAATAATATAATAACAGTTTTACCAGAAGAAATAGATTTAAGTGAATATGAAGACACTGATATTTATTCATGTAGTTATTATTTATTTAATCTAGTATGTGATTTAATAGAAGGAAAAAAAAATCCAATAATATATGTTACATTATATAGTAAAAGTATGGGAATGGAATTATTAACATTAATGTTAATAATAACTAAAGATTTATTTAATTATCTTCCAAATTTTATTTCTAGAATAAAAGAAAATATATTTAATTCATTAAACAAAAATTTTAATTCAGCATATGATTATATAACTTGTGTTAAATTATGTAGATTGACATATCAAATTAATTTAAATTTAGAAATTTGTTATGATTTAATTCAAAATTATATTAAATACGCTGAATCAAGTTCAATAACATGGCAAAAAAATTTAGGAATTGAATCAATCAGTCAAATTTTATTTTCTCCTTATTTACTTTTTAATTTATTTATTTATAATGATCATAAATTATATGAATCAATTTTTTCTATTTTAAATAAAATAACTTATGTTAATGTTTTAAATTTAACAACTAAAAATTCAAAAAATTCAGAAATTGATTATGATAAAATAATAAGTGAAAGATATTTTAATAATGATATTATATATTATGAAGGAGAAACAAATCCTAATCCAATTTTAACTAATGAAATTATTTTTGTTGAAATGTTATTATGTTATTTAAATTTATTTGAAAGTTTTAAAAAATTCTCAGAACATGATAAAGAAGAAATTAAAGAAATAGGAGATAAAAATATTAATCCTTTAAATATTTATGATATTATTCATTATAAACAAAATGAACTTTTAAATTCAATTTTAGCTTTAAGTCAAGTATCAAATAATGAAAATATTTTAGATAAATTTATGAATATATTTAAAAATGCAATAATAATTTTTGGTAATTTAAATTGTAATGACTTAAGAGATTTATATTTAAAAGAATTAGATAATTTAATTCATTTACCAAATGATGATGATTTAAATAAAACATCAGATAATATATTTTTAGAAGAAAAAGTAATGATAACTATATTTGATATATTTAATGATAATATTGAAAAATTAGATGAAGAAGGTTTTAATTTATTATTAAATTCAATTCAAAAAATAAATGTTAAAATTATTAAAAGTGAAAATAATTTATTAATAAAACCAAATGAAGAATTTGAACTTGAAGTTTATATTAAATATATAGAACAGAATTTAAAAAAATATACAAATTTTTCAATAACAGAAGATGGAAAAAGTATAATAAAAGACAATTTATTAAATGAAAACATTAAAGAAATAGAAGAAACAAACAATGAAGAAGAAGAAGAAAAAGAAAAAGAAACTGAAAAAGAAGAAAATAATAATAATTATGGTTATGGTTTATTTTCTACTTTAAAATATGTTTTTGGCTTTTCTAAGAAAAAAACAAATGAAGAAAATGAAATTAATCAACATACTTTATTACAACAAAAAGAAGTTTTAAAAAAATTAAGTGAAAAAATTAATTGTTTATTTATTGAAAATTCTAATGAATATAAAGATAAAGTTTTAATAAATATAATGAATAGTTTAGTTGAAAATACAAAAAAATTCTGTGATATTCCAAGTGATAATCAAATTTATTTTTTACATTTTAATTTATCAAGATTTTTAGAAATTGTAATTGTTAATTATAAAAGAATAAATTTAGTTTATGATAAATTTATTGAAATTGCTTTATTAATTTCATCTAAATTAATAAAGAATGTTTCTCATTATGCAATTGATGTTTTAACTATATCAATAATGATATTATTAAATTTAATTAAAGATGAAAATTTTTTTCCTCAAAAAGATTTATTTTCTTCTCTTATAACAATATCATCTAAAAATTTTTCTCAAGATATAAGTTTAAATATAATATATGATATACATGAACTTTTATTAAATTCATCTAAATTATTAAATAATGAAGGTTGGAATTCAATATTTGAAATATTTAAAAAACAAATATTATATAGTGATGAAGCACAAACTGAAAATTGTTTTATGTTATTAGAAGAAATATTTAAAAATAATTTTAATGAATTAACTCCTGATAATATAATTTATATTATGGATTTATTAGAAGGATTTATTATTTATAAAAAAAATGAAAATATTTCAATAATGGCTTTAAAGATGATAGAATATTTATGTAATTTATGTGAGAAATTTTCATCTTTTATTTATATTTCAAATAATAATTTTGATAATTCAGAAATTAAATTAACTAATTATCAAAAAATTATTTTTCAAAAAAAATATGATTCAATAGAAAAAAGAAAAAAATTCTTTGATGATTTATGGAAATCAATTTTCTTTAAAATAATAAATTTATCATGTGATGAAAGAGTAATAATAAGACAATTAGTAATAGAAACATATCAGAATATTTTTATTAAAAGATGTTCTTTAATCTCACCAGAAACTTCTTTATATATAATAAATTCAAATTTTTTTGAAGTTTTTAATAAAACTTATGAAATATATAATGATAAAATGAAAAATAAAAGAAAAATAAATAAATTAAGAAAAGAAAAAAAAGAAGAAGAAAGATTAAATTCAGAAAAAAAAATTAAATTCGGAGAGTATCAAATTGATCAATTAAAATTACCTCAAAGAAAACAAGAAAAAAAAGAAGAAGAAAATAATAAAGATATTAAAGAAAAAACAGAAGAAAATAAATGGGAAGATACACTTCAATTTTCAATTAAATCTATTTCATTTATTATTTCTAGTTTTCTTCAAACTAATCCAAATTTAGGTTTTCAATTTTTTGAAAATCAAATTTTTATTCCTTTAAGTGAAAAATTCTCTGAAGCAATGAAATTTAATTCTCCTAATATTATCATTGAAATATTAAATTGTATTTTAATTATTGAAGAATCTTATTCTGATTTATTTTATAAATATTTTCATTTATTTTGGTCTATTTATTATGAAATGTCTACTTTTATTTCTAATCATTTTTTCTATGAAAACTTTAGTGATTTAGTTATTGAATGTAAAATGACAAATCAAATTTTAGATAATTTAAAGAAATTATATTTAAAAAAAGAATTTATTGAAGTTACTTTAAATTTAGATAATTTTAAAAATTTATTATTTATTATTAAATCTTTAATTATTTCTGTTTATTTTACTGAAGGAAATAATAATAATGAACCTCCTTATAATTTATTATCAGATGAAACAAATATATTTGAATTTATGAAAGAAATACAAAAAATAATTATTAATAAAGAAGATGATTTAATTAGTTATTGTCAATTTTTAAGTACTTATTTAAAAATAGATTTAAATAATTTACACTCAGAAGCTCTTTGTAGAAAAAGTTTAGAAATGTTTGTTTATTTATTTTCAGATCAAAATTTACCTTTTAATATATATAAAAATTACCTTCCTATATTTATTAAAAATTGTAAAGATTTAATATGTTTAAGAAATAAAATAGATTATGTAACAAGTTTATTAGAAATAAGAGAAAAATTTTCAAAATTAAAAAAAAAAAATTCTGGAAATTATGGTAATTCCTTTAACAATAATTTTAGTTCAATAATTGGAAATAATAATAAAGAATTAAATGATCAAAATCAAATAAATATATATCCTGAAATACCAATAAATCAATTATGGCATTTTTCAAGTGAAATACTAATAAAAATATTAAGTTTAGTAATAACGAATAAAAATTTAAATAAAAACAATATAGAAAATATTTGGGAATGTTTAATAGAATCTTTAGAAATTATATTTAAACAAAGTGAAGGAGGTTATAAAACAATACCAAAAAATATTCAAGATGAATTAATTAAATCATGTCAAGAAATGGAAATATCAATAATTAATTTTATAGTAAATACTCTTTTACCTAATTCATTATATATTGAAAAGAAAATGCAAATTCAATTATTAAATTTATTAGACATGGGTTCAAATTTTGATTATTCAAATCAAAATTCTTCATCAACAAATTCATCTTTACAAAGTTCAATATCTAAAGTTTGTATTTCAAATTTATTTGAATTATGTAAGTTTAAAACAGAAAATAATTTAAAAAGAGAAATAAATGAAAAAAATATTAATCCAGATGATTATGTTAAAATAAAAGTTAAAATAGCAAAAATGTGTACTCCAATATTAATTAAAAGATGTAAAGAAACTTTAAAAAAATTTTTAGATGATGAAATTAAATCTGGTTCAATGCCTCTTTCAAGAAGTAGATTAGAAGATATTAAATTTGTTCTTGAAAAATTAAAAGTATTAGAAGTTTATCCTGATTATATATATGTTGATGAAAAAGATTTAAATGAAAAAAAAAATAAAGAAAAAGATATGATGGATTTTATATTGTTAAAAAAAAAATCACATTTAATTAGTTTACTTCCTCTTTTATCTGAATTTATTACTACTAAAGAAAATGAAATTAAAATTTTGGTGAAACAAATTTTTAGAATTATTTCTGAAGAATTAGGAATAAAATAATGTATATATTATTATTTTAAATCCTTTTATATATAATAATATAATTATTAAATTATTATAAATTTAAGTTAAATTTTAAAAAAAAAAAAAATTGTTAAAATATTAAATAAAAAAAAAGTAAATAAAAAACCAATGTTTAATGTAAAAATATTAAAAACTAAAAAAAAAAATAAAAAAATTAAACCTTTTAATTAATAAAATTTATTCCCATAAACAAAAAATTCAATTTTTCTTAATCCAAAATTACTAGTAGTGCCATAACCAAATTTATAAGTTTTATCATTATATCCATTAACAATAAAATTATCATTTCCATATTTTTCTAAATAATGTTCATAAGTATTTTTAGGAGCTGCAGAATAAATTAATCTATAAGGCTTTTTTCTTTTCTTTAAATTACTATGAACAAGTTTACCTCTTAAATTAGGAATAAAAGGTTTAGAAATATAATAAATTCCTTTTGGATCGAATTCATCTCTTTCAATTTCTTTTATTTTTACAATTTCTTCTTCTTTTTTTTTAGGAGATATTAAAATTTTATTTCTGAATTTTTTATTTATAAAATTTCTCTTACTAAAATTCTTTATTGCTGTAATTCTATCATTATTATCATAAAATTTATATTCATCTTTAAATTCTACTTTTATTTTTTTACTTTGAGTTTTATTTAAATGAATATTAGGAAAATTATTTACACAATATAATAAATTTTTATTTGCTTTTGTTATACTTGATTTAATTGAACTTTTTTGATTTTTTTCATTTTCAATTTCTTTAAAATAATTTTCTTGACAGGGATGTAAAAATCTTTTATTTTCTTGTTTTTTTTCAATTACATTTATATTTTTATTCAGATTTTTTTTCTTATCAAATATAGTAAAATTCGCAGGATGTTCAAATTGAATTACATTATTATTTAGCATTTTTATACTTCTTAAATTTATTTTTCTTTTAATTTCATGTATACTTTTTATTAATTGCTTATTTAAACTTGGATTATTTAAAGCTTCAAAAGTTGTTATTATTTCATCATTATTTAAATCTACTTTTTTTTCTTTTTCTTGTTTTAAATTCAAATAATCTTCTTCATTATTTATTAAATCAATTTTTTCTTTTTCATCTTTTATTTCTATATCTTCTTTATTCATTCCTTCATTATTTTCATTATTAATATTATTATGAATTATATTTGATATTTCTCCCAGTAATTTTTTTTTAAAACGAGGTTCATATTTAAATTTTATAAAATCATCTAAAAGTTGTAATTTATCATATTGTTGAACCAAATTTTTCAAATTCATAATGGAAGTTAGATAATTAATTATATACTATTAATTAATTAATATTAAATTTTTAAGTAATAGATTTTAACTTTTGGGTTCATAAATTTTTTTCATTTTTATTTTCTTAATAAAATTTTAAAAAGATTTATGTCAGAAAATAATTTTAATAATTAATTTCCTTTTTTAATTTTTCTTCTAGTTTATTATTAATTTAATTTTTAATTAATTATAAGTATTTAATATTATTACTTATAAGAAGAATCTTTATCTTTAAAAAAATACTCAATATAATTATCATTTAAATTTGATTTTGATAATGAATTTTATTTTATATTTTTTGTATAATCATCATCTGCATTATTTATTTATTTTTAATTAATTAGTTTTTTAATAATTTATTTAATATAAAAATAATAATTATTTTTAATTATTTTTTTTAATAGAAAAAATATATTTTTTTAATTAAAATATATAAATTTCAATTGAATGAAATAGACAAAATTATTTATTTATTTTTTGATCTTGTTGAGTTCATGGATTTAAGTTGCAATATCTTCTTTATAAAAAAATACTAAAAAAAACAAGATGAATTATAAAATCCTAAGAATAAAATATTAAAAATATAATAATGAATTATTATTTGACTTGAAAATAAAGAAAATCCACATTCTAAAGAAATATAATGTAATTAAATAAATTTTTTTCTCGTTAAATAATAAAGATTTTGTAACTATAAAAGGTTACTTTATTTTCTTTTAAATAATTAATGGGAATAGTTTTATCATTAATAAAAGGAGAAGGTTGTGATTCCATCAGTGAAAAAAAAGAGATAAGAGAAATAGATCCAAAAGTTCTAATACCAAATGCTAAAAGAATAGAAATTGAAACAATGGGAGATTATCTTAGGGTTTCCAAAATTGAAGCTGTTAAAGAACTTTATGTGTGGTGGGAAAGTAGAATCAGATTATGAAAATGATTATGAGATTATAAATAAATATGATGATTATAGAAAATGTTTTAGAGACATTAAAGATTATAATCAAAAAAAAATATGTACTGGATTTAGATTTAATAATAACATAGGGAAAGAAGATGTTGATTTAAATGCATTTTTTGATTATTTCGAAAAAGTTGATAATGAAAAAAAATGTTATTATTATATTTTTTTACGTTATAAAGCTGGAACAAAGGCATATGAACTGCCATATCGTTATATGATGATTGATGGAGAAAGATTTTATTTTCCATAAGGAATTGGGAAGAAAGAATTTTTTCTTATGAATGAATATAAATTTTTTCCAAGAGTAAGCAAAATACCTTATGAATATAGTGTTTGTTTTTTTTATGAGAGAGATGGCTCTTTAGAGGATTTAGGACAATCTCTTGGAAGTTACCGATTTTCTGCCGTTGGAATAGGAGTTTTATGCGTACATCTGGTCCTTATTTTTACTTGCAATCTTTGCGGGTATAAATATCATATTATTAAAACAAGTCCCTTTGCTTGTAGGGATAAGTCTAAAGACCTTCAATAATGTTATTGTCATCAAGCAAAAAGTAAAATTGAAAATATTAAATAATAATATTATTAATCTTTAATTATTTTGAAAACATTATTAATTCAATAATTAATTACAATTATTTTTTATTTGAAAATAATTTTAAGTTATAGAAGTTGTTTTAAAAGAAAAATTAATTATGTAACTCAAGAAATAATTTATAGATATTCAACTTATTACATTAATTTTCCTTGAAATATTAAACACTGATTTATTTGAGGTATTGTATATAAATCAACAACAATGCATGAAAATCTCTTTGAGCAGAATATAATCCATTTGTTGTTTATTCATAATAATTTTTATAATTTATTTTTTCTTCTTTTAATTGTGTAAATAAATCTTCAATTTGTTTTTGATAATTTTCTTTATCTGATTTTTCTCTAAATAAACTTTCTTTTCTTTCTCAATCATTATAAACTAAATTATTCATCATTTCTCTATCTCTTTCTTCTATTAAATTTCTTAATGTAATACTTCTCTTTTTAAATCTTTAAATTCTGATTCATTATCATTTAATTGTTTTACTAAATTGAATTTATCATTCGTTAAATCTTTTATTTCACAAACTCTTCTATTTATTGAATTTTTATAATTTTATTTTTCAATTTTTCAACAAGATTTTTATTTCTTTCATTTTCTGCAAATAAAATTTATTTATAAATTCTTCTTTATCATTATCTCTCATTGTTGTTAATTTTATATCATTTCTTTCTATTGTTAAAGATTCTTTTTCTCTTCTTAATTTTTCTAATTCAGAATTTAATTCGTTAATTTGATTAATTGATTAAGTTCAATCATTTTTGATTTCTCTAAATAAATCTTTATCAATATTTGAAACATTTTTATCAGTTTGTATTTTATTCTATAAATTTTCTATTTCTGTTTTATTAAACATCTGTTTTGAATATTTATTTCTCTAATGTATCATTTCATATTCTACTAGTTCATATTTTCGTTTTAATTCTATTATCATATTTTTTGTTCTTCACTTTCATTTTAATTTATTGCTTTGTCCATATGGATTATATACCGATTATTTTGTTATTATATAATTCTTCTTTTTTTGTCAAAATCTGATTTTCATAATTTTTTTCTTAGTTTTGAAGTTCATTTCTTAATGAAATTATCTTGTTTTGTCTTCATTACTTTGTTCTCTTAAACTCTCATTAAATCTTTTTAAATCTTCATATAATTTCACTGTTAATGATAATTCTATTTTTTCAAGTTGA
>JAEEGK010032865.1_pt1 | contig 10123 bp, 6 predicted proteins | sample 8958771 | NCBI WGS metagenome assembly JAEEGK01 (sample SAMN16246547, study PRJNA631951) | gut metagenome | biome: gut microbiome; feature: rumen; material: SC-attached | host: Bos | place: Iran: Karaj | collected 2018-10 | reverse complement strand
TTTTTTTTATTTTTTTTTTTAATTTTATTTTTTTCTTTCTTTTAGAAGATAATTTTGAAGAAGCTTTATTAAAAGATTGTCTTGTTTTTTATATTGAGAAAATAATAATTATAGAAATTATCATATTTATTGAATTATAGGTTTTAATAGGTTTGAGATTTTTTTTGAAATTAAATTTGATTTTTGCTTTAAATATAAAAATTAAATCTTAAACAAAAATAAAGAATTTTTTTATTTGTGTGATATTAAAAATTATATATTAATATTGATAATTTATTATTATAAATAATTGTAATGTTTAGAAATAATAAAAAGAAAAAACAACTTAATTCTAGTATTGAAGATAAAAATAAATCTCAAAGTACTGAAGCATATAAAAAAATTATAAAAAATAAAGGAAAAAATGCAGATGATTGGAATGAATTTTTAAATATATTTTTAGATGAAAAAGCAAATAAAAGCTTAGTTAATGAGATTCATAGAAGCTTTCAAGATTATAAAGGTAATAAAATAATATATGATATTATTGATTATATATTGGAAATGGGAGTAGATTGTGACAATTCTAAACAAATTTTTGACGCAGGATTTTCTGGAATTTTTGCTCGTCCCTTGAATGATAATTCAATTGATAAAACAATAAAAATCAAAATCCTTTTTTTAATTAAAAAATGGGGAGAAAAACAACATCCTGCTTTTGTTGATTTATATAAGGGTATTAAAGAAAACAAACGTTTTTTATTTCCTCCAAAAAATTTTCCAATGGAAGATTATCATAAATATTTTATAAATCCATCTGAAAAAAAAACAGATGATAATGAAAAAATTCCTACTCCAAATAATCAAAAGAATTATAATAATGATAAAAGAGGAAATAATAATGATTATCAAACAAGAAATATTAACATAGAAGATATAAAGGAAGAAAATAGCTATTGTTTATTGTCATCACAGATAAATGAAAATGAAAATGAAAATTTAATATGTAATGATGGTTCATTATCTGCAAGATATCCTCAACAAAGAAAAAATAGATCAGATAACCATCTATATGATGCTTCTCTAGAAAACAAATATAATTATAGGAATTATAGAAATCAAAATTATAATCTAAAAAACAACAATGAACAAAATTATCGTCGTTATTCTAATAATGAACAAAATTATTATAATTCCAATTCAGAACAAACAAACACAAATTACTCTTCAAAATATAAAAATAAAAATTATTCTCATCGTTATGGCCATTAGTAGAGATTAATATAGATAAGATTTTTTAATCAATATTATTAAAAATAATTAAATTTATAGAAATTAAAAATTTAAAATAAAAATCTATACTCAAATATGAAAAAGATAAAATAATCCCTAAATTAAAAGAATCAAAATATTATAAAAAAGAAAAGAGGAATGAATAAGAAACTTAAATATAAATTGAAAAGTAACAACACAAAATAATAATTCAGAATAAAATGATTAATTATAATAATATTCTATTATTTTATTATTTATAAAAAATAAAAAAAAAATAATATGTCATAAATTATAAAATTATTTCTATTTTAATGATAAAGTTCTTATATTTTCAATAATTTCTTTATTTTTAAAACTAGAAAAAAATCCTGTATCTTCTTTTACAAAATTATAAGGTCCAATATTAAATTCAAATCCATGAGATTCATTGATTTTATAATCAATAAAAATACATGGTAGTTTATTACTTGAAAGAATTTTCTTTTTTAATTCTGATATACTACAATTAAAAGAATAAAGTTCTGTTTTACTATCATAACATTCATTCTCATCAAAATTATAAGGATGATAATAAATTTTTAAATTAATATCATTTTCAAATGAATTAATTTTTCCAATGTAAATAGTCCCATTTAAAGGTATATCATCTAAAATGAAAGATGCTTGTTTTATTTGATTAATCTTAAAATAAAAAGAATTACTAATTAAAGATTCAACACTTTCTAATTCATTAAATCTATTTTTTTCTAAAATAAAATATCCATATAATAAACTTCCTAAACTATGACATTCATCTAAAGCAATAGTTTTAGATATTTTAAGTTCATCACCAAATATTTTAGAAATTCTTTCTTGAAATATTGGTATTCTCATTAATTGACCTGACATTTCAATTTTTGTTGGCTTATATTTTTTAACATTAAGTAAAAAAATTTTAATTTGAGTTGTTAATAAATATAACTCATTACTTATTATTTTTTCAAAAGTTTGTCTAGTTAAAACATATGAAAAATCAATATCTTCAATTATTGCATCAACATTAATTGAAGTTTCTGTATTAATTGAAAGATTTTTTTTTGCACTTTCTATTTCATCCAATAATCTTATTTTATTTCTTCCGGTTATTATTAATTTTTTATTATTTTGTTTTTCAAATTCTTGTAAACACAAATCAAATATTCTTCTATTTATATCTCTTCCTCCTAAAAAAGGAATATTAATAACTCTTTTAACTGAAAATTTTTTTCTTGAAAATTGAGATAAAATAAGAGAAGTTTTTGAATGACCAATATCTATAAATATATAACTTTCTATTTTATTTGTTAATTCTCTATAATTTAAATAACCATAATACATTGTTAAAGCAGTTGATTCATTTAAAAAAGCAATATTATTTAAATTTAAGGCATCTAAAATATTTTTTAATGATTCTTTTTGAAAAAAAGTATAGTAATCTGGTATTGAAAATATATATTTTTGAGGTTCTGTTGTATTTAATTTATTTTTAATTTTCTTATCTATTTCATTTATATAAGCATAAACAATTTGTTCTCCTGTTATTGAATATTCTTTTTCTTTTAATTTAAAATTAAATGTATTGTTTTCTTTATTATAATTATCTGATGTATATAAATAATCAATTTCTTTTTTATTTATTCCTAAATTATAACTAAAACCTATTAATCTTGAAAGATTTTCAAAAGTACTTTTATAATACTTCTTATAACCTAATTTTGTTGAATTACTAAAAAATATATTCGCTTCTTTAAATTGTATAATTGATAAATTAACTCTGTCAAGAATATCGTTTAAAAATGGATTAATTTTAAAATCAGATGTTTCATATCTTTCTTTTTTAGATGTGAGGAATCCACCAGAAAATTTTGTTGTTTGAGCACCTATATTTATTCCAATCATTCTTATAAGTTTATTTTTCAAATTTAAAAAAAAATTTAAATCATGAATTAATTATTAATTTTAAATAAATAATTCATTTTTAAAATAATATTATAATGTTATTTATATTAATATTTAGTTATTTTTTAAATTATTTCTTAAAAATATTAAATATTTAATTTATTTAATGTATTAATGTTATAATTTATTTAAAAATAGTTTTAAGATAAGTCATATTTTTTTTGAATTTATACTAAGTTTTATTCTTCTTCTTTTTATTCTTTAATATAATATAAAATTATGTCATTGATAACTTTTTATCAATTTTTGAGAAATATAATTAAAAAACAAGGATTTTTCATTTCTTAATATATTCTGGATAGGAGATCCTTTTTGTGAAAGTTTGGTTATCAAAAGGCAATTCTAGAAATCCATTTCATAAATCCAATTTCTTAAAAGTTCATTTTATAAAAGTCATTTTGAAAAGCATATTTCATATTATTAAAATCAGATATTTAAATTAGAAAATTAAAATTAAAATTTTTGAAAAGTTTGAAATAATTTAAAAAAAATAGTTTTTTTGTAAAAAAAATTTATTATAAAGTATTGATTGTTTATTTTTTTAATAAGTAAACAAAGTATTAATTAAATAATGATAATATATTTGACTTTAATTATTTTTTCTGTTTTAATAGAATAATAACTAACTATAATATTTATTTCTTAAATTCTTTCAATATTATCAAATTGAATGTTTGTTTTTGTTAACTGTTCATAAAATCTTTTAAAGAATCAATTCTTTTTTTTCATAATCACTTATCTTTTTTCAAAAGTTTCATTGTCTTTTTCAATATTTAAACATGATGATAAATCTATTGATTATTATCTGATTCTTATCCACTTAGATGAGGATTGTTTGATAAATCATTTTCTTTTAAATCATATTTGAAAAATTTACTTCTGATATATTATTTATTGTTATATATTGATTAAATATTTATTTGGACTTCTTAATTTACATTTTATTTTTCTTTAGTTTTTAGATATTTAACCAAAGTTATTGTTTGAATTAATAAAATCCAAATAATTTGTTCAAATTCTCATTTATTCTCATCAATTTATTTATCTTCTATTTTATATTTTTGTATGTATTCCATTTAAAATGAAAATAAAAAATTAAAAAAAAAAAAATGATAAAAGATATAAAAAGTTTAACAGAAGTAGACTTTAAAAAGCAACACAGCAGTGACTCTTTATTTCAACTAGACCAAATATCTGAATCAAAATTAGACATCGATTTCTCAGACACAGACATAGCAATAGAAGAGAACGAATACGAACGTCCAATGGCAATGATAGTAGAAGATGATTACCTTTGTCAAATGTGTGTAAGAAAAGAATTAGAAAAAATGAATTTCTTATATGTAACAGCAACAACAGTAAATGAAGCAAAAGATATATATTTACTTTTAGAAAAAGAAGGAATATCAATTGATGTTCTTTATTTAGATCTTTTATTAAAAGATAATTCTACTGGAATTGAGTTTTTAAAAACAATCAGAGAAAATCATTGGATGGAAAAAACTTATATTATTATTATGAGTGGTGTTGATGACTTTAAAACTGTTTCTGATTGCTATGATTATAAAATTGAAAATTATTTATTAAAACCAATAACTAAGCAAAATTTCCAAATTGAAAAAATGAAAATAATGAAACATTTAGAAAAAAATAAATGCCCTATTAAAGGTTATAAAATAATAAAAGATATTGGAAGTGGTGCTACAGCTGTTGTTTATTTAGTTAGAAATCAAAAAACTAAAAAATTATTTGCAATGAAAGAAGTAACAATACGAGATAATAAATTTTTTAAATTTAATGAAATTAACTTTTTAAAACATATGAATTCTCCAACAGTAATTTCTTTCCAAGAATCTTTAATAGAAAATGGAAAAATGTATATGATAATAGAATACGCAGAATATGGAACTTTAAATACAAGAATAGCAAAATATAAAAAAGAAAATAAGCATTTTGAAATAGATGAAATATTAAATTGGATGGCTGAAATTTTTTTAGGATTATATTCTATTCATATGAAAGGAGTAATGCATAGAGATATCAAAAGTGAGAATTTATTTATATGTAAAAATGATGTTATTAAAATAGGAGATATGGGAATTGCAAGAAATGAAACAAATGCACAAACATTTTGTGGAACTTTATGTTATATGGCTCCTGAAATGTTTAATTTTCAAAGTTATAATTTTTCAATTGATATTTGGGCAGCTGGAGTTATTTTATATGAATTAATTATGTTAAATAAACCTTTCGATGGAATGGATGTTAAAAATAAAATATTAAATAGTCAATATGATAATATTCCTGAAAATACTGATCCTAGGATTAAAAGATTATTAAGTTTAACTCTTGTTGGATTTGAAAGAAGAGCTACTTCAAAAGATTTATTACAATTAGATTTTATAAGAGAAAGAATTAATTATTTATTTACTAATGGAATTTTAACCGATGTTGATGATTTCTATTCTACTGTTTGTTCTTTACCTATAATGAAAGAAGGAAAATTTTTCCCTTATGAAAACAGTGAAGAAGAAATTAAATATTTAAATGAAAAAGATGAAGAATATTTATATAAAATGTATAAAATTTTAATACTTATTTATATTGAAACTGTTAAAATTCATTATTTTGAAAAATTTTATTCAATAGAATCTAAAAGTGTTATAGAAGAAAGTTACATGAAAAATTATATTCAAAGTGTTGGAATCTCAACAAAAGAATTTTCTAATTTATTAAAATTTAAATTTATTTTACCAATTCAAAAAAAGGAAAAATATTATTATATAAGAATTAAACTTGATGAAAAAATTGATAATTCTTTTTCTTTCCCTGATCCTACTAATGACTTTGATCCTGTTGAATTATCAATTGATTGTTTGAAAGCTGTTTATAATTTAATTCTTGATATGGATAATATTATATTAGAAGGTGAAAAAGAAAATAACACTATTAAATATGAATTAATGTCTTCTAAGAAATATTATAATTTTGAAATTAAAATTAAAAGATTACAAAAAATTAATTTAAAGAAATTAAATAAAAATCAAAAATTTGCTTTAATATTAAACATATATCAAACAATGTATTATCATTATATTCTAAAAATTTTATGTTATGAAGAACAACCTTTATATCAAAATGTAATAAGAAATTTCTTTAAATTATTTTCTAGTTTTAAAGATAAAATAACAATAACTTATAATGTTGGAGGAAGTATTATTTCAATATTTCAATTAAAGAATAGTATAATTAAGAATAATAATTTATTTTTTAACGGGATTTTTAATCAAAGTAATAATTTTTTAGATGAAAATTGGGAAGAGATGTCCTTTGAAAAAAAATTAAAATTAGAAACTGTTTTTATTGATCCTCCTAATTTAAATACTAATAAAGATTTATTTGATATTGAACCCATTATTACTTATTTTAGAGCTGAAACTCTTGATGAAAATTTAGATGATTCTTTTAGTAAATTTTTACAAGAAAATATGTTTATTGATAATAATTTAATTCATTTACCTTATTTTTTCTATTCTTATTCTAATGGAGATAAAGAAAATAAATTATTAAAAATATTAAAAGAACATTTTAATCAAACTAATTTAAATGAAAAAGAAAGTAATATTTTGAGTAATTTCTTTGAAGGAAATATACAGATAAATTATTATAAAATACCACCAATTAATTTGAATAACAAATAATATATATAAATTAATAAAATAGTATATTATAAATTTATCAAAATATAAAAAAACAAATAAAAAAATGGAAAATAATATATCACCTTATATGAAAACATATAATCCAAAAAGAGAAAATTTATTAATAAATAACATTGAAAAAAACTACTTTAACAATAATCAAATACCAATTAATAATCTAAACTTAAATAATCCTTATAACAATAATATAAATAATAATATAATAAATTATTATAATAATAATAACCTATATAATACTTTAAATCCAAGTCATTCATATAACTTTTTTCCAATGCCAATATTTCAAACTTTTATAAATTTACCTATTTATCAATATCCATTTATAAGTTTATTTCCAGAAAATAATAAATTATTACCTTATTATTCTTATATTCCATTAAAGGAAAAAACCGAAGATAAAAATAAAATAATTAAACAACCTGAAATAAATAAATTACCTGAAGAAGACTTATCTCTAAAATTAAAATCCAATAAATATGATTATCAAAAAGATAAGAAAAAATATACTAATCCATTTTGGAAAGATGAAGAACCAATTAAAAAAGAGAAAATAAGAAAAACAGAAATATGGAAAAATGATTTACGAGAACAAATAAAAGAAAAAAAAGAAAAGGCTTCAAATAAGAAAAAAGATGAAGAAGATTTTCAAAAATTAGAAGAATATAAATTTGAAGAATATATAAAATATAAAAATAAACAAAATTTAGAACAAGAAGAAAAAAGAAAAAAAATGATAGAAGAAAGAAGAGCAAAATTAGAATATGAAGCAATGAAAAATTATGAGAAAAATAAAAATAAAAAAGAAAAAATAGAAGAAAAAACAGAAGAAGAAAAAATAAAAGATGAAGAAAATAAAGAAAAAAATTTTTTATTAAATGCTGATGATGATATTAGAGTTAAATACCTTTATCAAAAAGTTATAAATAATTTTACTAATTTTCAAGATTTAATTAATGATACTTTTGATAAAGCTATTGATAATACTCCTATTGATGTTAAAAAAAATTATACTATTAATGATCCTTTTGAAGTTGGTTCTACTTTTCATTCTATTGATAAACACTTTATTGATAGAGATAAGGTTTATGAAAGAATTAAAACTAAAAATATTCATCAAAAAGTTTCTATTGATAAAAATAAATTTGATATACCGTTTTTCTTTAATAATAACAATGAAAATAATTAAATTAAAAAATTATTATTTTTTTATATTTTTTAAAGTGAATTAAACAATTTTATTTTATTGTGGAATTACACAATCAAATTTATAATTAAAAATAGAAAGTTTATTAAACTATATATAATATATATATAAAAATATACCTATATTAAAAAATAAAACAACTTGAACTTTCATTATCTTTTATATCATTGATATATGAATTTTTATCATTTATTAATTCATTATTTTTTTTATTATATTTATTTTTTTTTTTATCTATTTTTTTCTTTTTTATTAAAAATTCCTCAGGTGAATTACAAATTAAAGTAAAGGAAAATTTTGATAAATCTTTGACTTTACTATTATTATCAATATAAGGATATTCAAATTTAGGTTTTCCATTTTTTTTAGAGAATCTAAGTTCATATAATTCTTCATTTTCATTTAATTTCATATTAAAATTTTTTCTTTCTAAATCGGCATTTATCATATCAATAGCATAAGAAATCATTAATTTAACACAATCATTTTCAGAAATAATAATTTCAACATTTGAATAATTAACATTATCCAAAGAATAAAAAATCTTAATTGCTTGTTTATAATTTATATTTGGACTCACAAGAAAAGAAGAATTATCAGTTGAAATTGAATTAAAAGAATCACTTTCATTATATAATTCATTAAGTGAATCAGTTAAACCTTTTTTATGAATTTCTTTTTCTATAAGAAGACTTATTTTGCTTTTTCTCTTTTTAATATTTTTTTCTTGAAAGTTTAAACTATTTTGACTTGAATTCATTATTAATTAGTTTATTAAATTAGAAGGAAACATAGTTAAATATGCTCAAAAATAATTAATTTTTTAACCAAAAATGTACTAAAAATTCTATTATAAATTAATATTATAATTTATTATTTTTTTAAATTAAATATATAATATCGATTTTCAAAAATGAATTCAGATTCTTTTAAAAATAAAATAGTCATTTCAGTTATAGGAGATAGAGAAGTTGGAAAAACAAGTTTATTAAATTCATTAATTTTTCCTGAAATCATTAATAATAATACTTATATTAAAACAGTTGGATGCGATATAAGATTCTTTATTGATAATGAAAATAGCTTAATAATTAAATTTTTTGATTTTGGTTTTTTTGACTTACAAACCAATGTTGAACAAATAAAACAATTTGCACAAATATCTTCTTTTATTTTTTATATAATAAATTCAAATATTGAAAAATTGGATTATATAAATAAATTCTCAGGATTATTTAAACAAAATAAAATAATCTTAATATTAAATCAAAATAGTAAAAATAATAAATTAAGTTTAGATTCAGAGAAGATAAAACATATAATTGAAAAATATAAAATAATTAATTCATATGAAACTACATGTTTTAATAGACAAAATATTAATAATTTAAAAGAAAATTTAATAACGTTAATAAAAGATAATATTGAAAAAAAAGAAATAAAAAATGAAGAGTATTTTAATATTAACCCAGAATTGAATTATAAAACAAGAATAAGAAATCAAAATAAAATTAGTTGTTTTTCTTAATTTTAAATAATATAAAATAAAAAATCACTATATAAATAAATTAAATATAAAAATCAAAATATTATTATAATATATTATAAAAGAAATGAAGTAGAGTAAACTTTAATTTAAAATAAAAATATTTTAAACTCCTTTAGACTGATTGGATAAGATAAATTCTTTTTTTGAAATACTTAATTACATTATATTTTAAAAGAACATTAAAAGTAATTTTTTTCCTTATTAATTATTAAAAATAGATTAAATTAAAAGTTTTTTTTAAGAAATAAAAATGATTATTTCACAATTTAATTTTAATAATTTTCATATAAAAAAATTTATAAAATGAATAAGTCATTAATGTTAGAAAAACCTCCAATTAAATTATTTAATTTTATTAATTTTTCAGAAAAATATTCAATATACTTTTTAGTAGACATTTTATAATAAAATTCATGT
>JAEEGK010032860.1_pt1 | contig 10124 bp, 6 predicted proteins | sample 8958771 | NCBI WGS metagenome assembly JAEEGK01 (sample SAMN16246547, study PRJNA631951) | gut metagenome | biome: gut microbiome; feature: rumen; material: SC-attached | host: Bos | place: Iran: Karaj | collected 2018-10 | reverse complement strand
TGCTAATGCTAAAGTTTCAAATAGTCATCCTATTATTCAAAAATAAAATATTTTAAATATTTATTTAATCACTTTAAAAATTTTTTTAATTTTATATAACAACATTTTTTTTTTAAATAATTGTTCTTTTTTTAAATGAAATTATAATTATTTATATAATAATATATTTATTATTATCAATAAAATAATAAATTATTTTTTTTAAATAATGGGAAATTGTTGTGTAAAGAAAAATCCAAAATATAAAGAAATTTTAGATTTTTTTCATAATTTATGTATATTATCTTTATATAATATATAAATAGATAAGAATGAGAATTTTAATTTTACAATTTTAAATTATGATGAAAATTATGAAAAAATTATAAAATGTAGTAAAAATAGCTTTTTGATTCTTGAAAAAAAACAAAAAGTCAGAATAAAATTTATAAATGAAATAATAAAAATAAAGAATAAACATGAAAAAGAAAAAAATTTTATAAATAATGCATTATATAATATCATTTTATTAACTATTATTTTACAAAAATTTTTAAAAGAAAATTCTTTATTAAAAAATAATAATGATCTTCAACAAGGTTTATTAAAATATTCTATTGAAATTTTAAATTATCAATATGTAAATATTGCAAATTTAAAACTTATAATTTTTTATTTAGCAAATCTATTTATTTATTTATTTAATGGAATGAGTGATGTAAATAATTATTTCCAAATTGAAAATACTTATATTAAAAAAATACAAATGATAATTGATAATAAAATAGAAAATAAAATAATTGACAATAATGAAATATATTTGTTTTTAAAAATTAATTTAATATCTTTAGGTTATTTATTTACAAGTAATAATATTCATTTTTCTATAACAAATGAAACTCAATTAGTATTATTAAATTATTATCTAACATTATTACATGAATTATATCCTGATATAATTAATAATTATGATATTATTAAAAAAAAAATTACAAATCAAATTCAAGAATTTTTATTTACTAATCCTCAAACTGATTCTTCAAAATCAATTTCTATAAATAAAGCAAATAATAATATCAAAAAAAAAAAGAATAATTTATATTCTGATTTTCAACAAATTATTAATTCAATGTATAATTTTCTTACTTTTATAATAACTGATGTATCTTATGGAAATAATTTATTTAAAATAATGGATAAAAATATTAAAAGTTTTATGAATGATAATGAACAAATTAATAGATTTAATGAAGTTATTTTAATTCATTTCTATGAAAAATGTATTGAAAAAGATTTTTCCAAATTTTTTATAATGTCACTTATTATTTATATACAAAATAAATTTTTTGAAGATATAAAAGATAATTCCCAATTCTATTCAGATATTTTAATTAAATTTTATCAATTAATTATGAATGATGATATATTAAATGAAAGATGTACTAAAATTTTTGCAAAAATTTTCATTAAAGAAATAAATATTATTGAGAATGATAAATCTTTAATTTCATATTTAAATTCTATTTTAAACCAGAAAAATGATACAAAAAAAATTATTGTTCCTTTAATTACAAATATTTCTTTTATGTTTAAAGAACAAAATTTAAAAAATAAGTTAGAAATATATAAAAGATGTTCATTATTATTAGAAAAATATTCAAAAGAAGATTTATTAAATATTACAGAAAAAAAAGAAACAATTGATTATGAAAATATCAAAATTATAATTATGAATTTTAATATTTATAATAATTCAATAAATGAATTAAATACCAAAAATCAATTATTAATTATTAATTATTTTGATTTCTTTATTTATTTAATAACTTTTACCGAATCCAATTTTATTAATTCCGAAATTAAAACAAACCAATCTTTCAAAAGTAAATTTCTTTCTGATATTTTTTCTTTTATTTATCAATTAGAAATTTATTCAATTAGTACAACAGAATTTTTAATATTAATAATTCGTTTAATCAAACTTTTATTTTATTGTTTTGAAAATAATTATATTTCTAATATACATGATTCATATTTAATATATAAAATTATGGGAAAAAAATTTAAAAATTTATTGAAAATCGAATATAATGACAAAAATTTATCATATTTAACATATATTTCTTATTATATTTTAATTTTTATTTTAATAAGATTAAATCAAATATTTAAATATCCAAATTCATTTCAAGCTATACATAATAATATATTAGAAGGTATAAATAATATTGATAATGATTATTATAGAAAATATAAAGAAATTTCAATTAATAATTATCAAAAAAATATTAATAATACAGAAATATCACTTAAAATATTATATCAAGATTTCGAAAAAAATTTTAATTATATTTGTAAAAGTAATATGAATTTAAATACATTTAAAAGAATTATTGATGTTATTTATACTCAATTTTTTGGTTATTCTTCAATTTTAAATACATTTTTTGAAAGTCAATTAAAAAATTTAAACTTAAGTGAAAGAGAAATTGATAAAACTTCTCCAATTCATAATTCAAATAGAACAGATGCAATTACTGAAGGTAATGGAATAAATTTTGATATTTCTATTAAAGATGATTCAATTTCTATGAAATTTAGTGATGAAAGTATAATGAAAGAAAATACTAATGAAGATATTTCAAATGAACAATTAATTCATATTCCTTTAAAAAATTCTTTAAAAATAATTAATAATAATAATTTAAATGATGTAATTCAACCTGATGATGATAATTTAAAAATATAATAAAAATAAATTAAATTTTTTTTCTTATTATACATATAATGATATTTATATAAATTATTTTTTTGAATTTAAAAAAAATATATTTTCTTTTTTTCAATTAAAAATAATTTAATTTTTATAATATGAAACAACCAAATGATTTTCAATTACCTCCTGAAGATAAAATGCCAAAAGCTACTTTGAGTAAAGATTCTAATTATAATGATATAAATCAAATAAATAAACAAAACTTAAATATTGAAGTAAATGATAGTTCAAATCAAAATAATGAAATAATTTCAAATGATGAAGAATTAAATTTCAATATTAATACAACATCAAATAAAGATAACATTTATTCAAATAATAATATAAATCAAAATAAAAAATCTAATAATAATGATTTGAATTTAAGTAACAATAATTATATTAATAATAAAAATGAAATTAATACTTTAACAAATAATAATTATAATCCAACATCAAGTTATAACAATAATGAAAATGATTTAAATAAAGAAATTATTAAATTAAATAATGAAAAAGAAATATTAATGCAAACATTAAGAAAAGAAATGATAACAAATGAAGAACAAAGAAATTATATAGAAATATTAAAAGAAACAATAGAAAGTAATTTATTTAAAAATGGTTTTTATTCTTTAATTCAAAATTCAAAAGAATATCAAAATTATAATATTCAACAAGGTCAAGAAATAAATGATGAAAAAAATATTCCTAATTTTTTTATTGAATTTAATAAATTTAAAGCTGAAAGTGAAAAATACAAAGAAGAATTAAATACAGTAAAAAATTTATTAGATGATACAAAAAATAATATGAATATATTACAAAAAAATTATGAAGATTCAAATAATCAAAATATAATATTGAAAGATAATCTTTTTCAAGAAAAAGAAAAAAATAAAAGTTTAAATTTAGAAAGAGATAATGCAATTATAGCAAATGAAAATTTAAATGAAAGTAATAAAAATTTAAATATAGAAAATAATAAATTAAAAAATCAATTATTAGAATATCAAAAAATAAATGTTCAAAAAGATAATGAATTACAAGAAAATACAAAATTAACAACAGATTTAAAAAATGAATTAAATAAATATAAAGATATTGAAAAAAAAATGTTTTCTATGAGTGAAGAATATGATAAAATGAAAAATAAATATATTAATAATGAAAAAAATAAAGAAGAAATGGAAAAAAATTATGCAGAAATAAAAAATGAAAATGAAAAATTAATTCAAACTTTAAATAACTTAGGAAATGATAGAGATGATTTAGCATATTCTTTAAAAGAAATGAAAGAAAGATTTAATTTAACATTAAATTATAAAAATGAAATTGAAAGATTAACAAATACAATTCAATTAAGAGAAAATGAATTAAAAGAACTTTATGAAAAATTAAAGGAAATAAATTATGAAAATCAAGTTTTACTTAAACAAAAAAATGATGATGAACAAAAAATAAAAAATCTTTTTGAAAATTATGAATCATTAGAAAATTTAAATTCTAAATTAAAAGAAGATAATGAAAGTTTAAAAAAAGATTTTTCTTTACAAAATAGAGAATTATTAAATATAAAACAAGAAAATGATAATTTATCAAAAGAATATAAAGATTTAAAAGAAGAACATAATCAAGCAATTATAACAAATCAACAACAAGAATATAAATTACATAATTATAATACTGAAAGAGTTGATAAAGAAAATGAAATTACTTTATTAAAAGAAAAATATAATACAGATATTAATAATAATCAAATTGAAATTGAGCAATTAAATAAAAAAATTTCTGATTCAGAAATTGAATATCAAAATTTATTAAAAGATTATAATGATATTAAAAATGAAAAAGAAGATTTTTCTCAAAAATATAATGATAAATGTAATATTGAAGAAAGATTAACTAATGAAAATAATAGATTAAAAATTAATTATGATAATTTAACAAATAAAAATAATGAAAATTTATCTAATATAAGAAATCAATCTAAAAAAATTAATGAATTAATGCAAAAAAATTCTGATTTAGAAATATTAGTTACTGAATTAAAAAATGAAAATAAAAATAATTCAATTGATAAAAAAGATATGTTTGATGAATTAACTGAATATAAAAAAAAAGAAATAATTATTAAAAATTCATATCAAGACAATTTTACTAATTTATTAGATAATTTAGAAAAGATAAATAGTAAATTTGATAAAAATAATTTTAAAGAATTAAGTAATATAATGAAATTTAAAACTGTTTCTTCAATTCCAGATTTTATAAAAATGTCTACTAATGAAATTATTGAATTAACTGAAGAAAATAAAAAAATGAAAAATGAATTAAAAGAATTAAATATAAAATTATTTGATTTAGAACAAGAACATTTAAACTTAGAAAATGATAAAAAAGATATAGAAGAAAAATTTAATAAATTAAATTCTTCAAATGAAAATACAACAAAAGAAAATACAAAATTAAAAAAACAAATGAATGATAATAATGAAATAATAAATCAATTAAATACAAAAATTGCAAATAATAAGAATGAATTAAATACAAAAAATAATATGATTGAGAATTTAAATTGTGAAATTAATAAATGTAAAGATCAAAATTTAAAATTAAATAATGATAAAGAATATTTATTAACAATTGTAATGAGATTATGTCAATTATTTCCAAATGCAAATGTTTATAAATTAGTTAATTTAGTAATGACTTATGGAAATATTTCTATTGAAGAAAAAGAAAATATTAATAATCAATTATTATGTGAATTAAAAAAATGTGAAAACTATATTACTTTATTAAAAGATAATGAATTAAGTGCTAATTATTTAAATAGACAATTAACAAGACAATATCAAGATATGAATAAAAATAAATTATCTGAAAATACTAATTTTATTTTAAATAAAACCAATTATAATAATAATAAATCTTTGAATAGTTCTATTAATAGAAATAATAATTTTTTTATGGAAAATTCATTAAAAAAAAATCCTTATGTTTCAACTAATTATACTAGTTCATTAAATTATAAATAATATCATAAATTAAATCTAATTTAACTAAACCATTGATTTTTTTTCTTATAAATTCCTTATTTATAATTTATTATAATATTTGAAAATTATATTTAAAAAAAATAAATTATATCCAAGATATTTAAAATTATCAAAAGCTTTCAAAATATTTTGAATATCAAGAATTTGATATATTCTTTTTCCACATTTATAAATTTAATTTGGAAATTTTCCTATTCCTTTTGGTCCAGTTAATTCTGTTATTTTTAAATTATTATTAAAATCATAATAACTAATCTTCCTCTTTTTTTTAAAAAATATTTTCATTATTCATTTCATTATTTTAATTATTTTTATCATTTATAATTTTCAATTTTCATTTAAATTTCAAATTTCAAATTAAAAATATAAAAAAATAAAAATTTTATTTTTTTAAAATAATTTCAAATATAAATTTTTAATTATTAAAATAAATATTATTTCCAAAAGTTATTTTTAAATACTTTATTTTAATCATCCATTAATAAAGAAATTATTCTTTTAAATATATAAAACATTAAAAAATAACTTAAAATAATAATAAAATATTTTTAATTTATAATATTTTTTTTATTAAAAACAACTCCAATATTCATTTTCACAGAAATTAAAAGGAATATGATTTGAATAAAGATTTTTATAAAAAATTTTTTCCCAATCTATTTTTTCTTTATAATTAAAAAATTTCTTAACGACAATTTTAACATTTTCTTTAATTCCCATATCAAAAGGATGAAAAATTATATTATAATTGACAAAAATATTTCTTTCTTTCAAAATTTTTTTTTTTTTATTTGTATAAAGGTTTAAATAAATACATTTTTCAGGATGATAAATTTCAAAAGTAGTTTGGTTAGTCATAATTAAATAAATATGAAAAAGAAATAAAACAAAAGTAAAAACTGCATAAAATAAAAGTAGAAAAATTAAAAAATAAATAGTAATAGGAATTTTTTTTTTATTATTACTTAATAACATTTGTAAAGTTTCAAGTAAACCAAAAATTCCAATAAATAAAGCAGAAGATTGAAAAAAAAGAAATAATATAAATTTAAAATGATTATTTTCTCCAATACAACCTCCTATCATTCCACAATGATGATCATATGATTTAATACATTTTTGACATCTACTACAATGATGAGTTCTTAAAGGTAAAAATTCATTATTACAATATTTACAATTTTCATATATTATTAATGATTCATTTTGATTTTCTTTAAACTCATTATTTTCTATATTATTTATTATTGTATCATTTGTTAATGCTGAATTTATTATTGAATATTTATTATTTAAAAGTTCACCAGGATTATTTTTTGTTGTTATTAATAATAAATATGCAATAATTGATGTTGATGATAATAAAATATGATAAAATATTGAAAAATCTTTAAAAAAATTATCATTAAGTGATATCATAATAGAATAAGTCATCATATTTAAAAGAAAATAAAAAGTAAATGAACAAACATCAGAAAATTTACTCATTAAAAAAAAATTTAAAAAAAAAATAAATTAAAAAATTAAATAATTCAAAAATTAATAATAAAAAAAATTAATTTTATCATAAAATAATTTATAATAAAATTTTATTCATAATCATCTTCATTTGTATCAATATCATAAGGAATTCCTTCAGAAGGATAAAAAGTAGCTTTTCCTTTTAATAATCCATTTTGAAAATTTCCTTCAATTATATTTCCATTTTCTTGATATAAAATACCATTTCCATTAAAAGAATCATTTAAAAATTCTCCTTCATAAACATTACCTTTACCAAAATAAAAAATGCCTTTTCCATTTCTTGAACCATTAATAAAATTACTAATATATTTATCACCATTATTAAAAGTTAATTCACCATTACCATTAAAATTTCCATTTAAAAAATTACCAATATATACATCTTTATTATTATAATTATATTTACCAAAACCATTTAATTTTCCATTTATAAAATTACCTTCATAAATATCTCCATTTGAAAAATATTGAATTCCATTTCCATTAATAATTCCATCTATAAAATTACCAATTATTGTTTCTCCATTATTTAAATTTGTTAACATACCATAACCATTAAATTTTCCATTTTTAAAATAACCTCTATATTCAATTATATCTTTTATTATTAATTTTCCTTCTCCTTCAAAATTTCCATTTAAAAAATCACCTTCATATAAATCTCCTTCTTTAAAATATAATATTCCTTTTCCATTTCTTAATCCTTCTTTAAATGAACCTATATATTTATCCCCGTTTGAATATATTATTTCTCCTTTTCCATCAAATTTTCCTTTGTAAAATTCACCTTCATATATTATTTTTCCATCATCAAAAATTAATTTTCCTATTTGTTTTTCATTATATTTATCAAATGAACCTTTATATATTATTTTTTCATTTATATTTTCTAATATTCCATATGAATTAATTTCACCATTATTTAATTCACCATTAAATTTTGTTCCATCTTTAAATTCAAGTGTAAAAAATCCTGATGAGTTATTTTTTATATTTTCTATTTTTAAATTATTATTAATTGTATTATGTTGTTTTAATGAATTTTCTATTTTTTTTATTTCTTCATTTATATTTAAATTTTCTTCTATCTCTTTATTTTTTTCAATAAATTCAATTTTTTCTTTTTCTTTACAAAATGGTTGTTGTTCTTTATTAGTTTCATTATTATAAAGTTCTAATATATTATTATTTAATTCTGTATTATTTGTTTGTTTTAAATTATTTCGTTCTTTAATTTGGTTTATATTATTATTTAATTCTATATTTTCATTTTCTTCGTTGTTATTTTTATTATTAAGTTCTATATTATTATTATTGAATTCAATTTTATTATTTGATTCTATATTATTATTTTCTTTTTTATTATCCTCTTCAATTTTATTTTTATTTTCCATAATTATTTACTTTTTTATATTTTTTTTATTTTTTAAATAATTAATAAATTAATTTGTTTTTAAATATTTAATATTAAATCAAAAAAAATATTTATCAGATAAAAATATTTTCATAAAATTATAGCTTACAAATTAATATGTATTTAATCAATTATATTTGAAAAAAATAACTTTAATTTGTATATTAGAAATAAAATATTATATTTTAATTTTTATTGAATTATTTTTTAAAAGTTTAAATGAGAATATTAATTTAAAAAATAAAAATAAAATGTTTCATAAATCCAAAAGTCAAAATAATAGTGATAAAAAAAATAATCATTTTAGGAATAATAATTTTAATGAATTTAATGAACAATTATCTTCCTTTTGGGATAGTAATATTTTAGAAAAAAATAATTCAACAAATAATTCTTTAATTGAATTAAATTCTGAAAGTTTAGATTTTAAAAATTTTATTTATGATAAGAATGATAATTTTGAAGATTTAATAATAAAAAATAATAAATTAAAAGACCTTATAATTCAAGCAAAAGAAAAAATAAATAATTTAATTAAAAATCAAAAAAAAATTGAAAATAAATATTTTTTAGAAAAAGAATCCATATTAGAACAGCTTGAAAAAATTCATAAAAATTATAAATTATATGCAAATAGCCATAAAAATTATATTGAACTTCAAATAAAATTAAATGAATTAATTGAAAATTATAATATATTAAATGATAATTATTTCAAAGTAATTAAAGAATTAGAATCTCTTCATCAAAATTATATTTTAATATTCCAAAAAGTTAATTCTTTTATTGAAAATAATGAAAAAAATAAATCAAATCATTCATTTGAGTTTATTATAAAAATAAAACAACAATTATTTGAAATATGTAATAATTTTAAACCTGAAAAGAATAAAAATTGTTTTTCTTATTTTAAAAAAATTAATAAAATAGAAAATAATAAAAAAGTCTTATCTGCTAGAAATCAAAGTCCAATAAATTTAAATTTATACAAAAAAAAAATAATTTCAAATAATAATAATTATAATATTGATATTGATTATAATAATCCAGATATTTTACTTGAAAATAATAAAAATTATAATGAAAAAATTTATTCAAATAATAATTGTAAATTTTTTCCTAATATGAAATAAAAATTTTAATTTATATATAAATTATAATTTTTTTAATTTGAAGATAAATTGCATTTACATTTTATTTTCTATCCTTTAATATTTAATATCTTTTTTTAATTTCTTCTGGTTTTATTTTATTTATTATAATTTTTAAATTTATATTAATATTATATAACTATTATTTTTTGTCAATTGATAATAATAATTATTTTTTAAATTTTTAAAAACAATTTTAAGTGGGGATTGGGGATTGGGCCCAATCCCCAATCCCCAAT
>JAEEGK010032856.1_pt1 | contig 10125 bp, 6 predicted proteins | sample 8958771 | NCBI WGS metagenome assembly JAEEGK01 (sample SAMN16246547, study PRJNA631951) | gut metagenome | biome: gut microbiome; feature: rumen; material: SC-attached | host: Bos | place: Iran: Karaj | collected 2018-10 | reverse complement strand
TATTTTATTTGAAAAACCTATTAATAATAATAATTTATTAAATAATGTTATATATGCATTATAATTAAATAAAAATATTGATATATAATTTTTTTTTGATATATAATATGATATATTTTTCGAAAAATCTTTCAAATATTCAGTTAAAGTTTTTATTTTATTTTTATTTGAATTAAATAATTTTTTTCTTTCTTCTTGTTCAAAAGAATTTTCTATATTTTCTAAATCATCAATATTTTTAATATTATATGTTATTTCTTCTTTTTCATTTTCATTATTTAATTCATAAATTTCTTTGTATAAATCAACAATATTTTTTAATAAATTTGAAATTTCTTTTCCTTTTACTTCAAAAGAATTTTCTTTTTTTTCTTTAATTTTTAACATTGCCTTTTCAAAATATATTAAATAATTCATATATTTTTTTATTGAATCTTTATTTGTATTTTCATTATTTATAATTGCTATTAATTGATTAGAAATCATTTTAATGTGATTTATATATTCAAAAAAAAATGAGTAAGCAATGAAATTCTTTGCTAATCCACCTGATAAAAAAATAATAGATAATACTATTATTTTAAAAAAATATATATTCAAACATATCAAAATTATCCAAGAAATTAAAATAACAAATAAATTTTTAAAAGGTAAAGTTATTATAAAAGCTAAAAAATAAATAGGATAAAGAAATAAAATTTTTTCAAAATAATATAAAACAATTATAGCAAAAAATCCAATTATAAAATATAAAAAATAATATAAATATTTAAGAATATTTTCTTTATTAATAAAATTCATTAATTTAATTTTTTATTTAATTTATAAAATAAGAAAATATATAATTAAAAAGAATAATATGTAAAATATATATAATTATTTATATTTAATTATTATTATGTATATTTGTTTTTTTTTGTAATAAAATTTTAACATATCTCTATAATTTAAATATTAATATTAAAAATAAATTATTTTACATATTTTCCATCATAAATTTTATTATCTAATAATTTTAATTTAATTATATCATTTAATTTATCATAATATAATTCTGATATTATTTCATCATAATTATTAAAACAATTTATTATTTGTTCATTATCAAATAAAATTCCATACAAATATTTTCCATTTTTAATTGGTTCAACTTTTATCATAAATCTATTAATAATATTAATAATATTATTTTACTTTAATTTTTGTAAAATTATTTCTACTGAACATTCACCTATTTCAAAAAATCTAACTTTTTTTGAAAAATAATTTGGAAACATTTCATGAAAACTCAAACTATTTAAACTATTTTCATAAGAGCTATTTTTTGAAAAAGAATAATTTGTATTTTTTTTTATTTTATTAATATTTGGAAATTTTTTTATATTATTTGAACTTTTATTTTGATTATTTTTATATAAAACATTATTTAAATAATTTCTATGAAAATTACTATATGATCTTTGATTTTGTAAATTTTTAAAATTTTTTTGAAAAATAGTTCCTTTTGGCTTAAAAAAATTAACAGAAGGAAAATTACAATGTTGTTGTTTATAATATTGATTTTGTAAAAATTCTTTTTCCATTTGAAAAAAATTAATTTCGGGTTTTTTTTCAACAATTCTTTTAAATAATCCTTGATTTTCTTGAGCAATTTTAATAACTTTTAATTTTTTATCATAAGTATTTTTATCTTTTTTATCTAAATTTGTTGATCTAGATAAACCTAATAAATTTCTTTGTCGTAAAATATTATTATATCTATTTAAAAAAGAAGATGGACAATTTGTGTTTATTGTTGATTTAACATGATTTAAATTATAAAATAATACATTATTTTTAAACATTTCGTAACGATTTTGAATTATTTTATTAGAATATTTCGGAAAATGCATTTTTATATTATTAAATTAATAATAAAATTATCAAATTTTTTTTAAGAATATAAAATTAAAATATTTAAATAAATTAACCAATAAAAATATTATTAATTTAAAAATAATAAATATAAATAATTAATAATAAATAAACATTTGATTTATATTCATTTTAATAAATCAAATTTTTTATTTAAAATAAAAAATATTATTAAAAATTAAATTAATATTAAATATATTTATAAATTAATAATAAAACATATGAATCCTTTACATTTTAATGGAAATAATATTAAAGTTCCAAAAGTTTATCCACCAACTACAATAAAAAATATAATTTATGAAGATCCTGAAGAAGAAAAAATTTCAATTTCAAGCAGTAAAAGAAAAGAAACTATTAAAAATAGTAAAATTTATTATCAATTTGAAGATAAAAACGACATTACAGACACAATAGAATCTGATAATAATGATTTTACTCCTCCAAAAACAAATAAAAATTTCAATTTTGATAATATAAAAAATGAAAATGAACAACATACATTTAAAAAAATTACTTTCAATCAATGTTATGAAGAATTAAAAAAAAATAATATTCATAAATTAAATTATTTTCCTAATAAATCTTCATCAAAAAAAAGTTTATTAAAATGTTGTTTTAAATCTCCAAAATTAAAAAATAATTTAATTAAAGAAAGAGATTTTTTATTTACTTTTAGTCAACTTCAATATGATAAAGATAATATTTTACATAAAAATATTTTTTATACAATTATTAATTCCTCAAATTTAAATGAAAAAAATGAAAAAGAATTTGATAATATTTTAAATCTTATTCAAATTTTATATTTAAATGAAAAATTACCAAAATTTTTTGAAGAATTTTTAAAAATTTTTCAAACTCAAAATTGTGAATGGTTGTTTATTTCTACTTTAAATAATATTTCAAAAATTTGTATTGATTTAATTGATAATGAAAATTTTATTCAAATGGCAAATCAACAAGATAAAATTATTGATTTATTTAATCAAATTTTTTTAGGATTGACTTATAATATTTATTTGAATTTAAAAGAAAGAAGTAATGAAATTCTTACTTGTGAATTTTTAAATGGAAATATTTCACAATATAAAAAAGAAGCTGAAAGAAATTTAAATAAAATTATTATCAAAAATTATCAAGTGAAAAAAATTTTTAAATGAAATGAATTTTATAAATATTTTAATTTTATAAATTTATTATTCTTTAGTTATAAATAGATTTATAATAGGTTTATAATAAAATATTTTCAAAATACTTAATTATAAATTTAATTTAATTATATAAATTTGATGTTAAAAATATTAGATAATATATATTTTAAATTTTAATTTATATAAAAATAAGTTAAATATAATTTATTTGAATTTTAATTATTAAAAAATTTCACATATTAGATAATAGTTTCATTTAAAAAATTAAATTAATTTATTTATATATTTTTTTAAAATTAAAAAATAAATATTTTAAAAATTATTTATAAATTTTTAAATACAAGGAATGAAAATAAAAAGATTTTTTTTATTATTAATTGTTTTAAAATATTAAAATTTAAAGTTTATATTCAAATAATAAAAAATAAAGTAATTACACTGAAATTTTAATAAAAAATAAAAATTATCTAAAAAATTATAATTTTATTTTTATTTATCTCATATTTTTATTATAATTAAAAATAAAATTAATATTTATTAAATATTTTATTCAATTATCAAATAAAATAATATTATTATTTACATATTCTTCTTTAGAATTATTAATATCAGAAAATTCACTATTATTTTCATTTGAAGATTTTTTAAAATTTTCTCCTGTATAATATTTTTTCCAATAATATTGAAAATTTTTATGTTTAATTTCATAGAATTTTCTATTTAAAATTGAATTTAAATCATAATTTTTATCTAATTGATTAAAAATCTTTTTTTCATTAACAAAATTATTTTTTAATTTTTTTAATGATTTAGAAAAATTTAATTTAATTTTTTTATTATTTTCTAATTTTTTTTTTTCAATTAAATTTTTAAATGATTTTTCTTCATATTCACTTTTAGTAAAATAATTTCTACAAACATTATTTAATTTATAAATTTTTTCATCATCTAAATCATTAATTTTTTTTATAAAAATATTAGAAATATTTTCTTTATTTTTAATATAATTAATTAAATTAGTACGATTATTAGAAATTTTTTTTTCAAATAATTTATTTATTTTTTTTTCTTTATTTTCATCATTTTCATAATTAAATCTAAAAAGATTTTTAGTAGAAAAATATTTTTTAAATTTTTCTTTTTCATCATTAAAATATTTAATTTTATAATCATAAATTTTTTTCGGTGTTAAAATTTCAGATAATTTAAGAAAATTATTTTTTTTCATTAAATTTGGTAGAATTTTTTTTTCATAAATATCTTTATTTAATTCTAAAGATTTTCTAAGTTTTTCTATCAATGGAGAAGAATCATTATATTTTTCTTCCATTTTATTTGTTAATTTAATATTAGTTTTTTTAATTTGAATAGGAATTGATTGTTCCATTTCAGTTAAATTAATATTAAGTTCATCTCTATTAAAAAATTTTTTTTTAATTTGAGACAATGTTTTTTTATTTAAAATATTTTTTTTTATTTTTTTGTTATTATTATTATTTTCATTTAAATTTGTTTGATAATTAGTTAAAATAGGTTTAATATTTTTAATATTTGTTACTGAATTTGAATTATAATTTTTAGTTGTATTGTTATAATAATTATTGTTGTTAAAATTAAAATTATAATATGTTTTATAACTATTTGATCTTTTTTCATCTTCTTTTTGTTTTGCATGTAAAATATCTAAACGAATTTCTTCTCCTTTTTTAGTTATTAATATTCTCATTATATTTATTTATTTAAACTAATTTTAATAAAAAAATATAATTAAATTTAATTTTATTTTTTAAACTTTTTGTTTTTAATATTCATAATTTTTAATTTTTTTTACTAAATTTAATTTTGTTTGTTAGAATGATAATTTTATTCATTCGTTTATATTTAATAAAATTTATTATTGAATAATGTTTTATTTTTGAAATTTTTGTATAAAGAAAAATTAAATAAAATGTTTTAAATAAATTTCAAAAATTCAATTATAATTTAATAATATAATAAATATAGAAAATAAAATAATTTTTTAATTTATTTTTATGTCTGATAGTTCAGAAGATTTTGAATTTTATGAAAAAATTACTTATAATTCACGTTTATATTGTTCTTTAGTTTCAATTATATTTATAATATTATTATTTATTTTTGTATTTTTTTCTTTTATATATAATTTTTTTATTTCAAAATCAAAAACTTCCTCAAAAAAAAGTTTATGTTTTTTTTCAATTGGAACTTTAGGAAAAATTATGATTTTTTTTTCAATTTTTTGTATATTTTTAAAAAGTTTAGTAAGTTGTATTTTTTCATATGAAGATATTTCAAATAATAAAAATAAATGTTTTATTCAAGGATTAATAATAAATATTTCAGAAATTTCATTAATTTGTTGGAATAGTAATTTAAATTATTTAATATATCAATTTTTATTTAAAAATTTTAATATCAAAGTAAATTTAATATTATATTTAATTTATGGTTTTTTACCATCTTTTTTATTGAGTTTTTTACCAATAATAATAAAAAAAGATAAATATGAAATATTCGGAAAAAGTGGAGCATGGTGTTGGATACATTTTGATGAAGATAAAAATAATAAATTTAATTCAATTTTAATTTTTATAACATATTTTTTTGAATGGATTAATATAATTTATACATTATATGTTATCAATAAAATAGATAAATATTTAAAACATATGATTAATCAATCTGAAAATTCAGAAATTTTGAATAAATTTCTTTCATTTTTAATGAGTTTTCCAATTATTTTATTTTTTATTTGGATTTTTCCTTCAATTAATAGAATTTATTGGTTTATTACAAAAAAGGATAATTTTACATTTTATATGGGAAATGGAATTAGTATGGGTTTATTAGGGTTTTTTTTTTCTTTAAATTATTTTTATTTTACTTATAAAAAATATTTTAAATGTTGTTTTAAAGAAAATAATATTAATAAATTAAATGAAGAAATAAATGAAGAAAATAATGAAGAAATTGGACAATAGTTCATAAAAAATTTAATTTATATGTAATTAAATAATGTAAAATTATAAATATAATATTTTTTTTATTATAAAATTTAAAATAAATAATTAATATTTTTATATAAAATAATTAAAACAATTTTTAAAATTAAATTAAAATAACTTTTATTATTTTTTATTTTTTAATCATAAATATTATAATTTATAAATGACATTAGTAATTTTGATAAGTTAATATAATTTCTTACTTTAATAATATTTTTATATATTATTAATAATATAAAATAAAAAATCTATTTTTTTATAAATTAAAATAAAAAATCAAATTTTCCAACAAAAAACATTTTTTAACCTTCATTTTCAAAATATCCAAAAAATCATATATATATTAATATTAAAAATATTATTTTATATAATCCTAAAAACTATCAAAATATGTCATCAAATACAATATTTGCTAATGCTAAATTGGATGTGAACCATCCTTCAAAATTTGATTGGAGTGAAAAACAATACAATCAGCTAAAAAATCAAATAATTGCTTATAAATTTTTAATAAGAAATTTAAATGTTCCTAACGAAATTATAAATAATATAAGAAATTTTTCCTTAGATGAATGGGAAGAAGCCCGCGAAAGAAAAATCGAAAAAGTTCAAAAAATTTATAAAGAAAAATTTGAAAATCAAGATTTTACTATGAAAGAATTAGGAAATTATTTCAAACAGCGTTACAAAGAAGAAGGAAAAAATATTTTGAATCCCGAAAGAAACCTCAAAAATGAGCTTGAATATAATATTGAAAGTGAAATTGAAAATAGAAAAAATAAAATAAATTCATATATAAAAAACATCGAAAAAAGATATTCAAATAATAATTCAGAACAATCAAACACAGACAATTCAGATTTTCTAAAAAATTCTCAATTAATAAAAAATTTAAAAGAAGAACTTCAAATTTTAAATATGTATAATATTCAAAAAAAGACAAGAAAAGATGTTATTTTAGATTTTCTTAAAGATTACGAAAAAAATAGTTTAATTAATTCATATGATAATTTTTTATATCGAATGCTTTTAGATAGAAGAGTTTATAAAAAACCAATCACATATCAAAAAAAAGATCAAGAATTTAACCGATTTGAACAACAATTAAGAAATGGATTTGATATGCGTAAAAAAGAAAAACAAAAAGAGTTTTTACATAATGTTTTAAATCAACACAAAGAATTTATGGAATTTCATAAAGAAAAAAAACAGAAATTAAAAAAACGTGCTTTAATGTGTAAATCAAATATTGAAAATTTAGAAATTAAAGATAAAAAAGAAAAAGAACGACAAGAAAGAGAAAGAATCAACTTTTTAAAACAAAATAATATGGAAGAATATAAAAAATTATTAGCTCAAGTTAAAGATAGTCGATTGGAAGAATTTATGAATCAAACAGATCAATTTTTAAAAGAAATTGAAGATAAAATTAAATTACAAAAAGCAAATATTATAAATCACATAGAAAAAAAAGAAGAAGAAGAAGAAAAAAACGAAGAAAATGAAAGTAAAGAATCAAATGATAACAAAGAACAAAAAACAGAAAAAAAAAATCAACAAGGACTTTTACATATAATCGACGAAGAAAAAACAATAAATGATAAAAATCTAAAAGAAAAAGTAAGCAATTCAAAAAATTATTATCTCTCAGCACATTCTCAAATGGAAGAAATATCAACTCAACCAAAAATGTTAAAATTTGGTAAATTAAAATCATATCAAATCACAGGTCTTCAATGGTTAGTATCATTATATGTCAATAATTTAAATGGAATTTTAGCAGATGAAATGGGTCTCGGAAAAACAATACAAACAATAGCATTATTATGTTATATAATGGAAACTAAACATAACGAAGGTCCTTTTTTAATTATTGCTCCTTTAGCTACAATTTCAAATTGGTCTATTGAATTTAGTAGATGGGCCCCCGATATTAAAGTAGGTGTTTATAGAGGAACTCCAGCTCAACGAAGACAATTAAGTCAACAATTAAAAAATGATAGACATAAAAATAATGTTATTTTAACTACTTATGAATATATTATGAAAGATAAATATAGTTTGAATAAAATTTTATGGCAATATATTATTGTAGATGAAGGACATAGAATGAAAAATTATAAGAGTAAATTTACACAAACTTTAGGTACTCAATTTAATAGCGTTTATAGACTTTTATTAACTGGAACACCATTGCAAAATAATTTAAGTGAATTATGGGCGTTGTTAAACTTTTTATTACCTAAAATATTTAATTCCTGCGAAGATTTTGAAAAGTGGTTCAATCAACCTTTTAGTAGTAAATTACCGGGAGAAAAAAATGCTGAATTAACAGAAGAACAAGAACTACTTATTATTAATAGATTGCATACAGTGTTAAGACCGTTTTTATTAAGAAGAGAAAAAAAGGATGTTGAAAAAGAATTGCCTTCAAAGAAAGAATATGTTATTAAATTAGGATTATCAAGTTGGCAAGAATTAGTATATAAACAAATGAAAGAGGAAGGTTTACTTGCTGAGGATCCTACAACAGGAAAAATGGAAAAAAAGAAATTGATGAATATTATGATGCAATTGAGAAAAATATGTAATCACCCTTATTTATTTTTAGATTATAATAATGAATTTTTACAACATTTAGATAAAAAGATATTTACAACAAGTGGGAAATTTGAATTTTTAGATAGAATAATTCCAAAACTTTTATTTTTCAATCATAAAATATTAATATTCAGTCAAATGACACATTTAATGGATATTTTAGAACTATATTTCATATATAAGGGTATACGTTTTCTTCGTTTAGATGGAAATACAAAGGCAGATGATCGTGGAATTCAGATAGATTTATTTTCTAAAGAAAATGGGGAATATAAAATATTTATTTTATCAACTCGAGCAGGGGGGTTAGGTTTAAATTTACAGGCCGCAGACACAGTAATAATATTTGATTCAGATTGGAACCCTCAAATGGACATTCAAGCTCAGGATAGAGCTCATAGGATAGGTCAAAAACATAAGGTGTTAGTATTTCGATTGATAAGTAAGAACACAATTGAAGAGGGAATTCTTGAAAAGGCAGCTTTTAAAAAAAGTATGGATGAAAAGGTAATAAGATCAGGGTTATTTAAAATGAAATATTCCGAACAAGAAAGAAGAAAAAAATTATTAGATATATTAAAAAATGAAAATGAGGAAAAAGAAGAAGATGATGAGATTTTAGATGATAGTACTATAAATGAATATATCTCAAGAAGTGATGAGGAGTTTAATAAATTTGAGGAGATGGATAGAGAGAGATATAAAGAAGAAAAAAAGGATGAAAAAATTGAAGAAATTAAAATGAAATTAAAAGAAAATGGATTGAGTGATGATGTAAAAAATATTAATTATAGATTAATGCAGTTCTATGAGGTTCCAGAATGGGTGAAAATTAATAAAGAAGAAAAAGAAAAAATAGAAGAGGTTGAAATAGGTGGGAAAGATATGAGAGTTAGAAAGGTTGTTAATTATAGAGTTGATTATGATGAAGAAGAATTTGAGAGCGAAAGTGAAAGTTTGTTAAAAAAAAAGAAAAAAAGTAGTAGTAGCAATTTTGATAGTAGCGAAGGTAGTAATATTAATTATAAAAAAAAATTAAAGAAACATGGTAGTAAAAATAATTCAAGTTATAATAATGAAGATAAAAGTGAGAGTATAAGTGGAATTAATATTGTTGATGATGGAGAAGAAGGAAGTTATATGATAAGAAAAAATAATAATAACTTTAAAATTGATTTAAATGATTTAAATGATGGAAATAATTCAAGTGAACCTAAAACTAATGGAAATCATATTATTGATGATGAAGAAAATTATGAAATTGAAGATAGTAGTGAAAAAAAAACTAATAATAATAATGAAAAAATGGAATTAGAAGAATAAAAATAATAATTAAATATTATATAAATATATATTATAAATATATAATTAACTTTGATGAAAATATATTTTATATTTAAAAATAATTAAAAAAGTTTTTTTTTTGATAA
>JAEEGK010032855.1_pt1 | contig 10125 bp, 4 predicted proteins | sample 8958771 | NCBI WGS metagenome assembly JAEEGK01 (sample SAMN16246547, study PRJNA631951) | gut metagenome | biome: gut microbiome; feature: rumen; material: SC-attached | host: Bos | place: Iran: Karaj | collected 2018-10 | reverse complement strand
CATTTAAAAATAATTTTAAATTATCATAAAGAAGATTATTTTTATTATTATTATTATAAAAATTATTATTTAAAGAATAAATTTTTATGTTTTTATCAAAATTTTTTAATTCCCAAAAAAAAATATCTGTAATATAAAAAAAATTTTTTATTATTTCTAAAATATTATAATTATTATAATTTATATTATACAAATCTGTAATATCATCATAAAAAATTATTATTTTTGTATTAAATTTATTTTTTAAAAAATATAAAAATTCTAATAAATTATCTAAAGGAAAAATATAACCATCACAAACTGAATAAAAACATTCATTAAAATGAATAAAAAAATAATCAATATTTAAATTATTTATTATTTTTATATTTTCAAAAATATTTTTATTATTTTTATTTTCATTATTTAAATTTGAATTTTCAGTTAAATTTTCATTCATTCCAATATCGAAATTTTTTATATATTTATTTTCAATATTAACTATAAATTTAATATTCGCATAAGAATTTTCTTTTAAAAAATTAGATTTATTAAATAAAATATGTTTTTTATCAAAAATATAATCAAAAATTTCTTCTAAATATTTTTCATTTTCATTAAAAATCGGATATTTATAAGATAAATATTCAATATTTATTTTTTTATTTGATATTTTATTTATAAATAAAAGTGTATTTAATATAAAATTAGAACTATTTAATTTTATTCTATCCCAAAATTCTTTATTATCAACTAAAAAATTAAATTGTTCTATATTATTTATTTCATCATTAATATATTTTTGATATTCATTTATTGTTAAAAATAATTCAAATTCTAAATTAACATTCCCTAAACTTAAAATATTTTTTTCATAATCATTATTATATAAAAAATTATAAATTTTTTTATTTTTTTTCATTATATTTAAAAATTTATTTAAAAAAAAAAAATATATTTAAAATTTAAAAATAAAATGAATTCAATAAAACATTTATTTTTATTTTTAATATCTTACATTTATTGTCAAACAAATTCTTCAGGTAATTTTTTAACATTAGAAGAATATTTAAAAAAAAAAGAAAAATTAATTAATTTAAATCACTCAACATTTGAATCATTCACAAGCAAAAGAGATTTTACTTTATTATATTTTCATTCATATGAATTTAAATTATGTCAACAATTAATAGATGATATAATTTTCGCAACAGACTTTTTCTTTACACTTAACACAGAATATGTTCCAAATTTATTAGCAAGTGTCGATGTAAGTGATTATAACAATACATTAAACATAACACGTAAATTTCCAATAGAAATTCTTCCATATATTGTACTTTATTCAGGAAAATATAAAAAATTTTTACCTTACATAGGCGAATTACGAGCAAATAGTATAATAACATTTTTCTTAAAAAATTCTGGACCTTTAATTCATAAACTCGAAAATGAAATGAATATTAAAACATTTTTAGATTCAAAAGTTAATAATTTAGCAGTTATTAAATTAAAAGATAAAGATAATGAAAAATTTGAAAATGTTTCAAAATTATTTAAATTCGCTTTATTTGCAACATGTTATTCCGAAGATTGTAAAAAATACTTTAAATCAGATAGTGATTATATTTTATTTAAAGGATTTGAAGAATCAGTTAATAAACAATTTCAGCCTTTTAATGAAATAGATAATAATATAATTTCAAATATTTTGTATCAAAATGCGTTTAAAAGAGTAAATTATGCAAATAATTTTTCATTCCAAATAATTATTAATATGGCTCTAACCACAATAAATTATATTATTAAGCCAAATGATACTATTGATTATATAGAAGATTTATTTACACCTATTATTAATGATAATAAAATAAATAAAAAAGATATTATTTATGGACTTTATTTTGATTATAGAGATTATCAACATAGATTATTAATTAATCTTTTTGGATTCGAAGAAGAACAATTTAATGAAACTGGTTTAGTTTTTATTGTAAAATTTGAAAATGGAACAGATGTTGTATATAAAATGCAAAATAAAAATATCAATAACGAAACAATAAAACAATTTATTTTAGATTATAATGATAATAAAATAAAACCTGAAATGAAAAGTGAAGCTTTACCTAAAAAACCTTATTCAGAAAATTTTTATAAAATTGTTGGAAAGAATTTTCATAAATTAATTATGGAAAATAATGAACAAGGATTTTTATTATATATGAAACCAAGCGATTGTTATAATTGTAGTGAAATTAATAAAATGTTTGAAGGTTTGGCAAAAGTTAATATAGAAAATTATGATATATTATTTGGTGTAGTTGATCCTTTAATTAATGATATACCTGATATTGATATAAATAAATTAAGTGGACATCCTTCTTTTAGATATTATTATAAAAATAAAAAATTACCTTTTGTTGATTATAATGAAAAAGAAATTAATATTGATTCTATTCAAAAATGGGTTAAATCAATTAATGATGCGCAATTAAAAATGAAAATAAAACTTAGTAAAATTCATGAATATAAAGAAGAAAATAAAAAAAAAGAAAATAAAAAAGAAGAAAATAAAAAAGAAGAAAATAAAAAAGAAAATAAAAAAGAAGAAAATAAAAAAGAAGAAAATAAAAAAGAAGAAATTAAAAATGAAGAAATGAAAGATTTATAGGTAAATAATATTAATTTTTAATATTTAAAATTTAAATAATTTAATTTATAAAATTATTTCTTTCTTATTTGTGGCATTTTTTACTAATAAAAATAAAATTGCCATAAAAAATATTAAAATTCCACTTATAATTAATCCTCTATTTTCTATTAATTTTTTACCAAATTCTTCTTGTCTTTCTAAATATTCTTTATTTTTTTTTTGAGCTTCATAAATTTTTTGTTCTTCTTCTAATTTTTGTTTTCTTAAAATTTCTTTTTGTTTTCTTTTTTCTTCTTTAATTATTTTTTCATTTTCAAGTTTTTTTTTCTCTAATTCAATAATATTTTCAGTAACTTCTTTATAAGTTAAATTATCTTTATTTTTAATATCTTCATCAACATTAATATTTTTTGGAATATTTTTAATAATTTTCATTAAAATATCACTTTTTAAATAAGCAATTTCATGTAAAATTGTATTTCCTTCATTATTTTGTAAATTTAATATTCTTTTTTTTTCCTCATCACTTAAATTTTTATTACTTATAATATGATCTAATAATAATTTAAACGTATTCGGTTGATTTTGTTTTAAAGCCAAATGAAAAGCAGAATTTCCATCAGAATCTTTAATACTTAAATCAATATTTTTTTCTAATAAAAAATTAATAACATCATCTTTTTCACTTAAAATTCCTATATGCAAACCACCACCATTTTTTCCTATTTGTTTATTAATATCAATTAAAAATTCTTTTTTTTCTTCTTCTTCTTCTTTTTCTTCTTCATTAATTTTAGTCAAATTTAATAAAAATTCTAATACATCAACTTTTCCTTTTTCACATGTTCTTAAAAATAAATTAAATCCTTCTTCATCTTTATAATCAATTTTCGCTCCTGCTTTAATTAAAAGTTTTATTATTTTAAAACAATTTAATGAATCATTAATATGTAATAAAGTTAATAATAAAGGAGAAGTTATAATATCATTTTTAATATCTTTTGTTTCAATGTTTGGGTCACTTTTTTGAATATCATTTTCTTTTTCTTTTGGTTCAATAAATAATAATATTTGAACTAAATCAACTTTTTCTAATTTAATCGCATAATGTAAAGGATTGTAACCATGTGAATCTAATTGATTAATATCAAAATTGTTATTACGAATAAATGAAATTATGTCTTCTTTTTTTGTTTTTGGATTTTTTATTAATTTTATTAAATTTAAAGAATTTTGAGACATAATTTTTTATGATAAAAAAAAATTTAAATTAAAATATTAAATTAAAATAAAATTATATTAATATTATAAATTAAAAATGATTGGCGATGATTCTTTTGAAAAAAATCAAAAAAATTCAAAAGATTTTCAAACAAATGAAGAAATGACAGGAATAGTAAAATTATATAACTTTTTTTTTAATACATTAAAAAAAAAAGACACAAATTCATTCGTAATATGTTTATTAATAATAATTCAAACAATTCAATTAGTATCTTATGGTTTTTCAGATCCTCATTTAGATTTATGGAAAATCAAAGAAAAAAAAATGAAAAACATAAATGTCATTGTAGGAGCAGTTAGAATAGTTCCTTTATTTCGATATTTAAAATTTAATATATTTTTAATAATTTGGGCTGTATTTGTGGCCATTTTATTTATATTTGTTTTATTAATTTCAATGGCAATTAAATTCAACAAATCAAATTCAACATTTTATAAAATTGTCACTTCTTTAAGCAGATATTTTGCAACTTTTGTTTTAATCGTCGGTTTAATTCCAATTTTCGAAATAATTTTATCAATGGTTAAATGTAAAGATGGTGTAATTTCAATATTAAAAGATGAAAAAGAATGTTGGAAAGGAATTCATATTTTATATTCAGCATTAACAATAATATTTTCATTATTATTATTTATTGTTTATTTACTATTCGAAATATTTTTTTTTAATCCCTTCAATCAAAAAAACACAACAACTAAAATAAGCACTTCAGCTGATATTTTTTTTTGTGTTATGTGTGTGATAAATTCAATAAGATACATAGTAATTTCTAATCAATGGATTAGTATAGCATTAATATTAATTGAAAGTTTATTTAATATGAAAACCGGATTTTATGAACCAACTTATGGAAATTTTTTAATTCAAAGTTTTATTATGATAAGAAATTCTTTATTTGTTTGGACAGGATTTATGTTAATGATATGTAAATTAACTTTTACTTCATCATTTGATGGGTTTATTTATTTATTTTTATTTGGAATTCCTTTGATAATAATCGCATGCACAATATGTTTTAAAAAAGAAAGCGAAAATTTTTCAGTAACGAATTTAAGTTTCGGAAGTTCGAATGAGTTTTTATCTCGAACGAAAAGTGTGATTAACATAGTAGGAAAATTTATAGATAAATATAAATCAATAGAAACTGCAAAAAAAGGTTATGATAAAAATGATATTTTTTTGAAAGGTTTAATTTCACGTCATTTAGAAACATGCATAAGTGAAGATTGTCCTTTAAAAAAATATCAAGAAAATTCAGGAAATTATTCAATTCAAAAAAATTGTTTGTTACATTACATGAATGATCAATTATTAGAAGGAATAAAAAAATTTCCTAATAATAAATCAATAACAATGACATTTATTCAATTTAATTATTCAAATAAATTTAATTTAAATGCGGCGAAAACTTATTTATCAAAATTAGAAAAAGAAAATAACACAATCACCGAAAATTATATTTTATTTTGTATAAAACAAAGTGTGAATTCTTTAAGTAATAAATCTAATTCAGGAATCAATGGCGAAAATGAAGAATTAGAAAAAATGGAAGAACAAACTGAACATAAATTCAGAAAATTAAAATATTTAATTGAAAATACAACAAAAATTTATGGTGAATTTTGGGGCGTTTTAAGTACAAATTTAACGAATAATTTAAATTTAGATAAACTATTTTTTTTAGGAAACAAATTAAATTCACTTTTAGATGAAATCACAAAACTTTGGGAAAAAGATTTAAAAACAAAAAAAATCGATTTAGAAAATCAATCAATAGTTCAATTATATGTTTATTTCGTAAGAGAAATATTAAGAAACAAAAGTAAAGCAGATGAAATATCAAAAAAATTAAACGAAGAGCAACATTTTGAATCAAAAAAAAATGAAAGCGATAAATTCGATGCAGATAATTTAGATGTAATTTTAGAAGATCAAGAATATGTAATTTATTGTAGAACAAATGAAAAAGGAGAATGTTCAATATTACAATGTTCAAATAGTATAGTTAATTTATTAGGCTTCACTAAACAAAATTTAATCGGCCAAAAAATAGAAACTCTAATGCCAAGCATTTTTATCGGAGGCCATTCAAAAGTAATAGCAAATAAATTAAAATTATTAAGAAAATCTAATCCAGGTCTTACTAAAGCAAGTGATAAAAAACAAATATTCATTCTCCCTAGAACAAAAGTAGGATATTTATTACCAGTTCTAGCGAAATTTACCATCTACAACGATGATGATTTTTCAAATACTTTTATAATAAGATGTAAATTAGAAAATAAAGATCCAAAATCAGTTTATGCGTTTTATATTTTAGCTAAAGATGATTTTACTATCGATAGTTTTTCATCAAGTGCTTTAACAATGGGATTGACAATGGATTTATTAAAAAAATATGTTGTGAATTTAAATATTCTAGTTCGAACTGAAGATAATAGCGATTCGATTAATTTAATTGAAAAAATTAATGAATTCGAAGAAGAACCAAAAAAAGTTACATGGGTCTATCCTGATATTATATATCCTAAAAATGATACTGTAAGAAAAAATGAAGAAAATATTGAACAATTAGTGTCAATTTCAAGAAAAAAAATATTCAATTTATTAATAACCAAAATGAAATTCGGGGATGAAGAACCTGTTGGCTATTGTCTTAGATTCACATCTACTGATTCAAGAAAAAGTAACATCGATTTAAACGATTTCAAACCTAATTCAACAAGATTAATTATGTATGATATTTTAAAAATGAATTTCATTAGAGCTCATGTTGTAACGCAAAAAAAAAACCCAAACGAAGAATATTTTCAAAAAAAAAAAGATATTAGTCAAACTAATGAACCAACCATAAATGAAATATCAAAAAAAGCTACTAAAAAAAACAAAGCTAAAGTCAAAACTTCAGCAGGAAATTCAACTGATGAAGAAGAAGATAAAGAATCTAAAGATGATACAAAAAATGCTCTAACTAAAGAAAAAATATTAGAATATCAAGGAAAAAGTTCAAATGAAATTAACGCATTTATAAATAGCTTAAAATACTATGGTTCAGATGTTAGTTTAGAAAAACATAGACCAAATAAAGAAAAATATCCAGCAGGAAAAATCAGTGAACCTAACATTAAAATTTCAATATCTTCTTTTGTAAAACGTATAGAAGAAAAATTAAAGGCACATCCTGAATTAAGAAAAAATATCAAACATGGAAGAGACCCTTCTCAACCTGCTCAAGCAACACCCGCGAACAACCAAAATGAACCTGAAATTTCTCAAATTCCAAGTTCTATTACAGCGAGTACAGCAAGTTCATTTAATTCCGACAACAATGCTTCATCCAACGATGTAAATGCGGATGTTAGTTTATCATTAAATCACATTTTCAACGAAAAAAGTGTAACATATATAAAAATCGCCGCATTCATAATGTTTTTTTTAATCACTGCCTTTATTTCAATAGAATTTGGAGTTTCTTTATACAAAACACATAAATGTGCACAATATTTGAATTATTTAGATGATATTTATATAATATTAAATTCGATTTTATATACAAAATTTTTTATAACAGAAGCAATAATCGCTTCAAATACAGATTATAAAACAAATAATAAAACATATGCAGAAATGTTTGGTTATAATGATTCTAGTTATATTATTCATTGTATGGAAGAAATGTCTGATTATAGACAAAAAATAGCAGATACAACATCTTTATTTAGTAATGCAACTGTTTCATTTAGTGATGAATATTATAATTATATAGATAATTTATTAATAAGAATTTTTACTTTAAGTAATTCACAAGAAACTACTGAAATTATTAACTATGAAACGGCTATTAATCGTATTCCAACAAGTATTTTTTATGTTAGTACGGTTAATGATAATTATGAAAATATTAATTTAAAAGATAGAAACGCATATGAATTAATGATGAATTTAGGAAATGATTATTTATTAATGATTAGAAATATTACTTTTATTTTAGCTGAAAATGCAAAAGATGAAGCAAAATCAAGCAAAACGCTTTTAATTATTTTTGTTTTAAATTTCATAGTTTCAGCTATTACTTTATTTGTTATGTGGAAATTAATAAGTCGTTTTATAGATGATAGAGAAAAACCGGTTGATTTATTTTTAACTATAAAAAAGAAAAAATTCGAAGAATTAAAAACAACAAGCGAAAACTTTTTAAATAAATTATTAAATAAATTTTTCGGAAACGAAGAAACTGAAGAAGAAGAATCAAAAATAGAATATACAACATCAAATAAAAATGAAGATATAATAATGATAACTAAATTCAAACAAAAAAATGATTATAAACAATCAATTCGAAATTCATCTGAATATTTAATGTTATTTATTCAAATAGCACTATTTTTATTATGTATTGAAGGTTACATGACATTTAAATACTTTTTTATAAGAAAAACACTAAAAAATATAAAAGATTACACAGACATTTTTAATATTACTCATTATAGTGAAAGTCATTTAGTTTTAGCAACAAATGTTTTCAAATCATTTTATTATAATGATAGCATACCTATTTTGAATCAAACTGATACAACAAATGTTTATTATGAAACGATAATAAATATTTCAGATGAAATAGAAAGATTGTATACAAAAACTTTTGAAACAGGAAGTTTTTTAAAAGGAAAATATTTAGATGAGTTTTCAAATAGAATGATAGGTAATATAACAGATATGTTAGATGATATAAATGCAACTGATGAAGATTATAGAGGAACATTAGAAAATGGATTTTCATGTGTGAGTACAAGATATTTTGAAATGAGTAAATTTTTAGTTGTTCTTTATATAAAAACAAATTCGAGTGAAGAAATTACAGATAGTAGTTTTTGTTATAAAGAAAAATTTGTTCAAGTTAATAAAGTTTTAATTAATGTTATAAGACCATGGTTTGATAAAATGATAGATTATATTAAAGATCGATTTGATGATTATAAAAGTCAAATTAATTTAGTTATTGATTCTACTTATATTATATTATTAATTGCTGTTATTGTTATATATTTTTTGGTTTGGAAAAGTTATGAAGAAAGATTAAAATCGTTATTAAAAACTAGTGTTGATTTAATTAAATTAATTCCAGAAGAAATTAAAAGAGAAATTGTTAAAAAATTAAATGAAGAAGAAGAAAAAAATGAATAAATATTATAATTAATTATTAATAATAATAAATATTTAGAGAATAATTCAAATAAGATTTATCAATGGCTATTATTTTTATATTTTTCATTCAATATTTTTGCAATATTTGTAGCCATAGCATTATTTTCACAAAAAATAGAAAGATTATTCATATTATTTTTCTTTTTACCTTTATCATTTAAATAAACAACAAGATTGACTTGATCTACTATAATTCTATCAATAGATGCATATTCTAATTTAGAACAAAGTTCATACGTTACATCTGCAAAAACAAATAATAAAATATTAGTAAATACATATATATTTTTTTTTCCTTTTAATAATTCATTCAAATAAAATCCATTTTTTTCAAAGTGATATTTTTTGTCAATTATATAAAAATATTTTGCTTCATCACTATTATAATTTTTAAAATATTTATATTTACCATAAAATGCCCTGGGTGGTCTGATTCTTTTTTTTTGAACATCTATACATTTTTTATTTGTTTTATTCGGTTAAACAAACAATTGCTGTATCTGCCCCCATAGACCTTTTAATCCAATATTAATTATTTCAGAAGAAGCTTCATCTTTATATATCATTAATATTTTTTGTATTAAATTATTAAAGCTTCCCAAATGTGCATTTATTATAGGTTTTTTTAAAAATATATTTTGTTCTTTGCCTACTAGTCCATAACCGAGCCACACGAAGAAATTTGAACAATTGACTTTTTCTGATAACAGTCGGCCTAAACCTATTTCCGTTAGTTCAAAATTAATATCTATTTCTGGAAAAGATATATTTATACCATAACATATTGAATTTTCTTTTTGGTAATCTTCGAATATTTTTTTTACTATAAAATCTCTGTTACGATGTAGGAAAATTTCATCTACATTAAAATTAATTATTCCCATGCGATAAAATATATTTTCAAAAAAATTTATAACTTCTTCTATAAAATGAGGATCTATATTTAATTTTAATTTACCCATTTGAAAATTAAAATCATTAATTTTTGCCATTGAACTATTTT
>JAEEGK010032850.1_pt1 | contig 10126 bp, 3 predicted proteins | sample 8958771 | NCBI WGS metagenome assembly JAEEGK01 (sample SAMN16246547, study PRJNA631951) | gut metagenome | biome: gut microbiome; feature: rumen; material: SC-attached | host: Bos | place: Iran: Karaj | collected 2018-10 | reverse complement strand
CGAGGTGATGAAAAAATTGGTAAACTTTCTGTAAATACTTATAAGAAAAAGACTTACAAAGTAGTTTTAGTAAGTGTAAACGAAGCAAAACTGCCAAATACTTCCGAATTAGAAAAGTATTTGAATGAAGTTTACAAGCAAAGCGTTGTAAATTTTGAAATTTCAACAGACGAACTTTCGCTCAACGACTTAACCTCGTTTTCTCACGGTGGCAGCGGCATCCTCACCGTCTACAACGACGACCAGAAGAAAGTCTTACAAGCCTATGACCCGCAAATGCAAGACGGCGTATATTATTTGTTTTTCGTTGATAACGTTACTGACAAAAAAGATGGTAACGGAACAATGGTAGCCGGTTATATGCCGTGCGGTTACAACTGCGGATTTATTTACGACGGCGGCAGCGCGCATACCATCGCCCACGAGTTAGGACACGGAATAGCAGGTTTGGAGCACGTGTTTGAGGACTCAAACAATTCTGGTAAGACTAAGAATTTGATGGATTATGCTGATGGCACACAACTTTGGCATTTTCAGTGGGATGCAATTCAAGATCCGAGTAGGGTTTGGATGAAATGGAATAAGGAGGAGAGCGAGGGAGAAAGTTATTTTTTGAATAGTATATTTTACGCCGCATTACATTCCGATGAATCCATAAAATTTTATGATAATGATATTATTTATTCGACTCAAAATTCATCAGATACAATAGTTTTTGGAGGAATTAATGATAAGATAAATGATAATATTATAGGTAAAATTGCTGATTTAAATTGTAATATAGATACTATATTTGAGAATAATATAAATATTAGCAGAATAAAACTTATTAACACAAAAAAAGACTTCAATGATAGTCAAAATACATTTACAGCAGAATTTAAATATGATTTTTCTAAAATTAAATGGGTTCTTTATTCAGATAATAAAATTGTAAAACAGCAGTTAAATAATTTTACACTATCAGATGTAGAAGCCGGCATTTATCGGTTAAGATTAATTTTGTCAGAAGGTGGAGTAACATTATACATCAAATATAATGATGAAGAAGGTAAGACAAAAATGACATCATTGCAATTAGATTCTACTTTTGACCATTCTTTTTCGTTGATCATTTTTAAAAATAAAATTGTAAATATTCAACCCTATAATGTTGAAAATTATTATAAAAACTTCGGATTTGATGATGCCAAAAATGTAGAAAATCAAAAAGCAGGTATATATGATAAAATTCTAATGTATGATACTGAATATTATATACCATGGCTTTTTGTTGATGATATTAACATTGCCGATTTGAAATTAAGTTTAAGCGATTCACAAAAATTAATCTTGGATAAAAGATTAAAAAACAAATTATACATACAAGTTCAATGTTCTTCGTGTAAAATCAATGGAGCATTTCAAAGCAGCGATATTCAATTAACTGAAATTAATAAGCCTGTAAATATTAGTTTTGATCAAGAAACTGATGATACTTTGAATGTTTATTTGGTAACGAAATCACAAAAAGAAATATCAGGAAAATTAGCAATGATATGTAAAAAAGAAAAAATATGTGGTCGTATTAAATTAATAATAGTAGTAGATGTTGATAATAATGTTCCGAATATTGATGCGATTAAGGCATTAAATCTTCTCAATGAATATTACAAGCAGGCAAATATTCATTTTGAGGCTGCAACCAATTTACTTGACACTATTCATCTAAAAGATTCTGTAATTTTAAATTGCTCTTCTGCACAGAAATACTACAAGAGTTTTGACCCCGAGACATATCATCTATTTATATGCAATCAAAATAACGGCAACAACAACGGAGCAGGCTTACCGCCTTCAAAAAATAGAAATTATGGAATTGCTTATGTTAATTTTAGCGACAACTATGTTACTTTGGTACATGAAATCGGACATTGTTTGGGCTTGCCTCATACATTTGAAAGTAAAGATACAAATCAAATGAACTATATGGAATCTGTAAAAATAAAAAAATATTCTACTAAAAATATTATGGATTATTTTGAAAATGAAGATAATAGAAAATATTTATTTAAAAACCAAATGATGTTTATTTACAATAAAAAAGACAAATGAAGATTATATTACTAATATTATTGTTTCATATCAGTCTTAAAGTTTTTTCGCAGAATTCATGCGAAAAAACTATGCTTACCCCAAATGAAGTACAAAAAAAAATTGATTCAATAGTTTGCCATGATAGGCAAACTTTATTGAATTTTCGCAAAATAGATTTTGTAAAACAATATATTTATAATCGTCCTATGTGCAATTATTTTGACAAATGTTATTATAATTGTCTCTTTGAATATAATAAGTGTGGAATTGACTTCCGAGTTGCAAGTTATTATGATAGTCAAATGCGGAATCGTATCTTACAACTATTGCGAAACGATTTTATGGAAGGCGAATTAGATTCTTTGATTAAAAAAGAATTGTCTCAAATTACATTTATTCCTAAGTCGTCAAAATGCATTGATACATTGTCGCAAATCTATAAAAAAGAGAAACAACTATTTTACGAAAACAAAAAAGATTCCCTCATTTCAGAGTATAAAGATAAATATCATTTTGATTTATACGTAATTATAAAAGCGTGTAAATTTGTGTATGATGAAGAAATTGAAATGGAATTGTTAAAATTATATCATTCCCAAATCAATTGGGGAAATGTATCTGGTGTTTCTCAAAATGTAGGGGACATATCTGCCTATGCAAATATAAAAGAAATAATTAAAGTCGTTTTAGCGGCGCACGGGAAAACTGAATATTTAAATGGGTGGAAATATGACCCAATAAAGGACGAAAATTGGAAGTTTGATAAAACCGATACACTTGATGATTTATATACACAACGAATGGCAAAAAATATAAAATATTTGGCGTTAGTTCATACTGATGAATCTTATTATGAATTATCAAAATATTTGTTATCACCTCGATTTATATATTCTGAAGAGATGGAAGAAACTAATGATGATTCTAATCATAACTACAATTATCATATCAAATGTTTTGCCTTTTTAAATATTGTTTATAATGTAACTAACGTTGATTTGTATAAGTCTCTACGTTTTTTATGGTATTATGAGCAATATAATAAATTTCAGAATATACGTGATAATCTTACTGATGAGTTTTGTAGAAAAGTGTATGACTGGATGCAAGAAAATTGCGGAAATTATCAATTGTGGTACGAGTGGTAATTTTATTTTTACATTATGAGTTAAATTTGCTGTACGAAAAAAATGAAATTATTGTTTCTGATTCTGATATTACTGCTTTCTGTTTCGTTGAAAGCGCAAAATATAGAAAATATTGTTAAAACCAAACCTGTAACAACTACGGGAGGTTTGAATTTGAATATGCAGGAAGATATAATACATGATTCCACAAATAATAGTTATTATCTTACTGGTAATCTGAGTTCTTGTTTTTGGGGTGTTTTCAATGTGCCAGTTTCGTTTGCTTATACAAACAACAATTTTACAAAAAATATGGCACTGCCTTTCAACCGTTTTTCATTGAATCCAAGTTACAAGGATTTTACTTTGTATGCAGGTTATAACTCTATGATTTTTAGCGATTACACTATGAACGGGCACGATTTTTTGGGCGGCGGAATGTCTTATCATCCTTCGCACGGCTGGAATGTGGAAGGTTTTTCAGGGCGGTTAAAAAAAGCGGTAAAACCCGATTCTACAACCACAGATGCCGGATATGCCAGTTTTGGCGGAGGAATGAAAATAGGCTACAAATCAGACCAATATAGTATTTTTGCAAATTTTATTGAAATAAAAGACAAAGAAAAATCCGTTGATTTTACCGGATTTGAAAATCAATGCGTTGCCCCTGAAAATAATTTTGCAGCAAGCATCAAGACTGAATTTCAAATTAAAGAAAATTTGAGTTTCACCGGAGAATATGCTTTCAGTAAAATGGCAGAAAGCAATGATGTTTTTTTGTATAAGGCTTTTGAATGTGCAATGGCTTATAATTCGGAAGCCGGTTCATTAGGATTAAGTTACCGTCGTTTGCCGCCTAATTATCGAACTCTCGGCGGATATTACTTCAATGAGGACGAAGAACTTTTGACCGTTAATTTTTCCGTTGATAAAATACCAAAGACAAATATTTCCGGAGATGCCGGTATTAGACATGATAATATTGAAAATCAAAATGTTACAACTGATAAGAATGTTGCATTTTCTTTTTCTATTGATTCTGAAATAACCAGTAGTCTTAAACTTAACTTGTTATTAAACAACGACCAAAGTTATGTAAATTTAAAAGATAATTATCAGCAACTTGTTAAAACCTCTGATTTTGAAGATTTTGACACTTGCAAATATTCAAGGATAAATACGACCTTAAATTTTGGGGCAAATTATCAACTGCCAGAAAAGAAGACTGTCAGCCAAAATCTTTATTCTTCGCTGTTGTATCAAAAAACAAGCGGAAGTCAACACTATGATACTTTATTTTCCAATGCGAAAATTTTTAACGCCAATTTAGGATATTCGTCAACTTTTTCCGGCGCAAAAATAACTCTGGCAACGAATCTGGGATTTAACAAAACTACGGGTATTGTATATAATTCTGAAATAAAAACAATTACGCTGAATGTAGGGAAAAAAATCGCAGAAAAGTTTGTATTATCATTTGTTTACACTTTTGCTGAGACAAAAAACGAAACTCTAAGAACTGATATTCAAAACGTTAAGTTGAATATGCTCTGGACTTTGCTTCATAGGCATAGTATTTCATTTTCAACATGTTACATAAGAAATCCGTCTTCCGACAACAAATATACGTTGAATTTAAGTTATGTTTACAATTTTAGTATTTGGGCAAATGAAAAAAACAGTAAAAATAAGGAAAGTTAGTTTTATAATTTTATGTTTTATGCTGACAATGTTTTCTGATTTTGCATTGTGTCAGAATCAAGAGAACATCAAAATTATAGCAAATCCGTCTCAAAAAAGCATTCGTCTGCGATGGATTCCTACGAATTATTCAGCATGGAAATTTTCTTTGAACAGCGGTTACAAACTCGAAAGAATTACTGTTTTGAAGAACGGCATACAAGTTTTACCCGTAAAACCCAAAATTATCGGTACAACGCCGTTTAAAATTTCAAGTGAAAAGGATTTTGAAAAATATTCTTCTCAAAAATATCCGTTGATTGCCGCAGAATGTATTTTCGATTCGGATGAAGAATCGGCAACGCAGATTACTCCGCAGGGGATTTTCAAAAAATATAATTCTGATATGATGAAGTTTTCCGTTTTGCTTTTTTGTTGCGATATGGATACTTTAACAGCCGGACTTTCTGGTCTTTATTATGAGGATTTTGACGTACGTAAAAATGAAAAGTACGTTTACAGGATAACTTTTTTTCAACAGGATTCGCTTTTTAACGATACTGCGTACGCTTTTTGTGGTTTAAGCGGGTACACAGACCAAAAGCCATGTGAAAAGCCGGAAGCGTATTTTGACGGAAAGTCTGCTGTAATTTATTTGAATACAATAGGTAATAAAGATTTTAATTGTTTTTTTGTAGAACGCTCCAACGACGGCGGCGACAGTTACCAACGGTTGAATTCTGAAACTCCGGTTGTAAAAAATTATTATTCTGAAAAATATTCGGAAGTCGTTTTCAGGGATACTTCCTTGGTTGAAAATCAAAAATATCTGTACCGTATTATTGGCGTTGATTCTTTCGCAGAAGAAAGTCTGCCGTCGGAGTCGGTTGAAATTCAAGCAGTGGCAAAAATAAACGGATATGCGGATTTTACTGCATGTTATCCCGTTGATAATAATTCTGTAGTATTGGAATGGCAGTTTTCTGAAAAAGACAAAAAACTGATTTCCGGGTTCAAAATTTACCGTTCTTCAAGTCCTGACAGTGTAAAGGATTTGATATATAGCGGTTTAGGAGAAAAATTTGTTGACAAAAATCCATTTCCCGACAATTATTATTATATTTCGGTTTTTAACGGATATGAAGAAAAACTAAATCCGTTTCCTTCGTATGCAATGTTAATTGATTCCATACCTCCGGCAAAACCCGACAAACCGCACGGATTTTGCGACAGTCTCGGACGAGTTTTTTTATCATGGGAAAATACTGACATAGATGTCAAAGGATTCAGACTTTTTTATGCAGAAAATCTTATGCATGAGTTTGTTCCTTGTCTGCCATCAATGCTGAAAGACACTTTTTATGTTGACACAATAAGTTTAAAAACTCTGTCAAAATCAGTATATTACCGGCTTGTTGCGGTTGACGGTCGCGATAATCAGAGTGTTTTTTCAGACATACTTGAAGTCAAACGTTTTGATACAGTACCGCCGCCCGTAATCAGAAATTTTGATATTGTTCAATCAAACGGCAAACTGAAACTTATATGGCAAAAGTCAAGTGCGGATGATGTTGTAAAGTATATTGTTTTCAAGAAGTCTTCTTCCGACAATGATTATCGGGTTGTTGCTGAAACAGGTTATAATACAACGTGTTATAAGGATAAAGATACAATTAACGGCGAATGCGTTTATGGAATTGTTGCGGTTGACGGCTTCGGCAACAAATCGGATATTTATCCAAGAATTTTTAAAGAAAATTATACGGAGAAACAAGAGTCTGTTGATTTGAAAATTAAGAAAAACGCTGATGTTATACGGCTTTTGTGGGCGGAAAAGTCGGGGAAAAATATCAAATCGGTGATTGTTTATCGCAGTGTAAACGGTTCGCCGCTTAGAACTTATAAATATGTCAAAGGAAATGTTTTTGAAGAAAAAATATCCGTTGGCGAAAGTCTAACTTATTGTGTAAAAATAATTTATACAGACGATATGCAATCTTTGCTTTCAAACGAAGTATATATTGAAAATTGATTTTTGAGTAAACAGCGATGAGATATTTATTTACGTTATTATTTAGTATATTTTTTTTACCGGTTTTTTCACAGGTTTTTCCTGTGAATTTGTTTCTAACGGGTACAGGGCGTTACCCATTGAAACTGTCCGAACTTGTCAATTCAGTGCCTTCGACATTTACTTTGACATTGACAGTCAGTGATATAACGATTTTGAATATGCCGATAAAATTTGTGATGACAATCACTAACGGCAACAAGAAATTTACGACCATACTTCAAAACATTCAGTCTTTGAACATTTCCGGCGGCGAGACAAAAATATTGCCTGTCAGCGACTTGTCGCAGTATTTCAATCAAAACAACATCAATTTCAACGGTTATAATTACCGTCAGGCGGGACAGTTGCCCGAAGGCAGCAACAAACTGCAAATTTATGCCGTTAATGCCTTGACGGGAATCAGAGTTTCCAACGTTGCGAGTTTGAATATGTTTGCAACACTTGCCGCCGCTCCGAAACTGAAATTTCCTGAAAACAACGCCGCATACGAAAACCCGAATGCAAATCCTGTTATTACTTTTCAGTGGAAACAGCCGTCGTTTTCGTATGCCACAGTTACGAAATACAAATTTCAACTGTTTGAAATCCAAACAGAAAACGTTAGTCTGCAAACGGTTGCAGAGTCTACAATACCTTTTTTTGAAGATTCAGTTACAAACATTTGCTTTTATAATTTCAATACGAATTTTGTAAATATGAAAATTGGCAAGAAATACGCTTGGCGGATTATAGCACGGGACGAAAGCGGTTTTCAAAAGTTTAAAAACAACGGCAAGTCTGATATTTATACCTTTAAATACAAAAATCTTCCTGTTGATGTAACGGGATTAAAATCAAGCGTGTATAAAAACGAAGTAACATTTTTGTGGAACGCCGACGAAGGACAGACAAGTTACGAATACCAACTTTATGATTATCAGACAGAAAGAACGACTTCTGGCGAGTTCAAAGAAAACCGTCATACTTTTGAGACCGTAAGACTTGATTACCGCATAAAATTCAGAGTTAGAGCAATTTGCTATAACGACAGAAGCCGTAAATCAGATTGGAGCGGCTGGTGTGAGGCATACGTTCCAAAACCAGTGGAAAGGGATTCAAATTTTGTATGCGGGAAAATATTTCCTGACCGTGAAATTAGTAACTTGGAGTTGAAGACGGCTTTCCAATCCGGCGAAATACTTGAAAGTAAAAACGGCGATACCCGTTATGAAATGATAGGAGTCAGCGAAAACTTTAATGGCACACTCGAAGGACAGTTTTACATAATCCTTGATTATTTAGGCGGAGCAAAAGTGCTTTGTGATTTTTGGAATACAAAAATCAATACTGATAATGTGATTATAGAAACTAATTACAAATCGCATAAACTTCCCGGTTATGTTGTCAAGCCGGAAGAAGTTAAAGAATACGTCAAAAATATCTGGCTTGATGCTAATAATGTTTCTACAAGTACAAAAATCCAAGATACTATTGTAATTCCGGAAAAGTTTGATTACCTTTACGCCGACGAAAACCGTGATTTGATAGCCGTAAATATTGATGAAAACGGAGATTTTACAGAAACTAAACTCGATATATATAAATCTGTAAATCAATGTATTATCATAGACGGCAAAGGAGATTCGGTTGTAATCAGCAAAAACGGACAAGTTATGGGCATAAAAGAATACAAAGCCACAGGCGGCAACAAAGCGTTGCTAAAAGAATACCACCGCAAAAGCGACAGTCTTGCGCAGTGGCAAATTAATTTTTTGCCCAGCCAAAAGCAGGATTACGCCTTTGATTACCTCGGCAGTGGCGACCACGGCATTTTTGCCACCGATGAATACTATTCAAAATCAGGCAATTATGATTTTAGATACAAATCAATTGAAAGCGGGAAAACCGACAAAGTAATTGTTGATTTTGGCAGTTATCCTGAAAAAGATTCCGTAGTTTTCAAAGACAAATATGGCGTAAAACTCAAATTATTAACAGGTAACATCTTGAATTTCACGGGCGTAAACAAAGCCGATACAAATTATATTTACGCATACCGTGGCGATGAAAAAATCGGCAAACTTTCTGTAAATACTTATAAGAAAAAGACTTACAAAGTAGTTTTAGTAAGTGTAAACGAAGCAAAACTGCCAAATACTTCCGAATTAGAAAAGTATTTGAATGAAGTTTACAAACAGGCGGCAGTTAGTTTTGAGGTCGAAACGGATGAGTTGAATATTGAAAATTTGTTTCCGTTTTTGCACGGCGATAAAAGGCGTTTTTCGGGTTACAATGATGACCAAAAACGAGTTTTATCGGCGTACGATTCTCGAATAAAACCGGATATTAATTACTTGTTTTTTATTCCTGACGGTGCGGAAACTAACGGCGTAGCAGGTTATAATCCATTGGGTTACAACTTTGGTTTTATATATTTTGGAGCAGGACACCGTACTATTGCGCATGAACTTGCACACGGAATCGCATCGTTAGAGCACCCGTTCCAAGACGATATACAAGCCAAAGGAAAAACCGACAACCTGTTGGATTACAACAATGGAGTTGTGTTGTGGCATTTTCAGTGGGATAATTTGCAAAATCCACCAAACAGAATTTTCAAATGGAATTTTGAGGAAGAGGAGGCTGAAGGTGTGGAAGGACTTAATCCTCTGATTAGTTTTAAAATAAGTGGTAAAATAACAGCCGAAAATAATTATTCAAACGGAGATTTATTTGCTACTCTTCATACAAATGATGAAATAATAATTGAACTAATATCACAAGATACAACAGTGAATATTAGACAATTAACATGGTATTTTGATAAAAACAAAATATCTACAATTGATTCTTCCAACAACAAAGTAAAAATTACATTAGATGAAAAAACAATTTCATTAAATGGTAATAAGTTGTCTATTAAAGACACTTTAAATAATGAAATTTCAAGACTAAAATTTCAGGCATATCTTCCGCCGTATGTGGAGTTATCTATTGATAAAAAAAATTTTAATGGCGAATTTTTATTTGATGATAGTTTTAGAAGAATAAACAATTGTTTGTACGATCCTACTAATTATTATAAAGATTACCATAGTTTTATTGTTGGTAAAAACGGCAAAAAAAATTATGTTCCTGTACTTGGTTTACAACAATCGCAAACTGCCACTCTTTTACTTAAAATAAAAGA
>JAEEGK010032849.1_pt1 | contig 10126 bp, 7 predicted proteins | sample 8958771 | NCBI WGS metagenome assembly JAEEGK01 (sample SAMN16246547, study PRJNA631951) | gut metagenome | biome: gut microbiome; feature: rumen; material: SC-attached | host: Bos | place: Iran: Karaj | collected 2018-10 | reverse complement strand
GGTCTACCGGCTTCAGCAGGTAATCCACCGTATTCTCCTCGTAGGCACGCAGCGCAAAGTTCTCGTACGCGGTAGTGAACACGATGAGCGGCATCACGTCCTCGTCCACGTTCTTCAGCACCTCGAAAGCGTCCATGTCGGGCATCTGGATATCGAGAAACACCACGTCCGGAGTGAGCTCGTTTATCTTCGAGATAGCCTGGGCGCCCGAGCCCGCCTCGTCGATAATCTCGAGATCCTCGGAATACTTTTCCAGGAGCGAACGCATACGCATACGCGCGAGCGGTTCGTCATCAACAATCAATGTCCTTGCCTGCATACTACTTTTCTCCTTCCTTTTTCTTGGGTGCAGTGATAATCTTTATAAGGTCTGCCTTCATGCCGTTCTCGTCCAGGTAAACGGTACCTGCACCGGTAAGCATCGAGAGTGCGCCATACTTTTCAACGGCAAAGTTCAGGTGCAAACCGTCATCAAGCACAACGGCGACCTTGCCATCGCTGAACGAATACTTGCCCTTGAGCGAATCAACCTTCGCCGTATCGGTGATAATCGTCTGGATAAAGAGGAGCGTGCTGTCTTCGGCAAGTTCCATGCGCACACCGCGGGCCTTGCAATTTTCACAGGGGAGCCTACCCGAATACAGGCCGGGGAGCCCTTCGGGGATTTCCACCTTCGGCAGGTCGGGGAGCGGAGCGGGTTCTTCCTTAGAACACGCAGTAAAGGGCACGCACAGGGCACAGCCCAACAGGAGACCCTTAACAAGGGACTTCAAAAAACGTTTTTCCATAAACTACAATCTAAAAAAATTCGCCGCAGTCTAGGCGGCAAGGCGCGTACACACGGGCCTAGAAGCCCCTAGAATACACCACGCGGAACCCGAGCATGTGCGATGCGTAGAGCGGGTCCTTCTTTTCGCGAACATCGGGAGCACATTCCTTGATGGGGTCGCTCCAGCCACCGCCACGGATTATGCGGTAACTGCCCGACTTTGCTCCCGTATAGTTCGTCATGGATTCCGTCGGGTAAGCGCCATACCAGTCATTCACCCATTCGGCAACGTTACCCGCCATATCATAAAGGTCAAAGGCGTTCGCCAAGCGGCCAGCCACTTCCACCGGGCCCTTACTTTGTCCATAGTATGCATACTTGGAGGCAACCTCGTTTTCCCAGTAGTACGTCGTCGATGTCCCGCCATGGGCGGCAATCTCCCATTCCATCTCAGTCGGGAGCCTAATGCCTTCTACGCCGTAGTCAATAGCCAGGTTCTCGAGGAAATTCTTATCCCCTATAGATGTATAGGTATAGGCAGTATCGAGCCCCAGGTATTTAGAATACTCGTTGCAGAAGAGCACCGCCTGGAACCAGTTCACGTTCTCGACCGGATAGTTGTCGCCCGTATAGTTCTGGTCCGGCATGCCACCCATCATCTTCGCGTACAGACCCTGCGTCACCTCGGTCTCGGTCATCTTGAAGCCATCTATGGAATACGTCACGCCGCCCCGCGTAAGCGTCATTGCAGGGACCGGAATCCATTTGACAAGAGTATCCACGGCGCTAGAATCCGCATCGCTAGAAGACTGGACCACGCCAGAAGAGGAACTCGCCGTTCCCGAGCCGGAATCCGGGCCCGTCGGGGCAATCTCTTCGGGGTCTCCGCTTGCCGTGCAGGCAGAGAGTGCGAACAGCAGCAAGATAGCCGCGCTTGCGAAAATTAGTTTATATGTACTTTTATAAATCATTTAATCACGCCGACGCGGTAGAGTTTCTGCTTGGTCTTCCCGCTCTTGAACTTCACCTTGAGTTTCACCGTATAGACGGCGGAGCCGAGTTTCTTCAGGTCAAGATTCTCGAACTGGTTGCGGCCCTGCGCAGGCTCGTCCATCTTCTGCTTGAACACGCACAGGCCCGTAATGTCGTAGAACTCGAGGGTAGCATCCTTCGCCTTCGCGCCAATCTCGAAACGCGCCTTCGCGACTCCCCCACGAACCGGGTTCGGGAATACGAAGAACTCGCTTATCTCGTCCTTCTCGGTTTCCTTCTCGACATCGCCGAGAAGCGATGCATCAAAGTAGCCGGTACGGGCATCGCTACCCGCGGGGAGCGTCCATGCGGCCTTCGATTCAGCCGCAGCGCCCGATGCCTTACGGAGGCGGAAAGCAGAAAGGCTATTGCGGTGCAATGCGTAAAGTTCAGGACCCGCGGACTTCTTTCCCGGAACGGCATCTGCAACGTATATGCTCATCGGGTAGATGGTCCCGAGCGTATCCTGATATTCGAAACTACCGGCAGCCAGCGGGAACTGCTCGGTCACCTGCGAACCCTTGCCGGTATAGGCATACACGAGGCCGTCGCTGCTCGGCACGAGAATCTCAGGAATGTCGTCGCCCGTCACGTCCACAAGAAGCGGGTCACTCATGAACCCAACCACAGGCGTACCGCGGGAAATCTTCACCGGGAAACCAGCAATCGGGAGCCCAGAGCGGTCAAGCGCATACACAAGGTTATCGCCCAGGAACACAATTTCAGGGTAACCGTCGCCGTTTATGTCACCAATCGCGATACCCGAGGTTTCATCCTTCAGGCCGCTCGTACCACCGGCACCGCGCTTGTAGTTCTTGGTCCAGACCGTCTTGATTTTGTCTTCCATCTTGAAGGCGGCAACGGTCCCGCGACTGCCCACAATTACGGGTTCATTCTCGCCATCCCTATCGATGTCCGTACAGGCGACACGGAAGGTCTCACCCTTCTGCTTCGAGACGGCTTCGGACCTGCTCATCGCTAAGCCCGAAGGTACAGCAACACGCAGAATCTCTCCACCCGAGCCAGCAACGACAAGGAATTCCACGCCTTCCTTGTGCGGACAATAAGCCATATCTTCCGGAGTAAAGCCCGGCTCATTCCAGACAGGGACAACCTGCCACTTGAATTCCCCGTCCGACAGCACCGCATGATTGACCATGTTCCCACTAAGCACCCAGACGCGGTCATCCACAATGATCGGGCCCGCAACCGCACCCGTTATCTTATGCGCATCGACTGTCGGGAGCCCGCCCTTGAAGGAGGTCCTCACGAAGTGTTCCTTGTGCAGGCTGTAGACATCCTTGCCGTCGCTCGCCATGCCGAGCAGCGGGCCATAACTTGCACCCACGCGGTACAGCGGCACCTCGCGTTCCGCGCCGTCGCGGGTCAGCGACTTCTGCACAATCGCCGTATCGGCAGAGAACAGCGTATCGCCCAGCGCACTGAACGCCTGCAGGGTGCCGTCTTCGGCTCCCACCACGAGAATCTTCTCGCCCTCATTGTCGGGATCGTCCACGAACACCGCGCCACGCACCGCCGAATTCAGGCCAATCTCGCGCGGAAACATTCCACCCTCGATGCTCCCGTCGTCAACGCTGATAGTCACGCGGATTGTCGTCGCCGCATAGTTGATGACGCTGTCGCCCTGGAACGCGTTAGGCGTCTTTTCCTCGCGGGCATCCTTCGGCACGTCCACCGTAATCTTGATTCCGGTGTAGCCGCCCATGGAGGTCATCGTGTTCGCATAGCCCGTAGCGCCAATTTCCGTGACGGCCTTGAACTTCTGTTTCGAATCTTCGGCGGGCTCGCGCTTGTGCGGCAGCAAATCCGTACCGCTTCCGTAATCGTACGTATCCTCGCCAAGCGCATTCTTGAAGGTCTTGCCGATACTCAGGATTCCATCGGCCTCGACCATCGCGATGCCATACTGGTGGTCGCGAAGCGTATCGCCGCCCCAGAAGTTCGCGATACCATACTGCAACGTCTCGCGCAGGTACCACTCGTTCACGCGCCACACCGCAATGCCGCTCGCAGGGAGGCCGGCATCGTAACTGCTCAGGCCAACGACAAGGCCCTTCGCCTTCTTCTTGTTCGGCTTGCACTTGCCCTTCACGCAGACGCTGTCCTCGAACACGAGGTTCAGGCTATCCACCGGAACCGTGCGGATGGTCGTATCGGAATCCGCATCGGAGGCTCCAAGAACAACGTCCACCGTGCCGTCCTTGTTCCAGCTGCGCTGGCGGTTTTCGATAAGCAGGTATTCGCTCGCGCTGAGCGGTACCTTCACGATTTCCGTACCCTTGCCCGATCCCGCCGCCGCGATATCGACCGTCACGGGCTTCCCCGCAACAGGGCGGACTTCCTTCACCTGCGACCAGCCCATGTAGGCGCGTTCCCACGCCGCAGGCATCGAAGGCATGAACCCGTTGCCCGCATTGTAGCCCGCAAAATCCATCAGGTCGTAGTAACCGAGGCGGCTGATTCCCTTCACCGCGTCATACGTATTCGGGAGCCCGAGCTCACGCGCAATCTGGTTCACCACGATTCCGTTCACGCCCCAGTTGAGGCCATCCTGCGAGGCGGTCTCGCTCACCACCATCACCGAGCGCAACGTGTCGACCTTCGCGCCCGGAATGTAGATTCCCGTCGTCACGACGCTGTCGCCCGCCACGCTTTCCTCGCGAATCGGTTCTGCCGCCGCCGACTTCGCCGAATCGGGCAACAGGTATTCCCAGTAAATCCCGTTGATATAGAAATCCATGAAATCGCCCGGCGTGTCCGCACCCTTGGTGCCCATGCTTCCGCCATCCAGCAGGCTGCTTGCGCCCGCGTGGATAATCATGTAGGCACGCTTCACGTTCGGATTCTTCGAGAGCGGAATGCGGAACGGGCCCACATCCGAGGAATCCGCCGCAGCGGCAGCCACCGCATCATAGATAAATGTCAGATAATCGCGACTGCGGGCTTCGTCATATTCCGCAGTCTTTTCTCCCTTCATCTTGCTCGTGCGGTTATAGTCGATAATCTGCTTGCCGAGCGTATAGACCGAGAATCCGGTAGAGGGGTCAGGGAAGATGCGCGCCTTCACCACCAGCTTTCCGCCGCTCACCGCGTTGAAGTAGTTGTTCGCAAATTCAAAATGCTTGAGCCAGTACGAAGGCGTACCCCTGCGTCCCGGAGGATCGAGGCTGTAGGCATCCTTTTCCTTGGTGTCGGAATCGAACACTCCCGTTCCGGTCGTAAGCGAGTTGTCCGGGCCCTCTTCCTGGAACTGGACGCGCAGGGCGAACACCTCGAGCGTGTCCGCGGCAAAGCTGCCCGTCACAAAAACGAGTATACCCAAAAACAATGCAAATAGGGTCGCATTAAACTTCATAGCTACAATTTACAAAAAAGATCGGGCACCGCCCATACGCAAAGGGGGCTATTCCCCCACGGCCTTGTAGCTCCGGGGAACATTCAGGCGCCAGGTGCCGAAGCTAAAGGACTTCCCGTGCGTCACCTTCTTCAGGCGCATTTCCAGGAACTTCGCCCCGTCCCTTTCGAACAGGACGCGTTCGGCAAGGGTCCGGCCCTCGAAGGGCCTGTAGCCCATAAACTTCAACATCTCGGTCTTTCCGTCACGTCCCCTGCGCGTAATCCACTGCACCTGGCCATCCGCGACCGCATACGAGACCTTCATCCCGAGCGCATCCACGGCATCCACAATCTTCACGCCCGCAGAATCGCGCTCCTGTTCCACCTTCGCGCCCGGAGGTACGTAATCGCCGTTGAAGAATCCCGCCACCTGGTGAATGTTCACCATCGGAATCGACACATCCCCGAACAGCCCCACCATGTAGCCGCGGCCCTTCATATAGAGCTTCTCCGTCGGGAACACCATGGTCCATCCTTCGTCGGTCCAGAGCATCGACGCGACACCGATTCCCATCGGTCCGGTCATTTCCATGCGGTAACGCTTGCCGGGCACGGAGAACAGAACCGCATCCAGGCTCTGTTCCTTTCCCTTGTCATCGACCAGGTTCAGAACAAACTTCGCACGCAGGCTGTCGAGTTTTTCCTCTCCGGGAGTGCATGCAGCACTTGCCGTGCTATCCGCACCGGCAGCGCACTTCGCAGATTCCGGGTCGGTCGCAGGCTTCTTGCCGGCACATCCGCCAAGCATGCACGCAAGGATTAAACAGAGAATCCCGGAAACAAAAAAGGAGCGGCAAAACGGAAGCATCGGCATCGGGCCCTACTTCCTTTTTCCCTTCAGGTACTCGAGGGCCGCCGGGTGCTTGGGCGATACCTTGAGCAGGCGGCGGAACGTCTTTGTCGCTTCGGCCTTCTTGCCGAGAGCCGCCTGTATGGACCCAAGGTGTTCCAGGTACTCGTCGTCTTCCAGGAAGCGTTCATCCTTTATCAGGAGAATCGTCGCAAGCGCTTCCTCGTACCGACCGAGGCGATAAAGACCCCAGGCCTTGGAATCGAGCACCGCGCTCTTCGGATCGTCGGGTTTCATCAGTTCGAGGGCGCGCACAACAAGCGCAAGTCCCTTTTCGGCATCGCCGGCAGACCGGTTCAGGTTCAGGAGCGTGTAGCCGTAGTAATTCAGCACCTCGGGAATATTCAAGGCCTTTAGGTGCGGCGACTTCAGGATAGATTCGAAAAGGGCGTAACTTTCATCGATGCGGTTCATGCGCTCCAGGTTCTTCGCCATGTCGAAACGGATATTCATGTTCAGGGTATCTTCGGCAACCATGCTTTCCCAGAACAGCTGGGCCTTGAGGCGGGCCTCGCGCGCCGCCGCCATCTTCAAGGTATCCCCGCCGGACACTTCCTCGATCTTGCGCGCCTGCGTAATCAGCACATCGGCATAAGTCCGCTGGAAGTTACGGTAGTTGGCGAGCGCCCGCGCCTTCATGTTCTGCAGCTGGGCCGCATCCGACACGACACCCGGCAACGGCTGCCAGTTGCTCCAGACGCCAAGCATCGAATCGAGAAGGGCGTAAGCCGTCTCGTACTTGCCCACGCCGCCATAGACCAGCGCCAAGAACGACTTGCCATTGCCCGACGACAGGGAATCCGCACGCACCGCATAGGCGACCGCGCCGGTCGAATCCTTCGCATGCAGCGCCAGGGCCGCGAGCGTCCGACTTGCCTGCACCTGGTACGTCTTGTCGCGGGAAAGGCCACCGAGCGAACTTTCGAGATGGACTCGCGCGCTGTCCGGTTCGTCATTCATGAACTCGTACATTCCCAGGTGGTAGAACAGTTCCGGCACGCGGACCCCGTCCGTATAATACTTCTTCTTCAAGAAGGCAAGGATTTCCTTCTTGTCGGCATTCACGAAGGTCAAAAGCGAAATATCGATAATCATGCCGTCCCCGTCCGTCGAAGAAGTGATGGTGTCGGCAATGGCACGGGCATCGGCAAAGCGTCTCTGCGCCATCAGGGCATGGACCATCGCAGCGAGCTTGCGCTTGTCGCCGGTGACATCGTAGGCCTTCTCGAAGAGGTCGACCAACGCGGAATCTTTTTTCAGTTCCAGGAGCAGGGCAATCTGCCTGTCAAGGAGAGTCTGGATATAATGGGTCTGCGGCAAAAGGATATCGTAGACGCGGACAAGCTCTTCCTTGTCCTTCACCGCCTCCAGAAAAAGGCTGTAATCGTACAGGAGCGTCATGTCCTGGCTTTTCGAGGAGTCGAGTGCCAAGACAAAGTACTTGCGCGCAGAATCAGCAATGCCCTCCCGGACATAGAGCTTGGCCAAAAATTCGTATTGGCTCGCAAGCTGCTTACCGGGAAGCGCACTTGCCCGCTTGGCCATCACGAAGGCCGCAGAATCCTCCCCGGCGGCAAACAGGCGCTGGGCAACGCCAAAAGCCAGGAAGCGGTTTCCCGGATCCGCCTTGGAAGCCACGAACCACATGGAATCCGCCTCGGCGCGAAGGCCGCGGCTCTCCATATCCAATGCATGGATAAACGCCAGATGCGCAAGATCCAGGTCCTGTTCCGGAACCGTGGTATCTGCCACCGGTGCCGCCTCGCTGGCCGGCGCCGGTGCGGGTACAACCTCCGCCTTCTTCGCAGGAGCGGAACTGCACGCGGCCAAGGCAGCGCACAGAACGGCAACAACGAATTTGACGGCGGACTTCATAGGCACTAATCTACTATGATAAAGTCAATCTTGGTATCGGGCTTCAGGTAATCGCCTTCTTTCGGGGCAGTCTCCAGGACTGTACCCGGACGCTCCCCGTTCTCGCCCTTCACACGCTTGATCTTGCCCACCTGGAAGCCAAGCTTTTCGAGCTTCGGATAGACATCATCCATGACCTCGCCCTCGAAGGACGGAAGCATCACCTTGCCTGTCGTGACGCCAGCCGATATGACGACCTTCACCGTATCGCCCATGCGCACGACGTTGCCCGCCATCGGTTCGGTGCGGATAACCACTCCGCGGGGAATGCTCGCATGCGCGCCCTTCACGATTTCGCCCTGCACGAGGCCCGCACGGGTAAGGGTGATTTCGGCCTGCTTCTGGCTCTTGCCGCGCAGGTCGGGAATTTCCACCTCGCGGACGCCGAGGCTCTTCGTGAGCTTCACCGTGCGGCCGAGCTTTGCGACGCGGCCGGCGGCAGGCATCTGCACGAGCACCATGCCCGCAGGAACCTGGACGCTGTAGCGGCCTTCCTCGAGCCATTCGCACTTGAAGCCCGCAGAATCGAGCGTCTTCTCCACGGTGGCGGAATCGAGCCCTTCCAGGTTAGGCACTACACCCGTCGAAGCGAAGTGCCCCGAAAAAACGGGCAGCGCAATCTTATCCACCACAAAGGCAAGGACAATCACCAAGACAACCCAGACCAAGATGGCCTTCACGATGGAGGCCTTCTTGAGCCAGGAAATTATTTTATTCAAAATGGATTTTAGTTTGCTCATACTAGAACTGGCAGGCCGTGCCAAACCCGACGCACCACTCCCCTGCGGCCGTCAGATTGGCACAAGCGACTAAACTCTAACCTTTGGTTGCCTTTTCCTGCAAAGCGCTTTCGTCGAAGATGACGATGTCCTTGCCGGTCATGGCAATCGCGTTCGTCTTCACCAAGAGCGAGCAGATGCGGCTCACGGTCTCGCGGGTCGTACCCGACATGTCGGCCAGCTGCTGCTGCGTGGGGCGGTTGTGGATGACCGTCACCATGTTGCCGTTGTCGGTGTGGATGCGCACGCCGCGTTCTTCCATGAGGTTGAGGAGCGTACCCGCCACGCGCCCGCTCACGGACATCGTGGACAAGGACCCGATCTGGCGGTTCGCCTTACGCAGGCGCTTGCTGAGCTCGCTCAGGAGGCCCATCGCAATCTCGGGAGACTGGCGGATGAGCTGCAGGAAGGACTCGCGGTGGATGATGAGCATCTGCGCGTCGGTCACGGTGCGCACCGAGGCAGACCTCGGCTCGCCGTCGATGAGCGACATTTCGCCGAAGAAGTCACCACGTTCCAAGAAACTGAGGATGGTCTCGCGCCCATCGACGCCGGTCATGTAGACCTGCACCGAGCCCGACGCGATAAGGTAAAGAGCCTGCACCGAGTCGTCGCCTTCGAGCACCACCGTTTCGTCACGGTTGAACTTCTGGGACACAACCAGGTTGGCGAGCATCCCTATCTGCTCTTCGCTTAGTTCAGAGAAAAGCTCTACGCCCTTCAGCAATCCGAGAATAGTAGCATCCACCATCTTAATTCTCCTGTCTTAAGTTTAAAGTCCCGTTAAAGTCCCAACCCCTTGGCAAGGCCGGCATCGATAACAATACTCTGGTCGCGCTTGGCGCCAATAGAAATCATACCAATTTTTACGTCAACAAGTTCGGCCATGCGCTGTAAATACTTCTTTGCGTTCTCCGGGAGCTCGTCGTAGCTGCGGCACTTGGTGGTGTCGCACTTCCAGCCGGGCATTTCCTCGTACACCGGAGTGCAGCGGCCCACCTTCGACAGCTGGTTCGGGATGAAGTCGAGCTTCTCGCCGTCGCATTCGTAGTGGGTGCAGATCTTCACCGTGTCGAAGGTGTCGAGCACGTCGAGCTTGGTGATGGCGAGGTGCGTGAGGCCGTTCACGACGGTCGCCTTGCGGACAACCGGGGCGTCGAACCAGCCGCAACGACGGTTGCGGCCCGTGGTGGCGCCATATTCGTTACCGATCTTACGGAGCGTGTCGCCCGTCTCGTCCAGGAGTTCCGTCGGGAAGGGACCGTTACCCACACGGGTCGTGTACGCCTTCACCACGCCCCAGACTTCGTCCAGGGTCGTAGGTCCGACGCCAGCACCGCAGCTCGCGTAGCCCGCGACCGTGTT
>JAEEGK010032847.1_pt1 | contig 10127 bp, 8 predicted proteins | sample 8958771 | NCBI WGS metagenome assembly JAEEGK01 (sample SAMN16246547, study PRJNA631951) | gut metagenome | biome: gut microbiome; feature: rumen; material: SC-attached | host: Bos | place: Iran: Karaj | collected 2018-10 | reverse complement strand
TCTCGAGTTCAAGGCTACTCCCGACAATGGTCTGGGTGGCGACTGGAGTGGCTGTCTGGCAGCAGGCGATGAAGAAGGCAAGTTCAACTACAACAATGTTGGTGGCAACTTCAAGATTGAAGGCATCAAAGCCAACACGAAGTATATTCGTCTGATTTTCAACATGCTCGACCAGACTTGGGCTTACGAGGAAATTGCCTTTGCCCCATACATCTATGAGGCTGGTTGCAACAACAATTGGGGTGGTGACTACCAGCAGCCTCTCTACTGTGCTGACGGTGAAGGAACATATACTGGTTTCTTCTATGCACAGGAAGACAGTTGGACAGGAGGCAAGGGTGCCTTTAAGTTCCGCGGTGCTGCCGACAACTGGGACAATGGCAACTATGGTACGGGCTCACTCAATGCCGACGGTTTGACCGGTACGCTGATAGACGACGGTGGCTCTGGCAATGTCATGCCCGAACCTGGGTTCTATCGTGCCGACGTCAATCTTGCCAGCATGACCTTCAAACTGACTCCTATCCATAGTGTCTTCGTGGTAGGCAGCGCTGTCAACAACGACTGGGATAAGGGTGTTGAGATGACCTTCAATAAGGCCGAACGTTGTTGGGAGTGCGATGCCACCTTCACCGAAGCCGGTGGCATCAAGTTCAAGGGTAATGGCACTTGGGACAACGAGGACGGCAACTGGGGCGGATCGTTAGACAATATTATCAACGGCTCTAACGATAATATTCCTGTCAGCCTCTCGGGTAAGGTACACATCAAGTTCTTCCCGCTTTGCGACACCAAGTCGTATGCAGTCATTACTCCTGCAAATTAACCTTTTAATACGATATCACTCAGGCGGACACCCAAAGGATGTCCGCCTTTTTTTATGCAATAGGTGCAATCGTTTGCACACGTCAAGTGACGAAAAGTAAGCAGGTTAGGAAACACTGAAAGCAAATATTTAATATATTTGCACAGAAAATCCTATAAAAACTTTTACAGCAATGAAGAAATTACTGATACTCCTACTTGCTTTGCTGCTCTGCATAAGCACCTCACAGGAAACAAAGGCTGGCGAAGGATGGCCAGCCAACTATGGCGGCGTGATGCTGCAGGCCTTCTACTGGGACGGTTACGCTGATGCCCAGTGGAGCCGACTTGAAAAGCAGGTCGATAATCTCTCTACGACGTTCGATTTGGTCTGGCTTCCACAGAGTGGTGATTGCGGTGGCCAGTCGATGGGTTACGACGACCTGTATTGGTTCCCCGGCCACTATAACAGCTCGTTTGGTACGGAAACGGAGTTACGCTCACTAATCACGACATTCAAGAACAAAGGTATTGGCACCATTGCCGACGTGGTCATCAATCACCGTAGAAACGTGAGTACGTGGAATGACTTCCCAAGAGAAACCTACAAGGGAGTGACCTATCAGCTAACGTATAAGGACATCTGTTCTAACGACGAGGCTGCTGCGAATGGCTATCAGGTAGGGCCGAACGCAGATACCGGTGAAGGATGGGACGGCATGCGTGACCTCGACCATAAGAGCCAGAATGTACAGACGAATGTGAAGGCCTATCTGAAGATGCTGCTCGAGGACTTGGGCTATGCTGGTTTCCGCTACGACATGGTGAAAGGTTATAGTGGTGAGTACACAAAGCTCTACAACAATGACTCCAAGCCGCAATTCTCTGTGGGTGAGTGCTGGGACAGTTCCAATACCATTAAGAACTGGATTGATGCCACCGACAAGACCAGTGCAGCCTTCGACTTCCAGTTCCACTATACCGTGCGCAATGCCGCTAATTATTCCGACTGGAGCAATCTGGGAAAGCAGAACGACGGCAACTGGCCGTTGGTCAGCAGCAGTTTCTACACTGGCAGCTACCGCCAATACGCCGTGACTTTCGTTGAAAACCATGACACAGAGTACCGTTCGGCTACTGCGCAGCAAGATCCTTTGCGAAAGGATACCCTTGCAGCCAATGCCTATCTGCTGGCTATGCCCGGAACACCTTGTGTGTTTCTGAAACACTGGCAGGCATACAAGCAGGAAATCGCCAATATGGCAGCTGTCCGCAAGGCCGTGGGTATCAGCAATGTGAGCAAGCCGACCAACTTGGCGTCCCATAAAGACTACTATGCCGTACAGGTGGCTGGAGACGGTAGTAAGAAGTTGCTATGTGTCGTAGGTACCGAGGCAGCAACATACGAACCCAAAAGCACTGCATGGAAGAAAGTCATTAGCGGATACCACTATGTCTACTATGTGCAGGGCATCGAACCCAGTGACATCACTCTTCCACAGCTGAAGGATGACGAGAAACCGCAGGATGGTGTATACAATGGCGTGCCTTCGTTCTGCACCGTAGAAGAAAATGAGATATGTGCCTTCTTTGAGGCTCCTACGTCATGGGGCAGCCAGATTTACACCTGGGCATGGATGAATGGTGGCGACGGAAAAGACTATGTGGGTACCTCATGGCCAGGTGTCAGTGCCACACTGATTGGTACGGCCGACAATGGCAACAAGGTGTTCAAATGGACTTCAACGAAGACCACAGCTCCTGACAATATTATCTTCAGTGGAGGTGGCGAACAGACCCAAGACATGGCATTCACCAATGGTGGCTACTACACGAAGGACGGTCGTCAGGATGTGGTTACCGGCATCGCCTCCATAACCAACACGCAAACAACATCACCATATATTTATACCCTCGACGGACGCCGTCTGCCTGCAGGAATCTCGTTGGGCAGTCTGCCACGAGGCATCTATATCGTGAACGGCAAGAAACTGGTGAAATAGTTTTTTTTATACCAATATTAGAAATATCCGGGGAGAAAAACCTCGGATATTTCTTTTTTTGATTATCTTTGCAGACGAAAAACGTAACTTAAAAACGATGAAACTAAAAACTTTATTTGTGATTACGACTTTGGCATGCGCCCTTTGCATGCAGGCACAAAAATATGTTGGCGGCGACCTGAGCCTCGTTCCTGCCTATGAGGCTGCAGGCGACAAATGGCTTGATGCCGACGGAAACACCATCAACAGTTTCTATCAAGACGGCATGCTGACCTATGTTCACGACGTTGCCGGATGGAATGCCGTGCGTGTGCGTCTCATTGTTGAGGCCGACAAGGATGATGTGCCAGCCACCTGTCAGGATCTTGAGTATGTAAAGAAATTAGGAAAGCGAGTCAAGGATGCCGGTATGAACCTGCTGCTCGACATTTTCTACAGTGACACCTGGACCGATGTGAGCCAGCAGTGGATTCCTTCCAGTTGGGGATACAACAGATCTACCGCCACGGAGACGCTGGCGCAGAAGGTGAAAAGCTATACCACAGAGGTGCTGAACGAACTGACCGCATACGGCGCCAAACCCGATTTCGTGCAGATTGGCAACGAGGTGAGCTACGGCATGCTCTGGGATAGTGCCTCGGGCAAGAACAAGGCTAACGCATTCTATACCAGCAGCACCTATCAGAATTACGCTACACAGATACAGCGTTTCGCCACTCTGCTGAAGGCTGCCGCCGAGGGTGTGAGAGCTTCCAACTGTGCCACGGCAAAGATTGTGCTGCACTGTGAGCGGACTTACACCAGCAGCCATTGCAAAAACTTCTACACATGGGTAGAGCAGGCTGGCTTTACCGACTACGACATTATCGGTCTCAGCTTCTATCCGCTTTGGCATGGAACGCTCGCCAACCTCAAAAACACGCTGGGCACGCTGCAGACTTCTTTCCCCAGCAAGGACATCCACATCGTAGAGACTGGCTATCATAACACGTCTATCACCGTGAAGAGCGGAGAGCACGACACCAGCGGCACATGGCCCTACTCACCTGCCGGGCAGGCTGCTTTCCTGAAAGACCTGATTGCCGCGCTTGCCGACTATAAGAATGTGACGGGACTATACTACTGGCAGCCCGAGGAGTGCGGAAATGGCGCCGACGCAAGCGGAAACAACCGCGTGATGGGCAGTTGGGACCAGCGCGGATTCTGGGAACTGACATGGAAAAGCGGCAGCCATCATCTGAACAGTGCCACGGCACTGATGACCTTGAAGACATTCCTCGACTATAGTAGCGGCGGTGACACGCAAACCGATATCTCCAGCCAGTTTGCCAATCTGGACTTCGAACAGTGTGAGGTGAGCGGTGGTAGCGTCAGCACCTGTCCGGGATGGACCATCAATTACGACCAGGGATGGGGCAGTATCTGGCCGGTGGTGGTCAACGAATGGCACTCAGGCCAGACCAGTGGCAATTGTTTCCAGGCCTGGGTAGACAAGAACAAAACGCTCAGCCAGGGAAACATCATCTGGCAGAGCCTCGAGAATATGCCTGCAGGCACTTACACCATCACGGCGACGATACATACCGACTATGACGGCATCTATCTTTTTGCCAACAACGACGCCCAGCTAGTTACATCTACTTCGTCGTGGGGAATGGCTTATGAGACCAAGGTGACCACCACGCTCACCGAGCAGGGCACCATTACGCTCGGATTGAAACTCAATAGTGCCTCTAATGCGAGCGGCGAGATCAATCTCTATGCCGACAATTTCAAGTGCTTTAGTCAGACTTCCGGCATCGGTGACATCACGGTATCGCCTCAAAAGCCCTCCGACAACAATACATGGTATACACTTAGCGGTCAGAGATTGCCGAGTAAGCCAAGTGCCAAAGGCATCTATATCAATAGTGGCCATAAGGTGGTCGTCAAATAGCAGATTTGTTATCCTTCATTCTGTCATCAATCAGGAAATCACCCGAACCCTTTAAATAAAATATCCTCAGAGCCGAAACTCTGAGGATATTTTTTTTGTAGTCAATACTCTACAACTACATCTGGCTCTCGCCCTCGACATATTCTGAGAGGAAAAGATGCTCACCGTCGAACACAACATAGGTAAACTGGCTGATCCAGTCGCCCAGGATAATCATGCGGCTCTTATGAGAGAGCATTAAATCGAGTTCAATATGGCGGTGTCCGTAGATGAAGAAGTCGATATCGGTATGCGTTTTCAGATACTCTTTCGTGTACAGTACCAGATGCTCACGGTCCTCACCCAGATAAACGGCCTCGTTTCGCTCCTTGTGCGTCTGATAACTATGCCGTGCCCAGTTCAGTCCGAGCCACATTCCCCAACGCGGATGAATGGCGTTGAGCAGTTTCTGGCAGGTTGGATTGTGGAACATGCGGCGCAGCAGCTTGAACTTTACGTCGGGGTCGCCCAGTCCGTCACCATGAGCCAGGAAGAAAATCTTGTCGTATATCTCGATGGTCGCCGGCTTCCTGTGCAGAATGACACCACACTCTTTCTCCAGGTATCCGTAGGTCCATAAGTCGTGATTGCCCGTGAAGAAGTGTACCTCCACGCCCATGTCGGTCAGCTCGGAGATTTTCCCGAGGAATCGTGTGAATCCCTTGGGCACCACATACCGGTACTCATTCCAGAAATCGAACATGTCGCCCAGCAGATAGACAGCAGCAGCCTTGTGCTTGATGCTGTCAAGAAAGCGTACGAGCCGCCGTTCCTGCATGCGCCCGTGCTCGATGGCAAGCGATCCCAAATGGGCATCGGATAAAAAATAAACACTTTTCATAGTCGTCACTTAGTCAAATCCTAATTCCACACGTGCTTCTTCCGACATCATGCTCTGGTCCCAGACAGGCTCGAAAACGAGGTTGACCATGACCGACTTGACACCGTCCACGCTCTCTATCTTCGTGCGTACATCTTCCAGAATGAAGTCGGCGGCAGGGCAGGAGGGGGCAGTGAATGTCATGTCGACATCCACCGAGGCATCGTCCTTCACGTCAATCTTGTATATCATGCCGAGATTCCAGATGTCCACAGGAATCTCTGGGTCGTAAACGGTTTTCAGCACATCTACTATTCGCTCTTCTATTCTTGTCTTTTCCTCAGGTGTCATGGTGCAGTTTTGTTCTTTTCTGCAAAGGTAGTGAAAATCGGGCGCAGAACAAAATAAAACGAGGTTTATTTTTACTGCCGGGATGCAACCTGTCTTTGGCTTTTCAAGCAAGAACAGTGAAATAATTCGGGAAATAGCCGATAATCTCGAAATAAATCGTTACCTTTGTCTCTCTAAACCTATAGCCGGCAAATTGTCGGCAAGTGATAAAAATCAATCAATATGAAATACTCAATCATCGTTCCCGTATATAACCGCCCCGACGAGGTGGATGAACTGTTACAAAGCCTGTGTGAGCAGACACAGAGAGATTTTGAGGTGCTCATCGTTGAGGACGGCTCGCAAAAGGATTGTAAGGCCGTAGTGGACAAGTATGCCGGCAAATTGGATGTAAAGTATTTCATGAAGCCCAACAGCGGTCCCGGACAAAGCCGCAACTATGGTGCTGAGCGTGCTCAGGGTGAGTATCTGCTGGTACTCGACAGCGACGTGGTGCTGCCCACGGGTTATCTGCAAGCCGTTGATGACGAGCTGCAGCGCCAGCCGGCAGATGCCTTTGGCGGACCGGATGCAGCCCATCCGTCGTTTACTGATGTGCAAAAGGCCATCTCATATTCCATGACAAGTTTCTTTACCACAGGCGGCATTCGCGGAGGAAAGAAGAAACTGGACAAGTTCTATCCGCGTTCGTTCAACATGGGCATCCGCCGCGATGTGTATCTGCAGCTGGGCGGCTTCTCGAAGATGCGGTTTGGTGAGGATATCGACTTCTCCTACCGCATTGTGGAGGCAGGTTACAAGCCGCGTCTGTTCCCCGAGGCATGGGTATGGCACAAGCGCCGCACGGACTTCCGCAAGTTCTTCCGTCAGGTATATAATAGTGGTATTGCGCGCATCAACCTCGAAAAGCGACATCCCGGTACGATGAAACTGGTCCATCTGCTGCCCATGGTGTTTACCGTTGGCGTCATCGCATTGGTGCTTATCTCCGCCTTTGGCCGTGCCATGATGCACTACGACGCTCCCAACTGGCGCTCATGGTATTGGGTGTGTGCACTTCCCTGGCTCCCCATTATCTTCTATAGTTTGGTGATTTTCATCGATTCCAGCATCCGCAACAAAAGCCTGAAGGTGGGTTTGCTCTCAGTCCCCGCTGCTTTCGTCCAGCTGATGGGCTATGGTTTCGGCTTCATCGAGTCGTGGTGGAAACGCTGCGTGAAGAAACAAGACGAGTTCACCGCATTCGAAAAGAATTTTTACAGTTAAAAGTGAAAAGTGAAGAGAGAACAGTTATGATTACCTTTTACTAATGAGAGCGTTATAATGGAAAGAAAGGAAAGTGTGTTGAAGAATAAAAGCGAAAGCTTTGCAAAGAGAATCATCAAGCTTTATCAGTATCTGATGAATGTAAAACATGAGACTGTCATTTCCAAACAAATATATCGAAGCGGCACAAGCATTGGCGCCAATATTGCGGAAAGCAGATATGCACAAAGTGAATTCGATTTCATAAGTAAACTTAGCATTGCTTTGAAAGAAGCAGAGGAAACGGAATATTGGTTAAAGAGTTTAAGAGGGGGAGATTATCTTACAGAGGCTGAGTATCTCTCCATGTCGAAAGACAATAATGAGATAATCCGAATGCTTGTAAGCTCAATTAAAACAATGAAGAAAAAAGTGGGAATACTATGAAAACAAACGACAATCTAAATACAAGAGGCGAGACTAATCATAACTGTTCACTATCAACTATTCACTCTTCACTGAAACTGACTATCAACAATTGGGCTGAGGAGGACCGGCCGCGCGAGAAACTCATGAGGCTGGGTGCTGATGCCTTGTCGAATGCGGAACTGCTGGCCATCTTGATTGGCTCCGGCTCCACCAAGGAGAGTGCCGTGAGTTTGATGCAGCGTGTGCTGAACGACTGCGATAACAACTTGAACACGTTGGGAAAACGTAGCATTCACGAGCTGATGACGTATAATGGGGTGGGAGAGGCCAAAGCCATCACCATCCTTGCTGCCTGCGAGCTGGGCAAACGGCGCCAACAGGCGCAGGCCGCTGAACGGAAAGACCTGGGCTCGGCCACGGCCGTCTACAACTATATGCACCCCCAGATGCAGGATCTGGATGTTGAGGAGGCGTGGATACTGCTGATGAACCAGAACTACAAGCTGATTAAGCCGATGCGAATCTCACATGGAGGAATCACCGAGACGGCTGTCGACGTGCGTATCATCATCAAGGAAGCGCTGCTATGTAATACCACGGTGCTCGCCCTGTGTCATAACCATCCCAGCAACAATCCGCGGCCAAGCAGGGATGACGACCAGCTGACTCAGCGTGTAAAGAAAGCCTGTGAGCTCATGCGCATCCACTTCATGGATCATATTATCATTACCGACGGTGCCTATTATTCTTATTACGAGCAGGGCAGGTTGTAAAGACAGACTATCTCCTAATGGCTTTCTCTAAGGTCAGAGCATCTATTGTGAGATTGAAGCCTGATGGCACATTCCCAACATGGATAAAAGGACTCAATATTTTTTGTTTTCGATATGGTTTTTATCGAAAAAAGTAGTATCTTTGCATAGTGGTTTACCATGCCTTCTGCTTACATTCGAGAACCGCAAAACCAGCATGATTAACATTTATTAAACACTATCACTCTAGTGAGAGAAAGCTATCACTCCAGTGAGAGAAAGCTATCACTCCAGTGAGAGGATCCTATCACTCCAGTGATAGACTCACGATTTGTGCCTGTATGTACCTCAATCTGTCATTACTTGTACCTCAATCTGTCATTACTTGTACCTCAATCAGCCATTATCGTCAACAGGAACAAGGGTGCTCGCTGACTGTCTGAAGAGATATCATACAAAAAAGAGCTGACAGTTGGCTGTCAGCTCCTTGTTCGTATTGCAGGTCATTCCCTTCGCGAGAATTACCTATACGGCAGGCATCTTACTCCTTCACGCGGTTGAGGTAGCTGCCGTCGCGGGTGTCAACCTGGATGAGGTCGCCCTCGTTGATGGATTGCAGCCTCACTAATCAGAACCTGATCCGTTTGTTATAGCTAAAGCTCTGGCTACTGGCATTAATGCCATAAATGCCACTTGGCCAGCCGCTTACGTTTACATAGGCTTCTATGTCGTTTATCACCTGACTATACACCACCAGTCCCGTTGACACATTAACGATGCTCAGAGTCCACTGCGGTATAGTTACCTGGCCGTTGCCCGGTTCCTCAATATCCATTTCTGGAACGACACGCAGGTAAGTACCGTCGTATTCAACAAACAGTTGCGGATCACCTGTGATCTCACCAGACTCTAGCGGAACAACCCGGAACAGCAACTCAAAGTCGTTGCATCCGCCACCGCTATGTGCCTCCAGCCTCACATAATAAGGATCCGTCTCGTAGGGCATCGTAAAGTAAACATAATTACCCACCTTTCTATATGCAGTTGGGGCATTTGCGCCATAGAAACTGATGTCCATCCCGTCGAAGAATGTTGAGTACAGTCCTACCTCGTTACCGCCGTTGATGTCCCTATATCCTGTACTTCCAGACCGTAGGTCTCCGTTTATATTCTCATATACATAACGAACCTCATCAAGTCCTTCGCCAACAACAAGGTCGGCTCTTCTCCTCACTCGCCATAATGGCCTTCTTGTGGGAGTAGTGATTTCCCTTAATCCTCCGTCGCCATCGTCTGGACTCAGATCCTCCTCTTCCTCCTCAGGATACTGGTCCGAGGGGAATGTGAATATCCTCTCGGGACAGGTGCCGTTCATGGTGATGGCCTCATCCTGCCATCCTTGCACGAACAGGTTGCTACCGTGATGGACGATGCGCTTGCTCTTGGTCGCAATTGTGTCACCATTCAGGGTGATGGCTGCAGTCAGGTGTGCCACATGATACTGTAGCGTGTCGTTATATGTCACCTGACACTGGTTGCCGGAAGGATAAATGCTGAATGAGTTACTGTCGATGCTCCAGGAAACAGAATAGTCAGCGGACAGATGTCTAACTGTATAAGTCTTAGTACCGCAGAGTACCGTATCCCCATATGGATAATCTACAGAACTTAGCGCAGCGTATGCATCTAACAAACCATACCCTACTTTATTATTCCAACCAGAAGTAAATGAATATTAAGGCAACTTT
>JAEEGK010032844.1_pt1 | contig 10127 bp, 14 predicted proteins | sample 8958771 | NCBI WGS metagenome assembly JAEEGK01 (sample SAMN16246547, study PRJNA631951) | gut metagenome | biome: gut microbiome; feature: rumen; material: SC-attached | host: Bos | place: Iran: Karaj | collected 2018-10 | reverse complement strand
TATTTATTCGACGTTGGAAGAGTCGTTGTTTTTGCTGAGCGAAATGCTGAAAATGTTCCTTTGGGTGAGCAAATTGCTGTTTCTGTACGGCTGCATCACGGAGAGGTAGAGTTTTTCGCAGGGTGCGCCCTGCTCGCCTTTTTTATAGACGACGTACTTGAAATTGACCATCGCGCTGTCGCGTTCCACGAGTTTGCCAAAAGCCGTGAACATATTCATGTAAGCGTCAAACACTTCCCTATTGCGGCTCACCACGCCCACGCAGACGCACTCGTCGTTCTCGCTGTCAAATTCGTAGGTGAAATACGGATACTTCTCCGCGCCCTTGCATGTAACTATGATAGTCCTGCTGTCGAGGGTGTCGATGCGCGCCTCGTATTCGGGGTCATTGTCGATGCGGGCGCAGACGTGCGCGATGTCGCTGCCAAGCATGTCGAACTGAGCCGATGCTGGACTCGCCGCCAATATTATTGCCATTATGACAATCGCCGTTGTAAATATGCCATTTTTCATTTATTGCCAACAATTATCCGTGGCAAAATTACATTATTTTTTGATTTTCAAAACCTTGTGACATATATATTTTTCGTTAATTTCTTGTTAAAAAACACGATGCCCATCCTCATCGTCTCGATGGCGACAATGGTGTCGGGGCGTTTGCAAATTTCGTCCCAAGCCTTCGACATTCCCCGCGACCAGTTGATGTCGTCGAATATCGCAACGCAGTCGCCGCCCTGAGCCGCCTTGTTGATGATGTCGTAATAGCGGAGCGTGGCGTCGTAGGTGTGGTTGCCGTCCACATATATCAATCCGAAGCGTCCAGGGGCGATGAGGGTTTCGATGATGTCGTCGAAGTTGCTTACCTTGGGGATGATATTGTCGATGCCGACGCGCCTAAAATTGCGCTCCGCCGTCTTGCTCGTCTCGGGGCACGCCTCCACGGTAGTCACCAACGAGAGCGGGCTGCCGCTTGCCATGTACAATGTGCCGATGCCGAGCGACGTGCCGAGTTCGAGGATGTGGTCGGGGTGCAGATAATGCGCGATGCGTTGGAGCAGACGTCCGTACTTGCCATACGACGAACTCGACTTGGCTATGTCTGCCACCTTGCGGGGATGCTTGCTGCCGTCGCCCTTAGCCCCGGCGGAAGTCACGTTGATGGTTTCGTTGCTCTGCTTAAAGAGCTTCAGCGACTCTTCCGCGTTGGAATAATCAAACTCCTCCTTGGAGAATATCGCCTGCTCGTAAAACTGGAATATGTTGGGCGAGTGCACTCCGTGTCCGTTGCGGTGCCCCGCCTTAATCAAGTGGCGGAGTGTAAATAATATGTCCATTAAGTTATTTCAATTACTTCAATTACTTCAATTACTTCAATTACTTCAATTACTTCAATTACTTCAACAAAAATGCGGCTAAGCCCGTGCGGTTGCAAAAGCCGCCTGGCATAGCCGCTGAGGTTGAGTATTGAGTATGAAAGAAAAAATTGATTACCTTACGATGGTGGCGTTCCTATCGGGACCCACAGAAACCATCTTCACAGGCACTTTCACGAAATCCTCGATAAACTTGATGTAGTCCATGAGTTCCTTCGGGAGCTCGGATTCCTTGGTGGCCTTGGAGATGTCGGTCTTCCAACCCTTGAACTCCTTGTAGATGGGCTTGGCTTCCTCCGCGCTGTCGAATGGCATCGACATTGTGCGCTTGCCGTCGATTTCGTACTCCACGCATGCCTTGATGGTGTCGAAGTCGTTCAAGACGTCGCCCTTGGTGCAGATGAGCTGCGTAACACCATTGATCATGCACGAATACTTGAGCTCCACGAGGTCGAGCCAGCCTGTGCGGCGCGGACGGCCAGTGGTGGCGCCAAACTCGCCGCCAAGAGTGCGGATTTTTTCGCCGGTGGCGTCAAAAAGCTCTGTCGGGAAGGGACCAGCCCCCACCCTCGTGCAGTATGCCTTGAAGATGCCGAACACCTCGCCAATCTTCTGCGGTGCAACGCCCATGCCCGTGCATGCGCCGGCGCAGATGGTGTTGGAGCTTGTAACGAAAGGATACGAGCCAAAGTCGATGTCGAGCATCGTGCCCTGTGCGCCCTCGGCGAGCACAGATTTGCCGCCGTCTATCTGGGCGTTGATGAGCATCTCCGCGTCCACAAATTCAAACTGCTTGAGGGCTTCGATGCCTTCAAACCATTCCTTGGTGGGCTTTTCGAGGTCGAAGTCGGTGTAGCCGAGGCTTGCAATCTCGCGGAGGTGACGCTGTGTGAGTTTTTCAAATTTCTGCTTGAAGTCGGGCATCAGGATGTCGCCGATGCGGAGGCCGTTGCGGCTGATCTTGTCGGTGTATGTGGGGCCGATGCCTTTGAGCGTGCTGCCAATCTTCGACTTGCCCTTTGCGGCTTCGTTGGCGGCGTCGAGGATGCGGTGCGTCGGAAGGATGAGGTTGGCGCGGCGGGAGATTTTGAGGCACTTGTAGATGTCGGGGTTTTCCGCCTTCACCTGCTCTATCTCAGCCTTGAAGATGCCCGGGTCGAGCACCACGCCGTTGCCGACGATATTGATTGCGCCGTCGGTGAATATGCCCGACGGTATCGTGTGCAATACATATTTCTTACCGTTGAACTTGAGGGTGTGTCCTGCATTGGGACCGCCCTGAAACCTTGTAACGATGTCATACTTGGGGGCAAGCACGTCCACGATTTTGCCCTTGCCCTCGTCGCCCCATTGGAGGCCTAATAATACGTCAATTTTCATTTTTATTTTGGTATTGCTTGTAGTGTTTTCTTTGTAAGCCGTCAATTGATGCGCTTGGTGGCGCAGTCGGGGCATAGTCCGTAGAGGTAAATCCTGTGCGAGAATATCTCGTATTCGGATACCGCCGCCGCCTTGTCCTCAATCTCGGGGATGTCCATGTCGTCAAATTCCGCCACCTTGCCGCACATGATGCAGACGATGTGGTTGTGGGGCTTGCCGTTTTTCTCGTAGCTTGCACGCGCCGTGTCGAAGTCGTGCCGTATCACGAGGCCGCTCGCCGTAAGCACCTCCATCGTATTGTAGATGGTCGCCTTGCTTACGTTGTAGCCCTTGGACAGTATGTGTTTGTAGAGCCATTCGATGTCGAAATGCCCGTCGATTTTGTATATCTCCTCCAATATCATGAAGCGTTCCGGTGTCTTGCGCATCTTGTTGGCAGTGAGATACTTGTTGAGCATTTCGCTTGGCGTATATTCTTCAAATTCCTGTGCCATATTTTGAGTTTTTGTTGTTGTTACAAATGTATTCTATTTTTTTATAATGTGCAAATATTTTTTTACTGATTGTGATACCCATTACAACAATTTTTCCAACGCCTCAGTAGCAAACTGCAGATCGTCGGCGAATGTGGCGTGGGTCTGCAAAAATCCCTCGCGCCCGCACGAGAGCATCTCGCAGAGGGCGGCGGGCATCGCGGCGGCATACGAGGCTATCGCCTGCTCGATGTCGTCCTTCTGCCAATCCAATGTGGACGCCTTGTAGATGTTCCACTTCTGGTGGAAGAAGCTGTGCGCCACCTCCACGCTGTCTTTGCCGACGCCGTCCGCGCCGTCGAAGCCCACGGGACGCATCTGTCGCTGACTCTCGCTGTACACGTATCCTTCGAGCAGCAAGGTGCGGCGCAGCGCAAGCGGCTCGGTGTCGAAGTTGCAGCACAACGATTCCAATGTATCAAACTCGTCGTCGCGCAGGAGCATGTTCACTGCCGATACGAGCATCGCGGGGTCTTTGGGTAATGTATCCATTTCTTTGTCAATAATTGCCACTTCATTTGGCGGCACTAATGTATGGAATTTTTCAATTATAAACAAAAAAAGCGGATAGATTTTACACTATCCGCAGATTTTTTTAGATTTTTTATGTTTTAACATCTTGTGAGCCACTGATGAGAGTCGAACTCATGACCTGCTGATTACGAATCAGCCGCTCTAACCAACTGAGCTACGGTGGCAGTTTTTGTTTTTGACGGTGCAAAGGTAGAAATGTTTTTCGGAATAAAAAAATTTTTGTGCAACTTTTTTTTGTAGGAAATCACGGCGCACACCAAACCAACAGGACGCGGCGCACCACGCCCCTACCAATCGGTTGCAGGGACACCATAATAGACATCCCAACATCCAATATAAATCATTGTTCCATCGTGTAGGGACGCGGCGCGCCACGTCCCTACCAATCATATTGCTGAGATACCCTAATATGACATCCCAACATCCAATATAAATCATTGTTCCATCGTAGGGACGCGGCGCGCCACGTCCCTACCAATCGGTCGCCGTGTAATCCTTGTTCTAATGGAATATGCTCTCTGACAAACGAAATTATGAAAGCAAATATTGCACAAAAAATTGTCTTAATCCTTGTTCTAATGGAATATGCTCTCTGACAATGAGTTCTGCAACAATGTTAAGTCTGACTTTATTGGTGTCTTAATCCTTGTTCTAATGGAATATGCTCTCTGACGCCCAGTTCCAAAAGGAGGAGGCTGCAAAGGCTGACGTCTTAATCCTTGTTCTAATGGAATATGCTCTCTGACTGGGGTTAATCTCAATTTCTACTACAAGGACGGAAAGTCTTAATCCTTGTTCTAATGGAATATGCTCTCTGACAGAGAGGTCGAGTTGACTACCATTTTAATTTATATATGGTCTTAATCCTTGTTCTAATAGGATTAAGACATAAATTTAACCCTATCACAGACCAACAAAACCGCTATATATCAGAGTATTTAAGGCAATAACTTATTTTTGTTTATTGTTTTTTTATATATCTTTAACATATTATTTGTTACTACTTTGTTACTTTTTGCTTTATCTTTGCATCAGAAACAAAAAAACATAGACACTATGAAAGCAAAGAAACAGACAGCGAAAACAAAAGAGCCTATCAAATTGAGGGTTAAGGAATTGGCAAACGGCAACCAATCCTATTACCTTGACATATATGTAAACGGTGTAAGGCGTTACGAATTTCTGAAACTCTACAAAGTAAGAGAAACAACGGAATTTGATAAAATCCAAAACAAGGAAACAGAGCGAAAGGCGGTGGCAATAAAGGCGGCGCGTATATCGGAATTATATGCAGGAACGTACAATTTGACAAACCGCAATATTTCAAAAAAGTTGCTGTTTGTTGACTGGGTGGCAAAGTGTATGAGCGGCAAAAGAGCCACAAAGACGCAAAAGAACTACCAAGTATTAATAAATCACCTTAAAGCATTTGACGGCAAGGCAACCATTTTGCAAGTTGATGAGGCATATATAGAGTATTTTATAGAATACCTTGCCGTCAAGGATTTAAGCAATAATTACAAATTGCTGTTACTGGCATATTTGCGGAATTGCCTAAACCAAGCGGTTGCAAAGGAACTCATAAACAAAAATCCATTTGCAAAGGTGGCACGGTCTGTAATGCCCAAGCATACAGACGTGGAAAAAAGTTATTTAACCGAAACAGAGTTAAAGGAACTGGCGGCGGCATATTGTGGCAATGACACCGTTAAAAAGGCATTTTTGTTTTGCTGTTTTACTGGTTTGCGGTTTTCGGATGTTAAGCGGTTGACGGCGGCAAACATTGTAACCGTTGACGGCGTGAAGTCTGTAAAAATCACTATGCAGAAAACTGGCAAGGTTGTAACCGTTCCACTATCGAACCAAGCCGCCAAACTATTGCCGCAAACGGATGGCAGCGCGGATGCCGTTTTGTTTCCTTTGCCGTCTTTGGTAACGGTGGAAAAAACATTGAAAAACTGGGCAAAGGCGGCAAATATTGGCAAGGCGGTAACGTTCCACACGGCGCGGCATACCTTTGGCACGTTGTATTTGACACTGGGGGCAGACCTTTACACCGTATCGGAAATGCTGGGGCATACAAGTATAAAGACTACTACAATTTACGCCAAAATCGTGGACGATGCCAAGATTAAGGCAGTAAATTTGGCTAATAAAATCACACTTGAAGTATAACTAATAAAGTACAAACAAATGGAAGAAGTAAGGGCAAATTTTTCCACGGTTACGGAAAAAACCAATTTTTCTGTAATTAAAGGAAAAAGTGAATTTGGCAGCGTGTATATAACGTTGCATCACGTAGAGGAAACAATTAACGGCAAAACGGTTAAACGCCAAATGGCTGAATTTTCTTTGGTTGACAAAGAGGGCAAAACGCAAAGAGAAATAACCCACCCTTTTACAAAGGATGAGTTACTTGTGGCGGCGCGAATGATGCAGGATTTTGCCAACCTTTGCGCGTAAACCAATTGGTTTACCAAGTGGCGACTATAAGGGGGCGTTATGCGTCCCCTTATAAACTAATCAGTTTATAAACAATAAAAAGGTATAGCAAAATGGATGCACCAAGGGACACGGACAGAGAATTTTTTAACGCGGTATTGGCTAACACGGCAACGGATAACCATATTTATGAGTATATTAAATGGAGTGCCGAAAATGGACGGTTGCCAAATCTTGAATTACTTTTTTTTTGTGAGAATATAGGGCGAAGACCAGAGAGCCGCCAATCACAATTGATTGAGAGGGTATATAATAAAATAGTAGCGTACCGAAAGCGGCGCAAAACCGTACCAACCAAACCGCGCAAAACCTTTGAAGTTGATTTGGCGCGGTTGCCAAAAGACAGACTTCTCGGCATATTCCAAACATTGAAAGACTGGCGCAAAATTCACAAGGATGTGGATGTTAAAGACTGGTTTGCGGTGTGTGGATGTTTGGACGATGAGGCACACACCGTAAAGCCAATAGTTTGGACTGGCACAAATACAGAATTGGCGTATTTTGTCAATAAAATACACGGCAAAGGCGGTTTAAATCCTAACCTTTGGGATGTTGCACAAAGAAATTTTATAAATAAAAAGGGCAAACCAATTAAAAATTTATCACAATCTTACAACAATATTAACCCCCAAAACCAAAAGTTTGAAAAAATTACAACCTTGTTCGAAGTAAACGAAAAATAACCAATCTAATACTATTGATAGTATGGCAACCATTTGTATAAACGTTTATATAAATGGTTGCCTATTCTTTTTATTTACCCTTTGTATCACCTTTGCACCGTGAAAGGAAACAAGGGACAAACGCAAAACGAATTGCGCCGCCTTGTTACCTACAATAACCATTTACAAGGCAATGGCAGCAAAAGAACTTCAATTAACCGCAATTTGTGCCAAAGGTGTATTGTCGGTTGACGAACTTTGCATTTATGCAAACCTATCCAAATCGTATGTTTACCAATTGATTTGGCGAAAGAAAATCCCCCACTACAAAGGCGGTGGCGGCAAACGTGTTTACTTCAAAAGGGCGGAAGTTGATGCGTGGATGTGTGCAAAGCGCGTGGCAACCGTGGACGAACTGGAAACGGATGCCGCAAAGTATTGTGTAACAAATCAAAGAGGGGGCGCAAAATGACAGACTTTGTAAAAGATTTGGTTGCATACCTACGTTTTGAGAAACTGACAAAAGAGGAACGCGAAAGGCTGAAAGAACGCAAAGCAATACGACAAGTAGAAACGGAAACAAAACGGTTTTTTCTTACAGCGTGGGGCGGTACGGATAGTTATATCTACAAACTACGAAACACGAAAAACAATGTTATTTTGTTTCGTATAGTTGACCAACCCACCACAAACGGCAAACAACATTGTGATTATAAGGTAGAAACCGTAAACGCGCCGCAATTCACTGGTTTGGAAGTGTTTGCCAAGGATGCCAACAAAGGCATTATATATGCCACTGGCAACCCCTACAATAGGGCGTATTTTGGGGACAAGGGGAAAAAAATTGAAAATCCATTTTTCCACAATCAAAACGACACCTATTTTTTTCTCATCAATTCAACGTGGGACACAATGGAAGTGTTTATTTTGGGCAATGTTGACGGAATGAAAGCGCAAATTTGCAAAATGCTGTCAAATGGCATATTGAATGATGCGTTGGACTATGTACGCAAAACGGCACACAAATACAATTATGATTGATACGTGTAATATCATTTTAGACACTGACAGAGGGGGCGAAATTGTCCCCTACTTGTCAGATGTTAAGACCGTTGGAGACGCTGGCGGCAAACTTCAAAGCATACTGGGCAAAACTGACAATTACAATGTTAAGGTTTTCCCTTATCGTGTTTATATGTTTGGCAGTTTGTGTAAATACTGGTACGGCACAAACTACCAAACAATGACAGCCAAAACCGTGAAATTGGCGGCGGAAAAACTGGGGGATGCCTTGCATTTGGACGTAACAACGGCAAAAGTAGTGCGTTTGGATGTTTCAAGTATTATCGTAGTACATAGAGAGCCAAGCGCGTATTATCGCTATTTGGGCGAAAAAACACGTTTTAAACGGTCTGTTTTGCAAGATAATACATTGATGTATAATACTGGCAACCGTGCATTGAGTTTCTACGATAAGGCGCGAGAAATGAAAGCGCACGGTGCGGAATTGCCGCCAATGTTTCAAGGCGTTGATTTTTTGCGGTATGAATTGCGGTATATTCGTAGGGTGGCAGCGCAATTAAAAAGGGAAGTTTCTTTGCAAACTCTATCGGAAACGGATTTTTACCGCGTACTGGTGCGCAATTGGTTTAGAGAATATGAAACAATTACAAAAATAAATCCTTTGAGTATGGAAGAATGTTTGGCAAGGGTTACAACCCCAAAACAAATAATTGATATGCTGGCGGCGGCATACTTGCAAAGCCAAGGCGCGGATTATGTGGCAAACCTTATAAGCGACTTGAAAGCAAAGGGCGCGTATAAAGACCCAAAAGCATACACACGTTTAAAAAATCAGTTATCCGAATTGCGGCAAAACGTCAAGTTTGACAGACAGAGGGCGGCAATGTTGGACGAACTGAACGGCGGTATAAAGGAAATAGTGGCGGCATATTTGTAACGTTTGGGCGGTGTCTGAATTACCAAAATTTGGTAATTAAAACACGGTGTTTTGACAGAGCCAAAAAACGCTCCAAACAACTTTATATAATAATATGCACGAATTACCAAATTTTGGTAAAAATGGGAGCATTGTTAATAACAAACTAAAAACAATTTTTGCACTATGTTTACAAAGGGAAAAAGCGGCAACCCAAGGGGGAGACCAAAGGGCGCGAAAGGCAAAGTATCAACGGACATTAAGGCGTTTTTACAATCGGTTGTAATTGCCAATTATGAAACGATACAAAAGGATTTGGCGGCGTTGGATGCAAAAGACCGTTTGGCGGTACTTGAAAAATTTATCGGTTATCTCGTACCAAAAGCGACAAACCATAATGTAAGCGTTGACAAACTGACAGATGCACAAATAGACGAACTTTTAAATATACTGGGGGAATGATGCAAACGGATATTACAGAGCGAGAATTTAAAGCGGCGTGTTTGCGGTGTTTGCTACGTGGCAGCATCACAGACACCGAAAGGGCAACAATTGCCGCATATTGCGACAAAGAACGCAAAATTATTCAAAGGGCGGCAACGGTGGACGAAGAAAACGAACTGGAAACGGCACGGCGCGAAAATAAGTTAAATGAATTTTTGGCGCGTCCGTACAATGTGAAAGAAACGCCAATAAATAACCTATTCGATAGGGCGGTATATCTTAAAGCGGTAAAACTGGGATTTGAGACCGTGAAAGACTGGTTTAAAGGGAAATTTGGCGGTAGAGATATTGAAATAGTTTGGTTTGGGGATGTGAAACCAAACCTAAACCCAAACGCCAATCCCAAAGCCTCATCGAAGTAACAAAAATAAGGCTGTCAAATAGTGGCAACCAAGCAAAAAAGGGCAAAAATGTTACCAATTTGTTACCCACACCGTTAAAAGTGTGGGTTTTCTTTTTGTAAATCAATGAGTTATAAACAAATATTAATCCTTGTTCTAATGGAATATGCTCTCTGACTATTCAAAATGGAATGGTTCAAGAAAGGCCGTTCCACGTCTTAATCCTTGTTCTAATGGAATATGCTCTCTGACCGACCTCGACGAGAAACGCACCAATTCCGACATCGAAGAGTCTTAATCCTTGTTCTAATGGAATATGCTCTCTGACACATGGTCTGTGAGACCCGCACGCCAGGAAT
>JAEEGK010032839.1_pt1 | contig 10129 bp, 5 predicted proteins | sample 8958771 | NCBI WGS metagenome assembly JAEEGK01 (sample SAMN16246547, study PRJNA631951) | gut metagenome | biome: gut microbiome; feature: rumen; material: SC-attached | host: Bos | place: Iran: Karaj | collected 2018-10 | reverse complement strand
ATGACTGCGTCCAGATCGCGGGAAGCGGCAATGGCACCGCCCAATGTAACAGCCGCGCAGGTATCACGTCCGCAGGGTTCGGCGATGATATTTTCGGAAGGCAGTTCCGGCAGCTGCTGACGTACCGCGGGAGCCTGGACCACGTTTGTGATGACAAAAATATGGGAAGCCTGCACGATGGGCAGTACCCGGTCCACTGCCTGCTGCAGCAGAGAACGTGTGCCCAGAAGGGTGATGAGCTGTTTGGGAGTGGCTTGGCGGCTGACCGGCCAAAAGCGTTCGCCTTTGCCGCCGGCCATGATGACGACATAGCGATGATCCGTGCCGCAGGGAGCCGTGTCATTGAGGTTGAAATTCATAGATTCTGTTTTTTGAAGTTAAAAACACATTGGGGAGATTCTCCATTTTCGCGCGGAAAATATCTCCCCAATGAAAATGATCGGTTAGTGAGCGGCCGCGTCCATCACGCTGCCGATCGCGTTCCACCAGGTGCCGTAGATGGCGGACACATTCCAGCTCAGTGTTTCCTGAGCCAGCCGGATGGAGAGTTCAGAATCCTTGCCGCTGCCGGTGACTTTACCGATCACGGCTGCCGGAACAGAGTGTTCCTTTGCTTTGGCCAGGATCTTGTCCGCGTTTGCGGGGGATGCGCTCAGCACGATGCGGGACTGTGTTTCGCCAAAGAGCAGAGCGTCCTTGCGGGCGCATTTCACGGCGGAGAGATCCACCTGCGCTCCCGTGAAGCGTGGTGTGTTCAGAGCCACATTCTTGGTAAAACAGCATTCGGCCAGGGTCACCGCCAGACCGCCTTCACTGCAGTCGTGCGCGCTCTTGACCCAACCGGCGCGGATGCAGTCCAGTGTGGCATCCTGCACGGCTTTTTCTTTCTTCAGATCACAGCGCGGAGGCGTGCCGTTCTTGATGCCTTTGCGGTTTTGCAGATAGGCCGAACCGCCCAGTCCCAGATTGGGATCACCTTCATCCACCGCTTCGCCCAGCAGGATGATGACATCGCCTTCATCCTTGAACCATTGCGTGGTGATGTGTTCCTTTTTCTCGACCAGACCAACGATAGCGATCGTCGGGGTCGGGTCGATCGCGCCGTGCGGATTTTGGTTGTAAAGACTGACATTGCCGCCTGTGACCGGCGCGCCAAAGACATCGCATGCCTCAGCCAGACCGCGCACCGATTCCTTGAGCTGATAGAACAGCTCCGGATGATGCGGATTGCCGAAATTGAGATTATCCGTACTGCCCAGCGGGATCGCTCCGGTGCAGGCCAGATTACGGGCGCATTCCGCCACCACCGTCTTGCTGCCTTCATAGGGATCCAGATAGACATAAGTGCCATTGCCATCCACTGCCATAGCGATATATTTTTCGGTTCCGGCGGGAACGGTCTCGGATTGACCTTCGGACAGCATCGGCAGACTGTCGGCCTTGATGCGCACCACGGCGGCATCGGAACCGGGGCAGACCACGGAACCATCGCGCACCTGATGATCGTACTGGCGATAGACCCAGTTCTTGGAGGCGATCGTCGGAACGGCCAGCAGAGCTTCCAGATCCTGCGCCACGTTCGTGGTATCCTGAACGGAGCTGATTTGAAAGGCGCGAACGTCATTCAGATATTCCGGTTCTTTGGATTCGCGGTGATAGACCGGAGAATCATTGGCGATCTTGGCTGCCGGAATGTCGGCTACCACTTCGCCGTGATTGCGGACGACCATGCGGCCTGTGTCCGTGACCACGCCGATCTCCGACCAGGGCAGATCCCATTTGTCAAAGATGCGCTGCACTTCGGCTTCGTGACCTTTGTTGACGATGATGAGCATACGTTCTTGCGATTCGCTCAGCATGATCTCGTAGGGTGTCATGCCGGTGGCGCGCTGCGGTACTTTGCTCAGCTCGATCTCGATGCCGGTGCCGGCGCGGGCCGCGGTTTCGCAGGTGGAACAGGTCAGGCCTGCCGCGCCCATATCCTGGATGCCGGCAACAGCGTCCTTGGCAGCCAGCAGTTCCAGACAGGCTTCCATGACCAGTTTTTCCATGAAAGGATCGCCCACCTGGACGGCGCCGCGCTGTTGTTCCGCGGAGGCTTCTGTTAAATCTTGAGAGGCGAAAGCGGCTCCGGCCAGACCGTCACGGCCTGTCGCGGGGCCTACATAGAACACCGGGTTACCGATGCCCTTGGCCGCTCCGCGTGCGATCTGCTCATGGCGCAGCACGCCCAGACAGAACGCGTTCACCAGCGGGTTGCCCTCGTAGGATGCGTCAAAGCAGACTTCGCCCGCGATCGTCGGGATGCCGAAGCAGTTGCCGTAATGAGCAATGCCGCCCACCACGCCGCGGAAGAGACGGCGCACCTCCGGGGACTGCAGTTCGCCAAAGCGCAGCGAGTTCATGGCGCAGATAGGCCGCGCGCCCATGGTGAAAATATCGCGGATGATACCGCCCACACCGGTCGCGGCTCCCTGGAAGGGTTCCACCGCGCTGGGGTGATTGTGCGACTCCATCTTGAAAGCGATGGCCAGATTGTCTCCGATGTCAATGATGCCGGCGTTTTCTTCTCCGGCGCCGACCATGATCCGGTCCGAGCGGGTAGGAAAGGTCTTCAGCAGCGGCTTGGTATTCTTATAGGAGCAGTGTTCGCTCCACATCACAGAGAAAATGCCCAGTTCCGTATAGGTGGGAACACGACCCAGTATTTTCAGGATATTTTCGTATTCTTCCGGTGTGATTCCGTGTTTGGCCACCAGTTCCGGGGTAATAACAGGTTCGTTCATACTTGTAACTTATCTCTATTTAACTGACTGCTTGTTGATTACTTCTTGCAATGCCATTGGATCATGCTTTCAAAGAGGATCCGTCCATCGCTGCTGGAAAGGATATCCTCGCTGGCGCGTTCGGGGTGCGGCATCAGTCCGGCCACATTCTTCTTTTCGTTGCAGATGCCGGCGATGTTCAGCAGCGAGCCGTTGGGATTGGCTTCCGCTTCCACCTTGCCTTGTTCATCGCAGTAGCGCCACAGGATCTGTCCGTTGGCCTCCAGCTTTTTCAAGGTCTCCGGATCCGCGAAATAACATCCTTCACCGTGGGCGATCGGGATCCTCAGCACAGTCCCTTCGGGTGCCTTGCAGGTAAAGGGAGTATTGGCGGGACCCGTCCGCAGCCAGACGAACTCGCAGCGGAACTTGATCGAACGGTTTCGGATCAGCGCGCCGGGCAGCAGACCCGCTTCGCACAAGATCTGGAATCCGTTGCAAATGCCCATCACCAGTCCGCCCTGGTTGGCGAACTCGGTCACGGCGGCCATCACATTGCTGTAGCGGGCGATCGCGCCCGTCCGCAGATAATCCCCGTAGCTGAAACCGCCGGGAACGATCACGGCATCAGCGTCACCAACACTGTTTTCCTTGTGCCACAGCAGCCGAGCCGAGTTACCCAGCACGTTTTTCAGCACATGCACACAGTCCTGATCGCAATTACTTCCGGGAAATTGTAGAACGGCAAAATTCATACCCAATTCCTAATCGCAGATTTCCACTGAGTAATCTTCTATCACCGGATTGCTCAGGATCTTATGACTGGCCTCCTGAATACTGCGCAGGGCGGCTTCGCGGTCGGTTCCTTCCAGTTCGATTTCAATATATTTACCGATACGCACATCTTTAACACCTTTGAAACCAATATGTTCAAGAGCGTTTTGCACGGTTTTGCCCTGAGGATCCAGGACAGCCTTCTTGGGAGTGACAATAACTTTAGCTTTCATATCCAGAAACGGGCTCTTTTTCCGAGCCCGGCAACCGCCCTCAGCGTACCACAAACTGCTTCCGTCAGCAACCAGTAATCGCCTGACCGGGAGAAGACATAATAAGTGATAAGTTGTAGACAATATTGTTTTACTTAAAAATCATTTAAATCCTTGCATTTTTCAAGGATACCCATTATAATATCAAAGGATGTTTCTTACGGAGTTTCTGATAGAATTACTCTACGAGGAATAGGATAATTGTTAAGAAATGAAACTAGCGAATAATATCATACCGGGCTTATCCGTGCTGTTGATGACCGGTGCAATATCTCAGGCCCAAGTGCCTACATTAGATTATCATATAGATGGAACGAATTTGATAATGACTTACACAGGCACACTGTATCAAAGCAGTGATGCTGTCAACTGGTCTGTGGTCCAGTCCGCTTCCAGTCCTTATCAGGTCACGACGGGAGATAAAAAACTGTTTTTCTGTGTTAAATGGGGCGAGACTGGTGAGAATGTTATCGTTCCTCTTGCTGAAAATGTTGATATGGAAATGGTTTGGATCGAACCGGGTTCCTTTATGATGGGCAGTCCCGAAGATGAGCTGGGTCGCGAGGACAGGGAGATCCAGCACCAGGTGACGATCTCAAAGGGTTTTTGGATAGGCAAATACGAGGTGACACAGGCTCAGTACAAAGCTGTTACAGGGAAAGACATTCCTGTAGAAATAAGCGCAGTCTATCCGGCAAGCGGCATCAACTGGAGCGATGCTATGGATTTCTGTGAAAAACTGACTCAGTCAGAGCATGATGCGGCCCGTTTGCCGAAGGGATATCGCTACACACTGCCCACGGCGGCTCAGTGGGAATACGCCTGCCGGGCCGGAACAACGACTTCTTTGAACAGCGGCAAGAATATCACCTCTGTGAGAGACGTTTGCCCCAATATGGATGAAGTGGGCTGGTATTACTACAATGCGTCTGGCAGAACTCAGCCCGTGGGTCAGAAACTGGCTAACAACTGGGGGCTGTATGACATGGAAGGCAATTTATGGGAATGGGTCTCGGATTGGTTCGGATATTATACGGCTTCCGCGGTGTCCGATCCGGTAGGGGCTGTTTTTGGAACAGAGCGCACCTTGCGCGGCGGCAGCTGGTACAATTACCAGAATATGTGCCGTTCCGCTTTTTTCATCAATTACAATCCGGCTGCTGGCAACTCGGACTTTGGTTTTCGTGTCGTGTTGACCGCTGACCCGAACGCGGCGAAAGACCTGGAGATCGCCTTCGCGGGTTACAGCGCAAGCGAGAGTACAGTGATCCTCCGTTTCACCAGAGGTTTGGATCCTGTAATGGCGGAAGATGTTTTGAATTATTCGATCACGGATAAATTCGCGGAAAGGGTCAAAGTCAAAAAGGCCGACTATGAGAAAGAAAAATACAGAGTCACTTTGAGCTTTGACAAGGATTATGACCTTCTCTTCGGGGATGTCCTCGATGTAACGGTCAGCAACGCGGTCACGGATACCGGCGATGCTATCCCGGAGGATTTGACGGCGACAGTCAATATCAATAAATATCCTTTGAAATCACTTTATTACGATACAGGGGATATAAACACTCTGAAGACGTATGTCGCGGAAGGCAAGAAAGCCGACTGGCTGGAAGAAATGCCCGTGGTTGATTACGGCCAGTATTATTCCTGGCGCTGTGATTATCTGGCCGGATGGCTGACCGCGCCGGAAACCGGCAAGTATTCTATATGGTTCTATAATGATTATTCCGGAGAACTCTGGCTGAGTTCGGATGATACCAAAGAAGGCTTGGGGGATACCCCTTTGATCATTGGCACTTATGCCGAAGTCAGAAGTTCCGGCCTGATCGAACTGGTAGCCGGTCAAAGATATTACTTTGAGATCTATCATAAATCCGATGGTGTACCGAACCTGACGATCCTTTCCTGGGTGCGTCCCAGTCAGAACCCTGAGTATATCATCCCGGAAACACTGAGTTCTGCACTGCCATATAATTATGGCATTCCTGAGCCTATCGAAACCGAGTACCTTTCCGGGATCGATGTGGAGCCTCTCATTGACATGGCTCCGGCCATTTTGCGCCAGCCTCTCAGCAAGACAGTTGGTGCGGGTACGAGTGTGAGCCTCAGTGTGAAGGCGGATGGTACTGCTCCACTTCGCTATCAGTGGTATAAAAACGACGTGGAGATCAGCGGCGCGGTAGATGCTGTCTATGCGATACCCTCCGCGGAACTGGCTGACGCGGGCATATACACCGTTACTGTCAGCAATGAGTTCGGCAGCGCATCCGGCACGGGAGCATTGGTTGTCCGGGATGCGTCCAAATTGCCGTGGATCATTTCCCAGCCGCAGGGACAGACTGTGGATGAGGGGGCGACAGTCACCTTCACCGTTGTGGCGAAAGATGAGAATACGGATAAAATGGATGTGAATGTTCCGCTTTCCGCTGATGAAGATATGGAACTGACCTGGATCGAACCGGGTACCTTTATCATGGGAAGTCCGGAGGATGAGTTAGGAAGAAGTGAAAACGAAATCCAGCATCAGGTCACTTTGACTCAAGGCTACTGGATCGGCAGATATCCGGTCACGGAGGCTCAGTACAAGGCCGTGATCGGCAGTTGTCCCAGCAATGACGGGGATAATCATCCCGTTCACTATGTTTCCTGGAGCAGCGCGGCCGATTTCTGTGCCCGTCTGACAGAGATCGAGAGAAAAGCGGGCAGACTCCCCGAAGGATATGAATACGCGCTGCCGACTGAGGCGCAGTGGCAGTATGCCTGCCGCGCGGGTACGACAACGGCGTTGAACAGTGGAAAGAATCTGACTTCCATTGGTCAGTGTCCTAACATGGATGAAGTGGGGTGGTATTACTACAACAGCGGTAACAAGTCTCATCCTGTAGGTTTGAAGCGCCCGAACGCGTGGGGTCTCTATGATATGCACGGCAATGTGTGGGAATGGTGCTGGGATTATTATGGAGAATTTTCCGCTGATCCCGTAGTTGATCCAATGGGACCGGCAGTTGGCGATAAACATGCTGGCTGTGGAGGATTTTATGGAGATGCCGCGTATTTATGCCGCACGGCGCGCCATTATGGTGACTATGACAACGGATACGTTTACAGCGGATTCCGTGTAGCTCTGGTTCCTGCCAGAGACCGGGTGGATGCGGCCTCCGAAGGGTCGTCTGTGACCTATCAATGGTATAAGAACGGTCAGACTATCGAAGGAGCTGACGGATCCAGCTATACCATCAAGGCTGTAAAAGAAAGCGACGCGGGGGAATATACCGTATCCGTTTGCAATAGTGTCGGATGTGTTACTAGCCGTGGCGCGGTTTTGACCGTCAATGCCTTGCGCTGATACCCGATCTGGTAAAAGTTTATAGAAAATGCAAATAGATACGTGTAAACACATATAACTTATTAAAAACAAATATGTTATGTAGAGACGCGAGATCTCGCGTCTCAGTCCCGCTGGGACTGATAATGTAGTAATCGTCATTAGAAATCTCTAATGGCGATCCTGCGTTTATTTTCCGGTTTACATCTATCTTCCGGGAGATTAGAATTTTCCGCATGGAAGCAAACGGGAACAGCTTACAGGATTTGCGGCAGAATGAAGAAACTCCCAATAAGGGAGCGAAGACAGGATTTTTCTCTTGGCTCCGCGGACACATTTTCAACTGGTGGATGCGGTTATTGATATTGTTTCTGCTGGTTGTTCCTTTGTGGATTGCATGTATCGGATCCGTATGGTCCGCGGTAGGGTTAGGGTTCGATCATCCGCCGTTTGAACTCATTTTTCTTATAGGAGTGGTGCTTTTGCTGTTATTAGCGGTGAACGGTATCCTTTCCATTGTGGATCTTTGCAAAAGACATATCAAACAAGGTGCCATCGGTTTGATAGGGACGATACTACTGAGTTGGATAGCATTATATGTGACGATCGGTTCTTTGTTCATAGTGCTTCTGGACGAAGAAGATCATTTCGCGGATAACTTGAAACTGCCCGAAGGCATCGAGCTGACGGAACCGCTGAAACCGGAGGAATATTTCACGGCGCATTCTTCTGAAAAAGTTTCGGAAGATTCTTTCCAATATCAGATCATCGCGGCCGCGAACAGCCGGAATGGATTGAATAAGAACGATCCTGGTCGTGTCCCGGCACTGGAAAAGATTTCCACCATGCCGGACGGCTGCGAGTATTTGATCCGCTACCTGAATGCCAGCCCGGAGTGGGATGTATATGAAGATGAAGACCGCTGCGGCCTTTATGCGGTGCGGCATTTTCAGCTGGACGGCAGCATTCACAAGTCCATGAATCATTATTACTTAGATGATGAATATAACTGGAACTGGCAGTATCGGTTAGGGATCGGTCTGGACGGGAGGAGCTGGTATTCCGCCGCGAAGATGAATGAAACAGAGTTTTCTGTCTTAAAATCGGGAAAACAGAAAACTCTCTCTGTATATTCCAATGGAAAAGTCGTACTGGACATTTTTGAGGAGAATAAGACTCCCGGTTCTCCGATGACAGCAATGACACTAAGGCTGCTGGAAAAGGAATTTCATGCCCTTCATCTCCTGATCTCAGAGGATCCGGAGCAGTGGGTCAAAGCGGTGCCCGCTGATACGAATATCCACAAAGACGCGCAGCCGGATATCGTCCTTTATAACGGATTCCAGGGAGGCATTTACGATGCGGATATCTGGTGCAATCCGGGCGAACCCGGCCTGCTTTACCTGAAGGCTTTTGAGATCACCCAGGGAACACCTCTGTCTGAAGACCGGATGCCCAACGCGAAAGCCGGCTATTCCGGCGATCTCAATGAAATGTTTTTAAGAGAAATGGGCTTTACCATTTACGAAGGCAACTGGGGACAATACTACGGAGCCCGGTTCGAGGTCTGGTTCAAGCCCGATTCCGGTCAGCCGGACCGCAAGCTCTTTGAAAAGAACTTCAAGATCGAAGGCTGGCAAAGATAAGAGATCAATATGGAAGCAAACGAGAACGGCTTACAGGATTTGCGACAGAACGAAGAAACTCCCAAAAAGGGTTTCTTTCAGAAGAATTTTCCCTGGTTTGTCTGGTGTGTCAGACACATGTTTGACTGGTGGATGCGATTATTGATATTAGTCTTTCTGCTTATTACCCTGACATTGATTATCAAGTTTATAGATCCTGAATTTGAATATGTCTTTCTTATGGGACTGGCGCTTTTTTTTGTATCGGTGGGAAATGGGATCTTTTGTATCGTGGATCTTTGCAAAAGGCGTATCGTGGGTGGTATTATCGGGTTAGTAGTGACTTCATATCTGGCACTTAGTGGCTTAGGTTTAGCTTTTTTTACTTTTTGTATGTTAGCTATGGCTGCGGAAGATCATTTTGCGGATGATTTAAAACTGCCCGAAGGCATCGAGCTGACGGAACCACTGGAACCGGGAGAATATTCTGTGGAACATCCTTCCAAAAAAGTGTCAGAAGATTCTTTCCAATATCAGGTTATCACGGTTGCGAACAGTGAGAAAGGATTGGATAAAAAAGCTGTTTGTCGTGTCCCTGCACTGGAAAAGCTTTCCTCTATGCCGGATGGCCGCGAGCGTTTGATCCGTTACCTGAATGACAGTCCAGAGTGGGATGTCTATGAAGATCGCTGTGGTCTTTACGCGGCGAGATGTTTTGAGACGGATGGAAAAAATGTTTACGGTTCTATGCATTATTATTACCGCAATGATTATGCTGATTGGACTTGGCAATATCGGTTAGGGATCGGCTTGGATGGAAGAAGCTGGTATCTTTCCGAAAAGGTAAATAAAACAAGATTTTCAGTTTCAGAGATTGGCTTACATCAAGCTTTTTCAATATATTCCAATGGGAAATTCGTATTGGACATTTTTGAAGCGAATAAGACTACCAATCGTCCGATGACGGCAAAGACACTGGAGTTGCTGGAAAAAGAGTTTTCTGTTCTGCTCTCGGAGGATACGGAGCAGTGGGCCAAGACAATAGCATCGGATGAAAATATTCGTAAAAACAGTCAGCCGGATATCATCCTTTATAACGGGTCTCAGGGAGGTATCTACCATGCGGATATCTGGTGCAATCCGGGTGAACCCGGCCTGCTTTACCTGAAGGCTTTTGAGATCACCCAAGGAACACCTCTGTCTGAAGACCGGATACCCAACGCGAAAGCGGGCTATTCCGGCGATCCGAATGAGATGTTTTTAAGAGAAATGGGCTTTACCATTTACGAAGGCAACTGGGGGCACTACTACGGAGCCCATTTCGAGGTCTGGTTCAAACCTGATTCCGACCAGCCGGACCGCGAG
>JAEEGK010032837.1_pt1 | contig 10130 bp, 9 predicted proteins | sample 8958771 | NCBI WGS metagenome assembly JAEEGK01 (sample SAMN16246547, study PRJNA631951) | gut metagenome | biome: gut microbiome; feature: rumen; material: SC-attached | host: Bos | place: Iran: Karaj | collected 2018-10 | reverse complement strand
TCTTGAAAATATTTCAACATTAAAGAGAGCTACACAAGGTGTTAGATTAATTAGATTAAAAGATGATCAAAGTGTTGGATCTGTTGCAATCGTACAAAAAGAGGATGATGAAGAAATATCTGAAGAAGATAACGCTGAATCTTCTGATGCGGACATGTCTAATAATGACCAACAGGTGTACAATGTACAACCAGAGGAATCTAATGTAGCTGAAGAATAATAAGAAGATGAAAATCTTCTTTTTATTTTTAATATTTCACGGGAAATAATTTTCATTTCACATTTGTTGACTAATTTTTACTTTTATAGTAATATATTTATCGTGCAATAAGAAAGGTGGAACCAGGTCAGGATCGAAAGATAGCAGCCTTAACACTGCATCTTATGTGCACTTTTATTTTGGAGTTTAATATGAATTATATAGATATTGCTTTAGAAGAGGCTAAGAAATCAAAAGATCTTAATGAAGTACCCGTTGGAGCTGTTATTGTATATAAAGATAAGATAATAGCTAAAGCTCATAACGTTAATAATAACACTTCTGTTGCTAATCATGCTGAAATGATTGCTATTGATAAGGCAATCAAAGAAATTAATGATTGGCGACTTAATGATTGTGAGATGTATGTAACACTTGAACCATGTCCTATGTGTGCAGGAGCTATTCTTAAATCTAGAATAAAAAAAATATATATTGGCACTAGTTCAAATATTAAATCAAACAAAAAAACGATTGAATCAATCTTTAATAATAAAGATTATTACCATAATGTGGATTATGAGTATTTAAATAATAAAGATTGTTCTAGAATACTAACTGATTTTTTCAAAGAAAAGCGTTTATAAAAGATAAATGCTTTTTTTGTAAATATTGTTATTTTATAATGATAAATTATTGTAAATGAGATATAATATTTAAGAGGAGTTCGATATGGCATATCAAGCATTGTATAGAAAATATAGACCTAAGAATTTTGATGACTTTATAGATCAAGATAATGTAAAGAGAATATTAGTAAATTCTATTAAAAACAATAAAATATCACACGCTTACTTATTTGCAGGTCCACGTGGAATTGGTAAGACATCTATGGCTAAGATTTTTGCAAAAGCGGTTAACTGTATGGAGTTTGAAAAGCATGATGATGTATGTGATGAGTGTGAAAATTGTTTAGAATGTAATGAAAATTCTGTAGATATTATCGAAATCGACGCCGCTAGTAATAATGGTGTAGATCAAATAAGAGATTTAAAGAATAAAATAAGCATCGTTCCTAGTGTCTTAAAATATAAAGTTTATATTGTAGATGAAGTTCATATGCTTACTAATAGCGCTTTCAATGCTTTGTTAAAAACTCTTGAAGAACCACCTGGATATGTAATCTTCATTTTAGCTACTACTGAATTCTATGAAGTTCCTGAGACTATTGTATCTAGATGCCAATGTTTTAACTTCTCTAGAATCTCGCTTAATAGTTTGATGAAGAGATTAAGATTTATCGCTGATTCTGAGAAAATAAAAGTTGATGATGATACTTTAAGAGAGATTGCTGAATTCTCAAATGGTGGATTACGTGATGCGATTGGTGTTCTTGATAAACTAAATTCTTTCACTAATGGAAACATTAAATCAGAAGATTTTAAAGCAATAAATAATTTAGTTTCTAATGAAGATATAAAAAAGTTATACACATCTATTGTTGATAATGATAAGAAAGAAGTATTATCGGTTTTAGAAAAAGTTAACTTGAATGGATATGATTTTAAAAATTTAATTGAAAGATTAATGGTTTATATCAGAGACAATCTCGCTAATAATATTAATGATAATAAGGATATTAATAATATAGATATAAAGCTAGTTAGTTGTTTAAATGATTTGTTAATTGAATTAAAACAATCATTAACACCATATATTATTTCCCAAGTTAGAATATTAGATTTCATGATTAATAATTTTGAGAAAAGTGTACAATGTACACCAGTTAATTTACAGGATCAGGGTGTACAATGTACAACTGAAGAACCTAAAATTATTTCCCGGGAAATAAAAAAAGAAGAATCTGAGGAAAACAGTTTGCCAGTAAGTTTGTCAAAAAAGAAATCTGACTTTGCTATTAATGAAGAAGTAAGAACAAACCTTATTAATAATGCCTTAGCTTCTGCTAATAAAGTTAAAAAAGAAGAATTTGTTGATAAGTGGAAAAACCTTGATTCTTTCTATGTAGATAAGAAATATGCTAAGATGGCTCAATTATTATCAGATACATTCCCAATGGTTGTTGGTAATGAATATATGATTTTAACTACTGAAATTGATGCAATTATGCAAAATATATATAAGAAAATTAATTTATGTGAAGAGTTGATTAATAAACTTTCAAATGATAATATAAGAATAGTTATTGTTTTGAATGATGAATTTAATGCAATAAAAGATAAATATGTTAAAGATTTAAAGGCTGGTAATAAATATGAAGTTATTGATGAAAAAAGAGATCTTATTGAATTCAATAATGGTGATTTAGTTACAAAAGCATTAGATGTCTTTGGCAAAGATATAGTAGAAATAGAATAGGAGTGATTATTTATGAATATGCAAGCTATGTTAAAGCAAGCCCAAGCTATGCAACGTGATATGTTAAAAGCAAAAGAAGTAATCGATAATACTGATTTTACTGGTGAAAATGGTCTAGTTAAAGTTACTATGAAGGGTGATAAGACTATTACATCTGTTACAATTGATAAAGAAGGTTTTGAAGTAGATGATTTAGATATGCTTCAAGATATGTTTATGGTTGCAACAAATGATGCCATGAAAAAAGTTGATAAGATGACTGAAGATAAAATGGGTAAATATACTCAAGGAATGCCTGGACTATTCTAATATGTATCCTAAGAGTATCAAAAATTTAATTGATTCTTTTAAATATTTTCCAGGAATAGGAGAAAAGACAGCTGAAAGGTTGGCTTTTTCTGTTTTAAATATGGATGATGATCAAATAGAAATGATAAGTAAATCAATATCAACGATTAAGAAAGATTTAAAAAGATGTAGTATCTGTAATAATTTTTCTGAAGATGATATTTGTTCTATTTGCAGTGATAATTTAAGAGATAAAAACACTTTATGCGTGGTAGAAGATCCTAAAACAATCTTTTTGATTGAAAAAATGGGAGTTTACCATGGTTTTTATCATGTTTTAAACGGTCTTATATCATCTTTTGATGGTGTATCACCTGAGAAACTTAATCTTCATAAATTAATTGAAAGAATCGATAAAAATAAATATAAAGAAATAATAATTGCTGTTAAACCTTGTATTGAAGGAGAAATGACAGCACTATATATAAATAATATTCTAAGTGGAAGAAATCTTAATGTAACAAGACTTGCATCTGGTATACCAATGGGAGCTGATATGGATTATGTAGATGCTCTTACCTTAGAACGAGCTTTTGATAACCGTAAAAATATAGATTAGGGGGAATGTGTATGTCTAAAAACAATGAAATAATTGATAATATTTCTAATTTTTCACATGCATATTTAATTAAGACGAATAATCTTAAAGAAGCTTATCCAATTGTATGTGATTTAGCTAAGAAGATTATTTGTGAGACTAATGATGAGTTATTGTATACCAATAAAGAGATAGAATCTTTAATTGATGATAATAATTTTGATGATTTTTATGTGGTTAATCCTGACACTTTAGTTATCAAAGTCGAAGAATTGAATAATTTACTTGATTATTTTGAAACAAAGTCAGTACGAAATAATGGTCGTAGAGTCTATCTAATATATGGTATAGAAAGACTAAAAAATGATATTTCTAATAAGTTATTAAAATTTATCGAAGAACCTGAAAATGATATATATGGCCTTATAATGACAGAGAATATCGATTTAGTTTTACCTACTATTATTTCTCGCTGTCAGTTATTAACCTTTAATTTTGATGTTAGCTATGATAAAGAAATTATTAAGAATATGAAAGGCTTTTTAAGATGCTTTTTAGTTAATAAAATCGATACTATAGCTTATTATGATAAATACTTTGGTATTTATGAAGGTGATCGAGGTAAATACATTGAATGTTTCTCTATAATTGAGTTACTTTTATCAACATATCTCAATAAATATTATGAATTAGAGATTGATGATGAATTGTTTTTAAAAGAATTATCCACAATTGATGTTAATAAAATAATTAAGATGTTAGAAATAACAACAAATTTAAAGAAGTTAATTAATAATAATATTAATTTGAATTTGCTACTTGATAGATATATAATTGAAATGGAAAGAGGTGATACAAATGCCTAGAATTGTTGGTATTACATTTAATAAAAAGGGACGTATTTATAATTTCGATGCAGTTGATTATCACTTAGATTTAGATGAAGAAGTAATTGTAGAAACTGAAAAAGGATATCAATTTGGTTTTGTTACTACAGAAATCAAAGAAATTGATGAAAATGAATATAGTTTACCTCTTAAAGAAGTAGTTAGAATTGCTACGCAAAAAGATAAAAGAATATATAAAAGTAATTTAGAAGATGCTAATAAAGCTCTTGAAAAAGCAAGAGAAATAGTTGAAGAACTAGATCTTGATATGAGACTATTGGATGCTAGTTATACATTTGATAGAAAACAATTATTATTTAACTTTATTGCCGATGAAAGAGTAGATTTTAGAGAATTAGCTAAGCGTCTTGCGCAAGTATATAAAACAAGAATTGAATTAAGACAGATTGGTATTCGTGATAAAGCTAAAGAAATAGGTGGACTTGGTCCTTGTGGTAGAGTTCTATGTTGTCATACTTTCTTAACTGATCTTACTGGAGTTACTATTAATATGGCCAAGAATCAATTACTTGCCTTAAATCCAACAAAGATTAATGGAGTATGTGGAAGACTATTATGTTGCCTTAACTACGAAGATATTGTTTATACTAAGTTACGTGAGAAATTACCTGATATAGGTGATAATTATAAAGATAAAAATATATCTGGTAAGATTGTTGATATGAATGTATTACAACAAAAGATATATGTTGATGATGGTAAAACAATTACAATGGTAGATTTATCAAATGGAAAGAATAAATGATTTAGTTGGCTATAAAAATTTAAAGATTGTACAAAATAATGACTGGTTTAAGTTTTCTCTTGAATCGGTCCTTTTGCCATGTTTTGTAATAATTAATAAGAATACTAATAATATTTTAGATTTATGTACTGGTAATGTACCAATTCCTTTGGTACTTTCTACTAAGACAAAAGCTAAAATCTATGGTGTAGAAATACAAAAAGATGTATATGATCTAGCTAAGAAATCAGTTGATATTAATAATTTATCTAAGCAAATAGAGATTATTAATGATGATGTTAAAAATATAAGTAATAAGTTTGAAAGTGATACTTTTGATATAATTACTTGTAATCCACCATATTTTAAGGATGTTGATACCTCTAAAAAGAATGATGATATCCATAAGATTATTGCAAGACATGAAGTTAGTTTAAATATGGATGATATTGCAAAAGTAGTTAGAAAACTGTTAAAAAATGATGGTAAATTTTATTTAGTACATCGTACAGAAAGATTTTTAGAGTTGACTAATTTACTAATGAGTTATAATATTATGCCAAAGCGTGTACGCTTTATATATCCAAAAGAAGACAGTGAATCTAATTTGTTTATGTTAGAAGCTGTTAAAAATGGAAAAGTAGGTTTAAAATTAGAAAGCCCTTTATATGTACACAATAATGATGGATCATATAAAGACGAAATATTAAAGATGTTTAATGAGGGGTGATAGAATGAAACTAATAGTTGGTTTAGGTAATCCTGGTAAAGAATATGAGAATACTAGACATAATATAGGTTTTATGGCTATAGATAATTATGTTAAGTTCCATAATCTTGGTGATTTTAAAGAAAAATTTAATGGACTTTATCTTAAATATCAATTAGGTGATGAACAAATAATTCTTGTTAAACCATTATCATTTATGAATTTATCTGGTGATGTAGTTAGAAAGATTGTTGATTACTTTAAAATTGATGTTAAAGATATCTTAATTATTCATGATGACTTAGATATGCCTGTTGGTAAGATTAAACTAAAACAAAATGGATCTAGTGGTGGTCATAATGGAATAAAAGATATTTCTTTAAAATTAGGTACTGAAGAATTCAAGAGATTAAAAGTAGGTATTGCTAATAATAAGAATATGGATACTAAAGATTATGTTCTTGGAAGATTCTCTAAAGAAGAAAAAGAATTAATTAATGAGGCAATTGAAGAAACAACAAAGATAATTGATGATTATTTAGAAATTCCATTTAATGACTTAATGTCTAGATATAATGGGGTATATGATGGATTATCTCAATAATTTATTTAAAATTGAGAATAAAAAAAATATAGGCTTAAAGGGATTAACCGATGAGTCTTTTTGCATTTACTTAAAAAATTATTTTGATAAGAATGATGAAAGTGTTGTACTCGTTACCCCAACATTATTTGAAGCTAATAAACTATTAAACAGTCTATCCACTTATACAAATGACGTCTTATTCTTCCCAATGGATGATTTCTTAACTAGTATGGCTATTGCAACTAGCCCTGATCTTGAAGTAACAAGACTAGAAACCTTAATTTCTCTTTTAGATGGTAAAAAGAAGATTATTGTTACTCATTTAATGGGATATCTTCGTTATTTACCAACAAAAAAAGTATTTGAAAAGAAAATAGTTAAATTATCTAAAGGGCAAGAATATGATATTAAAGATTTAACAGAGAAATTAGTAGATATAGGTTATAAAAGAGATACGATGGTATATAAAACAGGTGATTATGCATCTCGTGGTTTTATTATCGATTTATTCCCAATTGGTGAAGATAACCCAGTTCGTATAGAATTTTTTGGAGATGAAATAGATTCTATTCGTTATTTTGATGTAGATAGTCAATCATCTATTAAAAGTATTAATGAAATAACAATCTATCCAGCTACAGAGTTCTTATATGATAAAGAAAACCCTAATAATTATGATAATCAAAAATATTTAGAAGAGTTATCCACAAAAGTTGTGAATATTAATGATTACCTTGATAAATTCAGTTTGTTTGTAAAAGATTTCCCAACAATTAAGAGTCATTATTTAGAAACAAGTAAACAAATGTTTGAATATAAACAAGAAAAAGATAAAGATTATAAAGGTAATTACATGAATGATATGAGTATGTTTGATTATCCTACAACTCATTATCTAACAAGAGATAGTATTTTAAGTGATAAAAAGATCGATTATGTTGATTTTAAGGTATCTGAAGTTCCTTTCTTTCATGAAAATATTGAGAAAATAGAGACATATCTTAATTCAAAGAAGAATAAGACTATTATTTTATGTTTAAAAAAGAATCAAATTAGAACATTCTTAAGAAATATAGAGATTAACTATATTCTTACTGATTTTAATAAGATTCAAGAAGGAATGATTAATATTGTAGATTTTGATATGAATCAAGGTTTTATCTACAATAATATTTATTTCATTACTGATAAAGAATTATTTAACGTTAATATTACTAAGAAAAAGTATAAAACGAAGTTTAAATATACAACCAAGATCAAAGATATTAATAAACTAGAGATTGGGGACTATATAGTTCATAATACTCATGGTATTGGTATTTATAATGGTATTAAGAGTTTAAAGTTTTATGATGCTGAAAAAGATTATTTAGAATTACTATATAAAGGCAATGATAAATTATATATTCCTGTTGAAAAGATTGATTTAATTAGTAAGTATTCAGGTAAAGAAGGAGTTGTTCCTAAGATTAACTCTTTATCAGGTACAGATTGGCAAAAAACAAAGATGCGCGTATCTGAAAAAGTACATAATATTGCTAAAGAATTACTTGAAATATATGCTCAAAGAGAAGCTATGCCAGGAATTAAGTATAAACCTGATGATGAACTTCAGGAAATGTTCGAAAGTGAATTTATTTATCAAGCTACTGATGATCAAATCCTTGCTATTAAGCAAATAAAGGATGAAATGGAAACAAGTCATCCAATGGATAGATTACTTTGTGGAGATGTTGGCTTTGGTAAGACGGAAGTAGCTTTTAGAGCAATTTTTAAAGCTATAATGAACGGTAAACAAGTAATGTATTTATGCCCTACTACCATTCTTGCTATGCAACAATATAATAGTGCAATAGAAAGATTTAAGAATTTCCCAATAACCATTGGTTTACTAAATAGATTTGTAAGTACTAAAGAAACTAATAAAACAATTGAAGGATTTAATAAAGGTACTGTTGATTTCTTAATTGGTACTCATAAAATCCTTAATGACGCTATTAAACCTAAGGATTTAGGATTACTCGTAATCGATGAAGAACAAAGATTTGGTGTTACCCATAAAGAAAAAATCAAGAAATATAAAGCGAATGTTGATGTTCTTACATTAACTGCAACCCCAATTCCAAGAACATTACAAATGTCTTTAGTAGGTCTTCGTAGTCTATCTCTAATTCTTACACCACCTATTAATAGATATCCTATTCAAACATATGTTGTTGAAGAGAATAATCAATTAATTAAAGACGCAATATATAAGGAATTAGCAAGAAATGGACAAGTCTTTATTCTATACAATCATGTTGATTTAATAGAACATAAAGTAGCTGAAATAAATAGATTAGTACCTGAAGCAAGAATAATTTATACCCATGGTCAAATGGATAAGAATGAAATTGAGAATAAAATGTATGATTTTATTAATCATAATGCAGATATTCTTGTTTGTACAACGATTATAGAAACGGGTATAGATATTCCTAATGTTAATACTTTAATAATTCTTGAAGCTGATCACTTTGGACTTTCTCAACTATATCAAATAAGAGGTCGTGTAGGTCGTAGTGATAAGATAGCTTATGCTTATATGATGTACAAGAGTGGCAAAATCCTTGGTGAAGCTGCTGTTAAAAGACTTAAGGCAATTGAAGAATTCACAGAACTTGGTAGTGGCTTTAAGATAGCCAACCGTGATTTATCAATTCGAGGAGCAGGTGATATCTTAGGTAGTGAACAAGCAGGATTTATGGATTCTGTTGGTGTTGATCTATACTTAAAGATTCTTAATGAAGAGGTCTTAAAGATTAAAGGTGAATATCAAGAAGAACCAGAATCAGATGACTCTAAAGCTCTTATTAATGTTACAACCCATATTTCTGATGAATATGTAGAAGAAAGTGAATTAAAGATTGAAATTCATCGACTTATTAATACGATAGATTCTTTTGATAAGTTAAAAGAAGTAAGAAAAGAATTAGAAGATCGATTTGGTCGTATTGATAAAGATATGGAAATATATATGTATGAAGAATGGTTTGAAAAGATTGCTAAGAAGTTAGAAATAATTAAAGTTAATCAAACTAAAACAAGCATTGAACTTATCTTTAGTGCAAATAAAACAAAAGATATTAATGGTGAGAAATTATTTATGGATGCCTATGATATATCTAAGTATTTTAAGTTTAATTACAAAAATAAGTGTTTAAGTATTATCTTAGAAACAGTAAGATTAGAAAAACATTATATTTATTACATCATAGATTTACTTAATAAAATGAATTAATTATAAAAAAGTGTATTTAATACACTTTTTTTGTTTGTTATAAATGATTTACCTAATTTGACTTTTTCCCTCTTAATTGTTAATATTATTATAATAGGAGGGTTGTATGACAGAAGAAGAAGTAAGTAAACAACTATTGCAAATGAATAATGATTTATACTATAAAAAACTTATTATTGACTTAGAAAAAGTTTTTGAAAACTTAAATATTATCTTTCAGAATGTTATAACTAATTCCTCTAATGAATTATATAAACATGCATACGCAATATTACACGATGATGGTAAGATGATAGATTCTGATAAATTAAAGTCAATAATAGAATCTTTCTTTAATGAATTAAAAGAAGATATAAATAAATTATTAGAAAATAATAAAGGTAAACTAACTCAACTAATAAATGATAATAATCAAGAAGAATATGTTAAACAAATACATGTTTTATCAAGTGAATTAAT
>JAEEGK010032835.1_pt1 | contig 10131 bp, 7 predicted proteins | sample 8958771 | NCBI WGS metagenome assembly JAEEGK01 (sample SAMN16246547, study PRJNA631951) | gut metagenome | biome: gut microbiome; feature: rumen; material: SC-attached | host: Bos | place: Iran: Karaj | collected 2018-10 | reverse complement strand
CCCAATCCCCAATCCCCAATCCCCAATCCCCAATCCCCAATCCCCATATTCCATAATTTATAACTTTAATATATAATTTTTTTTCTAATATTTATAATATTTATATAAAAAAATAATTTATAATTTTAAATAATAAAAAAATTATAAAAATAATATGAAAAATTCAGTTTCTCTTAACGATAAAAATAATAATAATAATAAAGTAACAATTTTTATGAAACAATATGATTACATTTTCCCAAAAAATAATTTAAATGATTGGATGGAAGAAATAATTATAGAAAAAATAGATGACATTTTGATAAAATCATTTTTAGGTTATCAATATTATACACCAATTAATAAAAAAGAAAATATTCCAAATAAAAGCAAAAATTACACAACAAAAAATTCCAAAAACATTAAAAATATTAATAATAATAATACTATTTCAAATAATAACAATAATAAATTAAAAGCAAATCCAAAAAATTTAAATAAATTTAAAATTTTAATAATTCAAAGAATTTTTGAAAATGGAATTTTTATTTCAGGAAATGAAAAAAATAATAATAATGAATTATTAAATAAAAATAATAATAAATATTTTGATGTATTAAATTTAGATAAACCAATAGAAAATTTTTATATTGAAAATAATAATAATAATAATTTTAATAATAATAATATGATTTTAAATAAAAATTTATTATTAGAAAATAATAAAAAATTATTTGATAATGAAATAATTAAAACAGATAGACAAAATAATTTAAATATTTTTTATGAAAATAAATATAATTTAAATAATAATAATAATAAAAAAACAAAATTTTCAAATGAATCTTTAATTTCTGAAAATCCTAAAAATAATAATTTATTTTATGAAAATAAAAATATTAAAAATAAAATATTTTCAAATGATTCATTAAAATTTGATAATCAAGAAAATAATAAAATTTTTTATGATAATAATTTAAATAATAATAATAATAAATTAAAATCAAATAATAAAAAATTATTTTTCGATGAAAATGAATCATTATTAACTGATAAATTAGAAGAAAATAATTTATTTTTTGAAAATAAAAATAATAAATATTTTTCAAATCTTTCAACAAAATTGGAAACAAATTTATTTTTTTTATCTAATAATAATAATAATAATAAATTAATTTTTGACAATAACAAATTATTAAAATATAATTTTGATTTCGTTTTAAATAATGATAATTCACCCTCAAAAAATTGGAATTTATCGTTAATCGAAGAAAAATTAAAAGATTTAAACATAATAAGCAATTCAATAAAAAACAACATTATAAAATTTGAAAATTTAAAAGAAAAATGGAATAATAATAACTTAATTGAATTTAATAATTTTGAAATTCTTTCAAATTCAAATCCAAATATTTTTTCAAATAATTTATTAAAATGGAAATATACAATAAAACAAGAAAATATAAAAGGTTTTGAAATATTAACATACATAAAAAAAGCATTATATCAAATGGATTCATATATATATAATATAAATCCTTCGGAAGAAGATATTAAATATCATCATGAAAAAATAATAAATAATTATATAAAACATAATTTAAATAAATATGATTATTCAAATGAATCTTTTAATTTTATTAATAATCCTCTTTCAACTTTAGATAATAGTAAAAAAATCATCACCACTTTAAAAGCAGCTGGAAAAAAATTACCAAATAATTCAAGTGGTGATTTAATATATAATGAAAGTTTGTATGGAAATGTTGAAAGTAATAATGATAAAGATTCTTTTAAAGATATTATTAATAATTATGATTATGAAGAATTTGAAATTCCTGAAAAAAAAGATGAAAATTATAATAAAATTATTGATGATAATTTTAAAATTATGGATAATAAAAATGAAGATGATAATTATAATAATAATGTTATTAATAATAATTCAGAAGATGTTTATATTAATAATAATGAAAATTTGAAATTAAAAAATAACTTAAAAAAAGATAATAAAAATAATTCATATGTTATTCAAAATGTTGATAATTATGAATTTTTAATGGAAGAAAAATTTATTGAAGAGCCAAAAAATGAAATTATTTTTATTATTGAAAATCCAATAAATGAATATTTCAAAAAAAATTCAAATATTATTAAATCAATTGAAAAAAATGATTCACAAAAATTAAATTCAAATTCAAATAATAATAAAAATTCTAATATTAATAATAATAATCATATTTTAATTGAATGGTCACCAAAAATTGAATCTAAAAAAGCTTCAGTAATAGAATCTTTTATAAATTCATCAATAAGTAAAAAAAATTCTCAAAAAAATGTTTTAATGTCAAAAAAAAAGCGAAATAATAATGATAATGATATTCAAAATTTATTACGTAAAAGTGCTCATTCAACAAAAAAAAATGAATATTTAAGAGATTTTATAACTGACAAAGAAAATTTTTAATAAAAAAAAATTATAAATATAAAATAATATTATTTTTAGGAATTTATAAATATAAAATTAAATATAAATATTATAATAAAAAATTTTTCAATATTTTTAAATATTTTTATATTATGATAATTATTTAAAATATAACTTTTAATAATAATAAAATAAAAAAATAAATAATTTAAAAAAAAATTAAATTAAAAATGAACACAATCGACGTTGGAATTTGTCGTGAACATAATAGAAATTTCGAAGGTTTATGTAAAACATGTGAATGTGTTATTTGCCCAAGTTGTGTAATGTTTGGTAAACATAAAAAACACGATGTTTTATCATTAAAACAAGGAGCAATGTATATTAGAAAATCAATTGATAATCAATTAGTAAAAGGAGTTTTAAAAAAAGAATTTTCTGAAGAAAAATTATTGAAAATTAAAGAAAATGGTTTAATAATGGAAAAAGAAAAAGCAGAAACTGTAAAAAAAATAGAAGCAATTTTTAAAGGAATTACAGATACTTTAAGAAATAGAAAAGAATTTTTAATAAATGAAATAAATAATAAATTTGATGAAGAAAGACAAAAAATTGATTCTGCGGAAAATGAATGGAGTTATAAATTAGATTTAAGTGAAAAATTAAATCAATTTTTAAATGATAAAAATGATGCTTTTGTTTTAGCTAATACAAAATTTATTATGGATGGTTTAAGAAAATTAAATGAAAAAATTACATTTAATGAATTAAATGTTTATAATAATATTGATACTTCATTAAAAGTTGATAATATTCAAGATGAAAATGAACAACCAATTATTCAAGAATTTACATTAGATGATTTAATTGAAGGTTTTTCAAATTATATTTCAATTGGACAGCCAAATTTTATTAATTATAAAGCATAAAATATTTTTAAATATTATTTATAAAATAAATTTTTTAATTTTATTTATATTATTATTATTATTTTTGAAATAAATATTTTGTAAAAGGTCGGTTTAAATAATCATCTTCTTTTTCATTTAAAACGCTTAATAATTCTCTGTCTTCAAATAAAGATTTCATAAATTCTTTACGAAATTCTTTGTTTTGAATTGGTAAATTTTTCATATTTTCATTTAATAAATTGTTATTTATTCCTGAAACAATTTTATATTTTTTATTATTTCTTTTTGAATCTAAAATTCTTTTTATAACTTTATAAATTTTATTGTCTGGAATTTGAGAATGTATTAAATTATTATAGTATAAAGTTTTTGTATTAATTTTATTTAATCTTTTATTTAAAATAAAAGCGGAATTTTGTGCACTATTCAATCTTTTTTTCATTTTATTAATTTGATCAAAATTATTATTATTAATATTAAATTCTTCATTATCAAAGTCATCTTCATTAATGTTTTCAGTAGTTTTAAATTCATTGGTAGTTGTTAATTGAGGAAAAGCCGAACTATTTCTTTTACTATTTTTTGGATATGTATATTCAGTTTCTAGAGCAGTTTTTATTCTTAAATTACTAATATTATTTTTTTCATTTGAAATTTTTTCATTTTCTAAATTTTGTTTTTCTCTTTCTCTGAATCTATTAATTGCTTTTACCATATTATTAATTCTTACTTTATATTCTTTTAATAAAGAATTTATTTGATTATATCGATTAATTTCTAATCGAATTTTTTGTTCTAAATCAAAAATTTTATCATTTATATTATCTATTTTATTACGTAATATTTCATAATTTTCTTTTACTCTTTGCATTTCATATGTAAATGAATGTAAATTTCTTAAAATCATTTCTTGCTCTTGAATTTTTTCATCTAATAATTTTTTTTGTCTATAATCACAATCAATTAATCTTAAATTTATTCTTTGACGAATATTATTTTTTTTTTCTAAAATATCATTCAAAACTTTTTCATATATAATTTTAATATTTTTTAATACTTCTGAATATAAAATTTGTGATTCTTCTTTTAAATTTTTATGTCTATTATGTAAAGCATTACTCATATGAAAAATTGTTGTACGTAATTCAATCTCTCTTTTTTCAGATATTTTATCCATAATTTTTGGATCATAAACTGTTTTATTATTAAAAAATTCTAATTCTTTTATTTTTATACGATTTTTTAGTGTGTCTCTTGTGTTTATTAATTTTTTTTTATCTAAAGCTTTTATTTTTTGGAATTCATTATATGATATCTTTTTTGTATAACCTTTTACTTGAAGTTTTATATATCTTTTTTTTCTTTCTTTTTGATTGATATTTGGGGTTATATATAAGCTTTTAGGAGAGAATAAAAAATCATGACAATATCTATGAACTTTATGATAATCGTATGTAATATTTTTATTGTCATTTGTTGAATTATTATTTATTTTAAAATTTACTGTTTTACAATAATTAATTTTATTATTTTCATTATCACTATCATCATCAATTTTTAGTGTTAAAAATTTATGCATATTTTTTTATTTATATTATTAAAAATTAATTATAAAATAATATTAATATTTTTAAATAATTTTTAAATATATAACTAAAATAAATATAATATATTGATTTAAATAATTTAATAATATATTTATAACAAACCTAAAAAATATTATATATTAAATTAAAAAAATGATATCACAACAAAATTCAACTAATACAATTAAAAAACTTTCAACTCGTAATTTTCGACGTAGAAGTTCTACAAAAGGAAAAAAATTAGATCGTACAACAATTCAAGATAGTGGTTCAAGCGACATTTACGGAACAAATGCAAAAGTTCAAGATATAAATGAATTAATGAATAAAGAATTAAATGCAGAATTAAAAAGAAAACAAGAGCAATTAGCTGAAGAAGAAAATAAATATAAAAGAATTTTAGTTAGAAGATCAGAAAAAGAAAGAATTATATGTTTAGCTGCTGATGGCTCAGAAACATCAAAACAAGCATTTGAAATATTTACAAAAGAATTTATGCCTAATATTGAAAATACAATGTTAATTTTACCTTATATTTATAATGAATTAAAAGATTCAAAATATAATTGGCGATATCAAAAAAGAAATGTTTTAGAATATTTTCAAGCAGCAATAAATGCATCTAAATTAAAAAAAGATGAATTTTTCATTATGCAAGAGCGTAATATTCAAGTTCCTCAAGAAATAGATCAGATATATAATATTGCAACAAAAAATTCCTCTGAATATTTTGTAGTAGGTTACAATGGATTGAAAGGACCTACTTTATTACCAGCAAATATCCAAAAAGGATTAGATTTTCTTTTATCAGAAAGTAAAATGCCAGTTTTTTTAATGAAAGATAAATTATTAAGAGGTGAAAAAAATGAAGGTTATGATTGGTTATTAATTATGGATAGAGTTGATAGTCCAACTGATTGTTTACTTCCTTTTGATTATTTTTTACCTTTTATGGATGTTAAAAGAGATTGTATTCATGGTTTAACTTTATTACCTCAAATTGTTAGTAAAGATGACATGGAAGAAAAATTTTATGAAAAAATGAAAAACGCAGGTTTTAATCTTGATGATCAAATTGGATATGAAATTCATAATTATATGAGTAATCAAGCTGAATATTTAGCAGAATATGTTAATCATAGTACTTTAATGTATTTTGATTTTATTATTTTTTATAATAATCCTTCAAGATATAATATTCAAAGAAAAAATTGTGAGGTTTTTAAAATGCTTGAAAGAGTTAATGCTAATATGTGCTGGGTTAATGGTTATATTGATAAATATAGACCTAAAAATATAGAAATTGCTAAATAATTATTATAATTTTTGTTTATTTATTTATTATTTATTATTATTAAAGAATTTTTAATATTTGAATTTTTTTTATTTTTTATTTATATTATTTTAATTGCAATTATAATAATAATAATATAAATAATTTATTTAATTATTTAAAGAATAAAATTGAGAAATATTATTAATAAATCACATAAACAAACTAATAATATTTGAATAAAATAGATTAAATAAATAAGTGATGGAATATTTTCTAAAATTATATAATTTTTTTCTTTTATTTTTTTAATTATTATTGAGCTTATATTAAAAGTTGATATTATTAAATATATTATTATATTTTTTTTAAATGATATTTGAAAATTACCAATATTACAAATAATATTTAAAAAAAAAACATATTTCAACGATTTAATTTTAATATAAAATTGATTAAAACAAAGCAAAACTAAATTCATTAATAAAAATTTCCATTTCATAAAATAATAAAAAAAATAAACATATATAAAAAAAATTTTTTAAATTAAATCATAAATAAATAAAAAAAAATAAATAAAACAATAAAAAATAATAAAATTTTATGGATGTTTGTTCTCGATGCAATATAAAAATCGCTGATTTTTTCTGCAGCAATTGTCAATCAAATTTTTGTGGAAATTGTGATGCATATATTCATTCTCTTTCCTCAAATCAAGGACATAATAGAACATATATAAAAAAAGATTATCTAAATTTAGATAATACATCATTACCTTCAACTTATCAATCTTCACCAAAAAGAAATTGTTCTCCTTCAAAAGATTATTATTCTCCTAATAAATCTTTTGAAAGAAATTGTTCACCTTGCAAAGAAACAAATCAAACTCAAAAATTTATAAATGAAATTAAATGTATTTATGAAAATGAAAAAAAAAAACTTTTATGTGAAATTGAAAGATTAAATTGTGAAATGTGTAATTATAAAAAAACTTGTTGTGAAAGAATTGAATTTTTACATCAACATATTAATGATATGCAAAATAAACATAATTTAGAAATGAAAGATTTAAGTGAAAAAATTATGAAAGATTCTTGTGAAATTATAAAAGCAAAAGATAATGAAATATGTAAATTAATTAATGACCTTCAAAATGAAAAAATGATTAATGAAAAATTATGTAAAAAAATTTCAGAAGATGAATTTAATTTTAATAATGAAAAAAATCAATTATGTTCGAATATTAAAAATTTACAATGTGAAATTGATAATTTAGTTAAAAGTAAATTAGAATCTGAAAATTTTTATAATAATAAAATAAATGAAATTAATAATATGTACGAAAATGAAAAAAAAAATATAATTAATAATTATGAAAATACAATAAATGATTTAAATAAAATTTACAAAGAAAAAGAAGAAAATTTACTTTCAAATATTAAAGAAAAAGAAAATATTATTGAAACAAATAATAAAAATTTTGAAGAAGAAAAAAATAATTTATTAAATGTTGTAAATAAATTGCAAGAAATTAAATTAAAAAGTGAAAAAGATCAAGAAGAACTTATTCAAATGAATGGACAATTAAAAAATGCTTTAGAAAATGCAAATGAAGATTTAGAAAAATTAAAAGAATTAATTAATCAATTACAAAATGAAAATCAAAAATTAAATAAAAAAATTGAAAAGGTTAAAAGAGAAAATAAAGAAATTAAAAAATCTAATTCACAATTACATGGAGTTGTTTATGGAAGAAATTTTGATAAAAAAAATAATTAATATTTTTTAGTTTTTTTTATTTAAATTTTTATAATTTTAATTTAATTTTTTATTAATAATTTCTTTTTGTTTTTAAATTAAATTAAAATATTTTTTAAGATTTTTAAAGTTAAAATTGTTTTTATAAAAAATTTATTAAAAATTAAAAATATAATTTTCACTTAAAAAAAATATATTTATATATTAGAAAAAAAATGATTTTCATAAACAATGCTTTAAAGAAAATAGGTAGCGAAGGTTTAATAGTCAGTCTAAAAGCCAATAATTTTTATGAAGGAGAAGAAAGTTTTTCCCAGGAAGATTTCGACCAGCTCTTTGAAGTATATCGAGCCAGTCCTAAAATAAATTTACAAACCCCAATCAAAAATAATTTATTTTTATGTATATTATATTACGAATATAATCATAGCGAAGAAGCTCGTAAAATTTTAATCCAAAAATTATCAAACGATGATAACGAACTTTTAAACGAAGGAACCGAAGAAGATAAATTGCATATATTATTTAATATAATAGAAATCGAGATAAAATTGCATACAAAAAAAGAAAAGGAACTTAAATTATTATATAATAAATTAATTTCGAAAAATACTCCGAAGAAATTCGAGGATTACATTTTACAAAAGCATTATTTCGCTTATTTGAAATTTTTACTTCAGGCCTATAAAGATTCGGATAAATATACCAATGATATAATAAGTGATATCGATGAACATAAGGATTTAGTAGTAAATAATATTATCAAATATATCAGAATCAGAAATGTCCTTTTAAAAGTGAAAATGTTGGAATTAATGGACCCGGTTAAAAATAATAAGGATATAATATCCCATTTAGAATGCCTTTTTACTATAACTAAAAATACCAAAGAAGATTTCGCTATTTGTGTCGGTATTAAAATGTTATCTTTGCAATCAAAAGAAATTGTCTCATATGAAGAGTGCATTAAACTTATTAAAGAAATGCTTAATATATTAAAAAGAGAAACACTCTTTGGGAAAAGTCATAAAAATATTTTAGAACAATATTTATACCTTAATGGTCTTTTGGGATATTATAATTCGATAAATGATGACTTTGATGGTATGATTCAAGTCTCGAAAAAAATAGATAAATATTTAAATAATGTTCAAGATTTAATGAAAAGTAATCAGAATAAGAATAATCATTCACAAGATAATAACAATGAACAATATGGAAATTTATATTGGCAATATAATTATTATAATGCAATGTTAAAATCCAGTGTTAATTTTAATAATACTAATAATGCTTCCGCTCTTAGAGAAAGTCAACAAAATATGCAAAAAATGTCGAATAAAATAAGACAAAGTGAAATGGATATATTAAATAGATGCATTTTGGAAAAAGATAATTTAACAATGAGTACTCAATTTAAAAATATGGAAGAATTATTTAAAAAATGGACATCAGGACAAAAAACGGAATTAAAAGGTGATAAAATAATTCTAATGTATTTTTCGTTATATAATCAAATAAGTTCAATGACAAAAAATATAGTTGGTGAATTAAATTCAGAAAATAGATTAAAAAATATTCAAAGTGTACGCAAATTTTGTACAGATATAATCGAAATGACAGGTAAGCAAGTCATAGATAAAAATAATGAATTTTTGAAAAAAATATTTCTGTTACCATTTTTCAAAAATTTATTTAATAGATTATACTACGTGAAATTATACAGTTATTTCTTAGAAGGACGATACCAGGAATGTTTGAATGATTTTACTGGATATAAATTAGCCAAAATTCAATACGAATTAGAAACGCCAAAAAGTAATGAATATATGAATAAGGTAGAAGCTGATTGTCTCTTTAAATTAAAAAAGTATAAAGAAGCTGAAGATATTTATGATAAAATTATTTCGATGAATTCTAATGATGCTTTTGTGCATTTTAATTTAGGTATAGCTGCTTATTTTACAAGCAATGATAAAAAAAAATCATTAGCTCATTTGAAAAAAGCAAGTGAATTATTTAAAAAAGATAAAAAAGAAAAAAATTGGAAAATAGCTGAAGAAATTTTGCATAATCTTAAAAGTTAAAAAATATTATTTATTTATATTTTAAATAAATAAAAATGAAAAATGGGGATTGGGGATTGGGGATTGGGGATTGGGGATTGGGGATTGGGCCCAATCCCCAATCCCCAAT
>JAEEGK010032834.1_pt1 | contig 10131 bp, 10 predicted proteins | sample 8958771 | NCBI WGS metagenome assembly JAEEGK01 (sample SAMN16246547, study PRJNA631951) | gut metagenome | biome: gut microbiome; feature: rumen; material: SC-attached | host: Bos | place: Iran: Karaj | collected 2018-10 | reverse complement strand
CATCAGCATGCCGGGCGTGATCTTGTCGCAGTTGCTGATGCACACCATGGCGTCGGCCTTGTGGGCGCCCACCATATTTTCGACACTGTCAGCGATGATTTCACGGGACGGCAGGGAATACAGCATCCCGTCATGGCCCATGGCGATGCCGTCGTCCACGGCGATGGTGTTGAACTCGGCGGCGTAGCAGCCCAGTTTCTCGATTTCGGCCTTGACCAGCTGGCCGGCTTCATGCAGATGCGTGTGGCCGGGGACGAACTGGGTGAAGGAGTTCACGACCGCGATGACAGGTTTGCCGACCTGCTCCGGCTTCATGCCGGCCGCGGCCCAGAGGGCCCTGGCCCCCGCCATCCGGCGTCCCTCAAAGGTGACGCCGCTTCTGAACGGATGTTTCATACACTACTCTAATTAACCAGAAAAAAGCACCCCTTCCAGTGCGGACTGGAAGGGGGCTCATGTTTATCATTGTACCGTCATGCCTTTCCAGTCCGCGTCTATTTGACAAGGATAATAAGGACAAGGGCAAGGACGAGTACGCTGTTCATTCCGGTTTCAAATTGTTACCGGAAACAAAGATGGCGAATTAGTTTTTAAAAAACAAGAAAAAGTTGGAAAAATTATTGAATATCAGCGTCCGAAAGAGCCGGGAACGATTGACGGAATTGATCCAAAAGCGCATGCTTCAGTTCGAATTCGATAATATCGATACGACCTTCCTTACAAATCGAAAGCAATTCCCCGCGGGGTCCATACAAACTCGTATGTCCGGAATATAGGTTTCCAGGGTCCTTTCCCGCCCGGTTCACGCCCGCCACAAAGCATACGTTCTCAATGGCACGGGCCTTCAGAAGGGCGTCCCAGGCGTCAATGCGCTGCTGCGGCCAGCTGGCGACGTACAGAATAAGGTCGTAGTCGGGCTTGCCGCCCACGAGCCTGTTCCGGGCGAAAACCGGGAAACGAAGGTCATAGCAGACCTGAAGCAGGATCCGGAAACCGGCATGCTCCACGACCACCCGCTCTTCTCCGGCCTTGTAACGCTCATGCTCGCCGGCATAGGTGAAGAGGTGGTGCTTGTCATAATACTGGTAATGGCCATCCGGGAAGACGAAATAGAACCGGTTGCGATAGCCTTCTCCCGTCTGCACGGAAACGCTGCCGGCGACGGCGCAGGCCTTGCTCCGGGCGTACTCCTGCATCCAGCGGAGGCTGTCCCCCTCCTCGCTTTCGGCCACGCCGACGGGATCTGTCACGAAACCGGTGGAAAACATTTCGGGAAGGACGACGAGGTCCGTCTTCAGGGTGCCCATCAGCATCCGGCGGGCATCCTCCCGGCTCTGCGCGGGATTCCCCCACTCCGGAGCCGTCTGCAACAAGGTGATTCTCATAGCGCGAATATACTAAGAAATCCTTAACTTTGCCGTATGGCAGACAACTATTTGGAAAAGAAAGCCGAGGAACTCCGGGAAAAAAGGCCCGTCATCCGGCGGAACCACCCCTCCCTGGACACCCTCCTGCGCCGGAACCGGAGTTACCGGGGCTACGACCCGACGCGCGCGGTGACGCGTGAAGAATTGATGAAGCTGGTGGAAGCGACGACGCTTGTCCCTTCCGGCATGAACCGCCAAGCCCTCCGGTACCGGATCGTGACGGAGGAGGAATGCGGAAAAGTCCTCCCCCTCATCCGGCTGGGCGGTGCTCTCCCCGAGCTGCATCTTCCCCTCCCCGGCACGGAACCGCGGGCCTTCCTGGTCATCTGCAGCACGGTTCCGGAGTGCCCCGTCATCGACATCGACCTCGGAATCGCCGCGCAGAGCCTGCTCCTGAAGGCCGTCGAAACGGGTCTGAACGGCATCATCATCCGCGCCTTCGACGCCGGAAAACTGCAGGAAGCCCTTGGGCTGGACCTCTCCCCCCTCCTCGTCATCGCCGTCGGCAAGGGCGCGGAGGACATCTTCCTGAAGCCGGTGGACGCCGGAGAACCCCTCACCTACTACCGCAAAGACGGTGTCCACTTCGTCCCCAAACTGAAGACCGAAGACCTGATTATTTAAACAAAAAAGACGGCGTCCCCGGTCGGGACGCCGTCTTGCATTCTCTACGAAAGGCTAGTACGTCACTTTCGGCTCGAGCGTCTTGGCGCAGTCGATCATCTTCTGGACCTCCTTCTCCACCGGGACGCGGCGGGTGAGGTGCTTCTCCTCGTTGACCTCGAGCATCTTGGCGGCGAGGTTCGCGGCGTTGCGGTTGCGGAGTTCCTTCACGGTGTCCACTCCGGCAGCCTCGAGCAGTTCCGAGAACTGAGGGCCGACACCATTGACACGGAAGAGGTCGGCATGGTTGACCCATGTGAGGACGCGGCCGTGGTCGATGCCGGTGGCGTCTTCGATGGCCTGGCGGCCCTTCGGGTCGGCGCCCTTTTCAAGGAGCTGGTCAACGGTCTCAATACCGATGGCGATGAGCTTCTCAGCGTACACAGGGCCGATACCCTGGATGTCAATAATCTTGTAGATCATATCAAATTTTGTGTTTAAAAGGTTATAGTTTTCGTTTTTAATCCCTCAAATATACTTTTTTTCGTGAAAAAAGACAAATTTTTTCCTATATTTGCATGGAACAGGCAAAAATTTGAATGGAGACCTATCCGCTTGACCAGGAAAAAACGTACATTTCCTCTGACTTTCTGACACTTGACGGTGCGAACGGGCCCGAAACCCGGAAGATCGGCGAGTGGCTGAATGTGGACCCGGTCCGGATTCACAAGATGATTGTGCGCGAAAAAATCCTGAAGGTGGACCAGATGGAAGTATTCACCCCGCTCCTCTCCAAGCTCCGCCGCGCGGACTATGAATATTACAAGCGCATCACCGGCCTCAAGATGCTCATCGACTTCCCCGGCTACTCCTCCGAGATCGAAGCCAAGATCCCTTATGACACGGATCCCATCGCCTTCTACAAATGGTGGCGCAAGGGCAAGCACGAGCACGTGGTCTATCTCTCCCCCGCCTGGCAGTTCAAGCTGTTCCAGAAAGTCTCCGTGATGGAGCCGAAAGTGATGCTCAAGAAAGACATCGAATACGTCAAGAACTTCTGACACGATGACCCTCGAAGAGATTCTCCGCGTCCCCACGGCCGCCACCCCCGAAGACCGGGCCGACGACGTCTGGGACGACGAAAACCGTTGTTCCTACTCGGCCGGCGGGGACAAGCTCCTCGACGCGGAAAACTTTCCTCCGGAAGTCACGGTCCGGGAGGGCTGCCGCATCCTCTGCGACGAAGTCTTCGCCTTCCAGGACTACATGGCCGAGGACCGGAAAATCGGGGAGGAGATTCCGCTGGAAGAACGGAATTCCTTCCTCGAGAAAATCCGTCTTCCCGCCACCCTCACCCACATAGGAAAGGCCGCCTTCAACGAGTGCGGGCTCCTGGAGAGCATCAAGCTTCCGAAAGGCCTTCTGTCCATCGGTGAGGAAGCCTTCTGCGACTGCTGGAACCTGGAAAAGATCGCCTGTCCCGCCTCGCTCCGCGCCATCGGCCCCCGGGCCTTCCAAGGCTGCATCAACCTGTACCAGATCCGCCTGAACAAGGGTCTGGAATACCTGGGTGAAGACGCCTTCGACGACTGCGAGTCGCTCGAGACCATCTTCATCCCCGACGGAACCCTCGACAGGTTCCTCGGCATCATTCCCGGACAATATCACGAACTCATCGAAGAAATATGAACGGAACCGCAGGACAAAAGTTCACTGTCGCCCATGACAGCCCCCTCCTGAAATATCTGTACGAGATTTTCCCCGGCCAGTCCAAGACCGGCGTGAAGAACGTGCTCTCCAAAGGCCAGGTCCTGGTAAACGGGGAGCAGAAAACCGCCTTCGACTTCCCGCTCCATGCCGGCGACGCCATCCTGGTGCTTCCCAAAGTCATTTCCATCGCCCGGGAGAGCAGTGAGAATGCCCGCGAGGAAGTGGAGAAGACCGGCGTCAAGATCGTCTTTGAAGACGACGATTACCTGGTCGTGGACAAGCCCACGGGCCTGCTGACGGTTTCCACCGCCAAGGGATCCCAGAGCAAGTCCGGAAAGAAGGAAGCCACTTTGTATGCCATCCTGAACGCGTATGTAAAAACGAATGCACGCGCCCGCCGTAAGGAAGACATCGTGAGCGGCCGTACACCCGACCGGTCCACCGCCAAGATCTGGATCGTCCACCGCCTGGACAAGGGAACCTCCGGTTTGGTGGTTTTCGCCAAGAACGAGCATGCCAAGGAAGTCCTCCAGAGCCGCTGGAAGGAACTTGTCATCGAACGCCGCTATATCGCCTTCCTCGAAAAGAAGGTCGAGAAGGAGTCCGGCGCCATCCAGAGCTGGCTCGTGGAGAATCCCAAGTCCCTGAAAGTCTGGTCCTCCCCCGTCGAGGTCCGCGGCGGCCAGCTGGCCATCACCCACTACAAGGTCCTGGATTACGTCCACCGCGGCAAGGGCGTGTACACCAAGGCGGAATTCTCCCTGGAAAGCGGCCGGAAGAACCAAATCCGCGTCCATGCCGCCGACATTGGCCATCCCATCGCCGGCGATGAGAAATACGGCGCCGAGACGGATCCGATCCGCCGCCTCGCCCTCCATGCGGCCACCCTCGTTTTCCGGAACCCGGTTTCCGGCGAGGTCGTCCGCTGCAAGTCCCCGCTTCCGCCCGCCTTCGACAAATTCGAGAAATAATGGAAACGTTCACCGTCCCGGGCGCCGCTGACGGCGTCCAGCTCAGCACCCTCGTCATCGCGCCCGATGCTCCCAAGGCCGTGGTCCAGCTGGTCCATGGAATGGCGGAGCACAAGGAACGCTACATTCCCTTCATGAACTACCTGGCCGAGATGGGCTATGCCTGTGTCATCTGCGACCTGCGGGGACATGGCCAGACCGTCACGACACAGGAGGACCTCGGCTTTATGGACAAAGGCGGCATGGAAGCCCTGGTGGACGATGTCCACGGTGTAACCGACTGGGCCAAAGCGCAATATCCGGGTCTTCCCCTTTTCCTTTTCGGCCACAGCATGGGCTCGATGATCGTCCGCAGCTATCTCAAACGGTATGACCGGGACATCGACGGACTCATCGTGTGCGGCAGTCCGAGCAAGAACCCGGCCGCGGGCCTCGGCGACTTCCTCGCCGGCTGCATCGGCCTGTTCCGCGGACAACGCTACCGCTCCTCGTTCCTGGCGAACCTGTGCACCGGCAACAACGACAAAAAGTTCAAGGACGACGGCCTCCGGAACGCCTGGCTGTCGACGAACAAGGCCAATGTGGAAGCCTACAACAACGACCCCCTGTGCGGTTTCCCCTTCACGGTCAACGGCTACCGCAACGGTCTCTTCCGCCTGATGAAGGACATCTATTCACCGGAGGGATGGAATGTCACGAAGCCGGATCTTCCGGTCCACTTCATCGCCGGCGCCGAGGATCCCTGCATCATCAGCATCAAGAAGTTCTCCGAGGCGGTCAGTTTCCTCCGCGCCCGCGGCTACCGGGACGTAACCAGCAAGGTCTATCCCCGGATGCGTCACGAAATCCTGAACGAAATCGGCCGGGAAGACGTCTGGAGCGACGTCCGCGAACGGCTGGACGGCTGGCTCGCCCGATGACGCCCTCCTCCCGGGAAATCTTCAACCGGGCCGAACTGATGCTCGGTTCCGACGTGATGGAACGCCTGGCGGCCGTCCGCGTAATCCTTTTCGGCGTCGGCGGTGTCGGCAGCTGGTGCGCGGAAGGCCTCATCCGGTCGGGCGTCACGCAGCTCACCCTGGTCGATGCGGACTGCGTCGCCCCCTCCAACATCAACCGCCAGCGCATGGCTACGGTTTCCACCGTGGGCCGGTCCAAGGTGGAGGCTCTGAAGGAAATCCTGCTGGACATCAACCCTTCCGCAAGCATCGATACCATCCACGCACGGTTTACGGAAGCATCCGCGGCCTCTTTCAATCTGGACCGTTACGATTACATCATCGACGCAATCGACGCTCTGAAAGACAAGGCCGCCCTGATCCTGCATGCGACGGCCACCCCGGCGACCTTTTTCTCCTCGATGGGCGCGGCCTGTAAAATCGATCCTACACAGGTACGTGTGGCCTCTTTCTGGGAGGTCCGCGGCTGCCCCCTCGGTTCCATGCTCCGGAAAAAGCTCCGCAAGGCCGGCACCCTTCCGGCCAAGGACTTCCTCTGCGTCTATGACGAAGAACTCCTCCCCAATCGCGGTACCGACACTGCCCTTCCGGAAGAACTGAAATTCGACAAAGTGAGCCACAACGGTTCCCTGGTAACCGTCACCGCCACCTTCGGCTTCACCCTCGCTTCACTGGTGATTCATGATGTCTACGGTGCGGATTGCGGGCGGTGACATTCCCGAACCTGTGGCCACCCTCGGCCACATAAGAGGGAGGGGCCCATCTTTGATGGGAGGGGTCGCGAAGCGACGGTTCGGGGATGTTACCGCCTGCAATCCGGACAGATACCCTTTAGCAGATAATTGACCGTCCTGGCCTCGAAACCTGCCGGAGTTGAAACCGGAGGCACGGGCGTGTCTTCCAGGCAGAAGGTACGGTGGCATTTCTCGCAATAGAAATGGACATGGACGTCGTCGTCCTCGTCGTCATGGTGGCTGTGGCAGAGTTCGTAGCGGACACCGTCGCCGGAGTCGTCCAGGACGTGCACGAGCCGGGCTTCTCGAAAAGCCTGCAACGTCCTGAAAATGTTGGACTTGTCAATGGTTTCCACGACGGTTTCGAGTTCGGTCATGGACATCGGCCGGCCGGCCACGGCAAGGGCGCGGGCGATGACGATGCGGTTCGCCGTCGGCTTGACGCCGTGGTGTTCCATCAGTTCCAGCAAGTGTTTCTCATCCATACGGATACAAAAATAAGGGATTGCGATGGTTTTCGCAATCCCCATTTGTTGTGACTAGAGCGTCAGCATGATGTCGTTCAGGAGACCGCCGGCGGTCTGGCGCGTGCCGGCGCCGGCACCCTGGATGAGCATCGGCGAAGGATAGTCGCCGGTGGTGATCATGATGGCGTTGTCCGTTCCCTTCAGGGCATATAGCGGACTGTCCGGACCGACTTCCTGCAGGCCCACGGTCGCGTGCCCTTCGGCATCGACAGAGGCGACATAGCGCAGTTTCAAGCCTTTTGCAGCGGCGGCCGCATAGCGGTCGGCGATATCGGCCGGGATGGGCTCGAGGGTCACCTGGGACTCCTCCAGCGGAATGCCGGTCTGGCGGCTGAGGATGAGAATCTTGCGGAGGACATCCTTGCCGCTGAGGTCGATGTTCGGGTCCGGCTCGGTGTACCCCTTGATGCGGGCGTCTTCCACCAGTTCTTCAAATCCGGTTCCCTTATAATTGTCCATCAAGTAATTGAGTGTTCCGGAAAGCACGGCGTCCATCCGGACCAGCGTATCACCGGACTGGACCACACGGTCCAGCGTCACGAGGACCGGGAGCGCGGCGCCGGCCGTCGTTTCATAACGCAATGACACGCCCGCCTTGTGCGCCTGCTCCTGCAATGCCTTGAACTGTGCGTATGTGCCCGAGAACGGAATCTTGTTGCACGCAACCACACTGTAACCGCTACGGAACAGAGCAGGATACCGGAAGCCGATCTCCCCGCTTGCGGTGCAGTCCACGAAGATGGAATTCTCCAGCGACATTTCCGCCAGTGCATCGATGTACCCTGACCCGGGCTTCCCGTTGTCCAGCCGCTCCTTCGCCTTCGTCAGGTCAATGCCTTCCGTATCGATCACATACTTCCGGCTGTTCGCCAGACCGCATACGCGCAGCTCTTTTCCGGAGCGCTTGGCAATGGAGGCCGCATTCTCCGAGAGCATCTCGACCAATGCTTTACCTACGCGGCCATAACCGGCGATGAACAAATGGATTACCTTGTTGCTCCATTTGTCGAAGAATTCCTTGTGGATAGCCCGGATGGCCACCTCGGCACGGACCGAGGGAACGATGACGGAGATGTTCCTTTCGGACGATCCCTGTGCGGTGGCGCGGACCGGGATGCTGTGCGCACCAAGGGCCGCCAGCATCCGTCCCGTAGCCCCGCTGTGACCCAGGATGTCATCCCCGATCAGGCATACGAGCGAGTATCCGGTCTCCACCTTCAGCGGGTTCAGCCGGCCCAGGGAAATCTCATAGGCAAAACAGGCATCCGCCGCCTCACGCGCCTTCTCGGCATCCGGCTCGGCAATGGCGATGCACATGGAATGGACCGAGGAGGCCTGGGTGATCAGGATGATATTGATCCCCTTCCGGCTCAATGCATCGAAAAGCCGGGATGAGAAACCCGGTACGCCCACCATGCCGCTCCCCTCCAGGGAAATGAGGGCGATATGGTCGGAATGGGCGATGCCGATGACACCGTCCCGTACCCGCGGCGGATTCCGCTCCACAAGCGTTCCCGGTTCGTCCGGTTGGAACGTATCCTTGACATAGATCGGAATTCCTTCATCCACAACGGGTTGAATAGTCGGTGGATAGATGACTTTGGCACCGAAATGGGACAGTTCCTGCGCCGCCCGGTAGGAAATGTTCGGGATGGGACGGGCCGTGGGGACCACCTTCGGATTGGCGGTCATGATGCCAGGAACGTCGGTCCAGATCTCCACCCGGCGGGCGTGGATGCCCACGGCGAACAGCGACGCCGTGAAATCGGAGCCGCCCCGGCCGAGGGTCGTCACGCGGCCGTTCCCGTCCGTAGCGACGAAGCCGGGAACGACGAACAACTCAACATGCGGGTTCGAATTCACGGCTTTGGCAACGCGGGCATAGGTTTCCGGTTCATCCACCAAGCCGTCCTTCACCTGGACCAGCTTCCGGGAATCCAGCCACTGGCAGGTGATGCCGAGGGACAGGAACTTGTCCGTCAGGATCGTCGTGGAGAACAGTTCGCCGAAACTCTCGATGGCGCTCAGGCTAGCCGGACTGAGTTCGCCCAGGAGGAATACCCCGTGGGTAATCGCCTCCAGAGACTCGAAGAGCACGTTCACGGATGCGGCCGTCCGCTCCCGGTAACCCTCCGGCAGCAGTTCGCCGATGATTGTATAATGCCGTTTCCGAAGGTCCGAAATGAGTTCCTTGTAGGACTCGTCCCGGGCGGCGGCCTTCCGGCCGGTCTCGATCAGGGCGTCCGTACAGCCGCTCACGGCCGAAGAAACCACGATGGTGCGGTCCTCTTCAAGGGCCTTGCGGACGATATCGACAACCTGAAGCATCGCTTCAGAAGAGGCCACGGAGGTGCCTCCGAATTTCAATACTTGCATGTTCGTTCTATTATTTCATGAGGATGGCCGTCAGCCGTGCGGTTTCCAGCAGGAAGCCGTCATGGCCGAAACGGGAGGATATTTCAATGTAGTCGGCGCCGGGTATCCACCGGGCCCAGACGGACGATTCCTGCAGCGGGAAGAGGGCGTCCGTGTCGATGGAGACGACCGTCGTCCGCGCCTTGATCCGTGCGAGGGCGGCGTCCACCCCACCCCGGCCCCGGCCCACATTGTGGCTGTCCAGGGCGTTGCATAAGGTGTAATAGGAATAGGCGTCGAATCCGCGGCGGACCAGTTTCTCACCCTGGTACCGTTCATAGGATGCTGCCCGGCCGGCAAACAGCGAGTCAGGATCCGCCTCGAACTGCGTGAGGCCGTAGCCTTCGAAACAACGGTAGGAAATCAGTGCCTGGGCGCGGGCGCACTTGAGACCCGCGGCGCCACCCGCGAGATCCCGGGCCTGGCGGAACGTCGGGTCCGCCTCCAGGGCCATCCGCTGCGCCTCCACCGTCGCCGACAGGTAGGGTGACACGCGCGATGCCGTCGCAATGAACAGGCAACGCCTGAACACCTCAGGCTCGGTCACGGCCCATTCGATGGCCTGGAAACCGCCGATGGAACTGCCAATAAGCAGATCCACCGCATTGATTCCCAGTGTCTTGCGAACGACGATGGAAGCCGCTACCATATCCCGGACCGTAATCTTCGGGAAATCCAGCAGCCAGGGCTTCCCCGTTGCCGGATTCTCGCGGGCCGGACCTTCGGAACCGTAGGCGGAGCCCAGCATGTTCACGCAGGCCACGAAGTTCTTCTCCGTGTCGATG
>JAEEGK010032833.1_pt1 | contig 10132 bp, 13 predicted proteins | sample 8958771 | NCBI WGS metagenome assembly JAEEGK01 (sample SAMN16246547, study PRJNA631951) | gut metagenome | biome: gut microbiome; feature: rumen; material: SC-attached | host: Bos | place: Iran: Karaj | collected 2018-10 | reverse complement strand
GGTGAGAACAGCGGATTCACAAGAGGACTTATCTGCGATAGACTTTCATTCCTCGGTGCAACGGTTGATGCTGAGGCCAATAAGGTTCGCGGCGAAGAGAAGACTATCTCTGCTGCTGACTCTAAGGTTCTTCTTATGGTGGTTCCTACTAACGAAGAGCTTGCAATCGCAAGAGATACTTACGAACTCTGCAAATAACAGAAAGGCTTTCAGATGAAAAAATACAGTATCTCAAATGGCACTTACAACCTTACAGTATCTGATCACGGGGCTGAGATTACATCGCTTTTGAAAAATGGACGACAGCTCATGTGGCAGGCTGATCCTGCTTTTTGGGGCAGAACATCTCCTGTGTTATTCCCGCTTGTAGGTAATTATTGGCAAAAGAAGTCAAGATTTGCCGGCAGGACTTACGAAATGGGACAACATGGTTTTGCCAGAGATATGGACTTTTCCCTGCTTTCACAGACCGGTGATGAACTGTTTTTTGAACTAAGGGACAATGAAGCCACACATGAAAAATATCCGTTTTCTTTTGTGCTTCGTCTTGGATACAAGCTTGGTACTGACGGAGTAGAGGTTATATGGGAAGTGGAGAATCCTACGGATGGAGATATATTCTTCTCCATAGGTGGTCATCCGGCATTTAACTGTGACCTTTCCGGGGATAAGCTTTTATTCATGAAAAAAGGAAAGAGGGTTTTGGGAAATATTGAGTCTAAGATTATTTCTCTTGATGGAAGCGGATGTCTTTCTGATAATTCAAAAGAACTATCTCTTAATGATGGAGAACTTGCGCTTAAACCGGAACTCTTTGATGAAGATGCACTTATAATAGAGGATGAGCAGGCTGACACGGTTGCTGTTATAAACAGTGCGGGAGAGGAACTTGTCTCAGTCCGCTTTGATGTTCCTTTATTTGGAGTATGGTCACCTGCAGGCAAGAATGCTCCGTTTGTTTGCATAGAGCCCTGGTATGGAAGATGTGACAGAGTCGGATTTACAGGAGAACTTTCCGAGAGGGAGTACGGCAACAGACTGGGTGCAGGAGAGAAGTTCAGAGTATCCTATACAATAGCCTGATATTGTTTTGTATACGCAGACAGCAGTGGTTTTATATCCACTGCTGTTTTCTATTGTTTTATATTGTTGGAACAGTGATTATAGTAAATTATATGTAATTATATTAAATTATATGGAAATATATTAAATTATATGATATTATAGTTAAGACTCGGATATTATATCGTTTTATATTAGCTGTTTACAGACGGAGGCAGGTATGACTGAAAGAAATCCATATGCCATTAGCTTTGGGAGAATCCCTACGCAGTATATCAGCAGGGATATTATTATTGATGAGATAGTAAGTGCATTCAACAGCGATATCGCTGAGGAGCAGGCATTCAAAATAACGGGAATACGAGGAACAGGTAAGACTGTTACGCTTACCGCCATAGAAAAAGAACTCTCGGAACAGGGAGAGTGGATCATCGTAAACCTTAAGCCGGGAGCTGAAATTACCAATGACCTTGTGGCCAAGCTATATACTGAAGTACCATTCATTACATCCTATGTGGATGCGAATTTAAATCTGTCAGCCTTCGGCATAGGCCTTAACTTAAAAAAGAAGAGCCCGGCAGCCAGTCTTGATCTTGTTCTGGAAGAACTGCTCGAAGTTATAAACAAGCAGAAAAAGAGAGTGCTTGTTACGATCGATGAAGTAAGAAAAACAGATGCTCTCGTTGATTTCATTCAGGAGTATCAGATCCTGATTCGAAAAGATCTTCCGGTATATCTTCTTGTGGCAGGCCTTTATGAGGATATTGAAGATATTGAGAATACTGACGGATTGACGTTTTTCCTCAGAGCTACCAAGTATGAGATGACACCGCTTAATATAGGAGTCATCAGGGAAGATTATAAGCTTACAATGGGGCTTTCTGATGATGTGGCATATGAACTTGCAGTGATGACCAAGGGTTATGCTTTCGCATATCAGGCCTTTGGTAAATATATGTGGGATTCAAAGAGCAAAGAAATTACACCTATGGTTCTTGCCAAGGTCGATGATGCCCTGGCTCAAAAGGTTTACGACAAGATATGGAGCGAGCTTCCTCCCAAGGATAAGTGGTATCTGAGTTTTATTGTACAAAAGGATAATATGGATGCATCAGAGCTTTTGGAGCTCACCAAGAAGAGCCACAGCGACTGGAGTGAGCCGAGAAGGCGTCTCATCGAAAAGGGAGTTATAGACGGCTCAATCCGCGGCAAAATTGTCTTAAGACTTCCAAGATTTAAGGAATATGTAGACAGCAAACAGTTTTAAAAATATATAATGAAAAATTACAAATTGTCCTCGCCCCATTTTTTTAATTGCAAAAGAATGGGGATGAGGCTTTTTGCTTTATCTGTAAGATTATATTCAACTCTTACAGGCATTTCATCGTATTGCTTTCTCTCAACCAGGCCGTCAGCTTCCAGCTCTTTTAACGAATTGGCAAGCATGGTATTGGTGATACCGTGTATGGCTCGGGTGAGTTCACCGTAGCGGACCACTTCCTTATTGTCGATCACACAGAGGATCATGATCTTCCACTTTCCACCGACAATGTCTATTACCTTCTTCAGTCCGCATCCTTTTCCTGCGATATCTTCACATAATGGTTCTTTTTTCGCTATTTTACTCATAGTATCATTTTCCTTACCAGGTTCATATTAACTGCGTACTTGATATGTTTTTTATACCAGATATAATATGCTTGTTGATTATGAAAATCAAGTATTACAACGGCAGGAGATTATCAGGAAATGAAAAGGGCAGTAAATGATACAGGCAGATGCGTCGCTTGCGGTGTATGTGCTCTGCAGTGTCCCAGAGGCGCTATAAATATATTCAGAGGGTGTTTTGCGGATGTGAATACTTCGATGTGCGTCGGCTGCGGAATTTGTGAAAAGGCGTGTCCTACGGGATCAATAACGGTAAGAGAAACGGAGGACACAGGCATATGAAAAACAATATAAATAAAAAGGCGCATTGGTATGATTATCTTTGGATATGGTCAATTCTCTATTTTGCGCTGGGATTTTTTAACATACTCTTTGCGTGGCTTGGTATGATTGATTTTATTCTTCCATTGATTTTTGCGATAGTCGGTGGAAACAAGTGGTTCTGCAATCACATGTGCGGAAGGGGACAGCTCTTTTGGGTACTTGGAAGGAACCTTAAGTGCTCAAGAAGAAAACAGGCGCCAGCCTGGATCTCCTCAAAATGGTTCAGATATGGGTTTTTGACCTTCTTTATGACCATGTTTGGAACCATGATCTTCCAGACATATCTGGTATTTTCAGGGGCAGATACACTACGAAAAGCAATAAAGTTATTTTGGACCTTCAAAGTTCCATGGAAATGGGCATATAATGGAAGTATACTACCGGACTGGGTAGCTCAGTTTGGATTTGGATTTTACAGTCTGATGCTGACATCAACGCTGATCGGACTGATCGTGATGGCGCTTTATAAAGAGAGGACCTGGTGCTCGTTTTGCCCTATGGGAACCATGACTCAGGGCATATGCCAGATCAAAGCAAAGAAAGGAAACAAGTAAGATGACTATAAATGAGAGAGCTGAAAAAGCAGTAGCAATGAAAACTTCCGGGATGTACAACTGTGCACAGTCTGTAACAGCGGCCCTTGCTGATGAAACAGACCTTACAGAGGAGCAGCTGTGTCAGATTTCTGCAGGATTTTGCGCAGGAATGGGCAATATGGAGGCTACCTGCGGTGCACTTATCGGCGCAGGAATGATCGCAGGCCTCAAGACTGAGGGAAAAGGAACTCTTGCAAAGACCAGACAGATCCAGGAAGAATTTGCCCGCAGATGCGGAGCCATCAAATGCAGGGATCTTAAGGCAATCACTGATGGCAAGCCACTTTGCCCATGCGAGGAGTGCGTAAGAAATGCTGTACTTATCTACGGAGAGATGATGGGACTTTGATCACATGTGCGGAAGATACTTTTTTGATGCTGAAACTGCATTAGAAGTAGAAGATGAGCTGGGGCTTGACTCCGGCTTACTTTCCGTTAATTCTGGCGATGTTACCCCAGCAATGAGTCCCGCTGTGATATCAGCTGAAAGAGGCAGCACCGGCGCAGGTCTTAAGGTTTCAGATATGTTCTGGGGCGTTGCCTCAAAAGATAAAAAGCTTGTGATAAATGCAAGAGCAGAATCAGCCCTGGAAAAGCCCATGTTTTCTGATAGTGTGGAAAGACGGCGCCTTGTGATCCCTGCTGCGGGATTTTACGAGTGGGACAAGGACAAGAACAAGGTAACATTTTATAAAAAGGATAAAAGCCCCATATATCTTGCGGGTTTCTATAAACTTTCTGATAATAAGGATTCTTTTGTAATACTGACCACAGCTGCCAACGAATCAATGATAAAGGTTCATGATCGCATGCCACTCATGATTGAAAAAGGCGCTGTTAAGGACTGGCTTTTTGATACGGATGCAGCCAAAGAAATGCTACATATGAAGATGCCACTACTTGAGAGTCATCAGGAATATGAACAGATGAAGCTCTTTTAACTAAAACGTTAAACAGAAAGGAGCACCACCATGAACCAGGAAGTTCGAGATCCATTTCTTGAAGGCAACGAGATAATTGAGGAGACGATTGCAAAATTCCACAAGGACCAGAGCAAGGAAAAACTTATTGCTGTTCTTGAGAGCATAAGGTCCAGAATGCATGCTGACGGGCATTTTGTCATTCCTGTAGTTATCAAAGAAGAGGAGATGACCTATTCCTTCAGGGGCCTTAATACGGGGGATGGCAACACCTGGAACGTGGTGTTCACGTCAAAAGAAGAGTTTGAGAAGGGCCAGCCAAGCCAGGTAATATCTCATTTCATAGACGCAGCTCTTAAAGCCTGTGCAGAGGCTGATTGCATGGGATTTATCGTCAATCCCTGGAGCGATGATGCGTTCATGCTCTCCAAGGAGCTTATCCAGATGATCATTGACGCCGACGGAGGTGTAGAATACTCAGTTCCAGAGGACCCTATTACAAAAGAGCTTCTGGCTGACGGATCATTTCTCACAAGGGCTGTGGAGATCTGCAACAGAAACGATACTGAGCTCAATGCTCTAAAGCTCATGAAGATCCTGCGCCACAGCAATGTCTGGGTTCCATGTGTTGCGCTTCCTGATGAATTTGGCAATGAAAAGCTCAATCTGGTGCCTGATATCCTGGAAGAGGACGACAAATTCTACTTCCCCGTGTTCTCAACTGAAGCGGAAATGGGCGAATATGGCGACCACTTTACAAGGATCGAGAGGAATTTCCTGGATACCATAAGGCTCGCTAGGAACAATCAGAGGGAAATTACCGGTATTGTTATCAACGCCTTCTCCAATCAGTACATCATAGATAAGAACATGATGGAAATGATCGAAGGCATGGAAGAATAATTTACCTTACATAATAATGGCGACCTAGCCATCTGGAGAGTCCGTCCAGGCCAGGGTACACAATGCGCTCAGATACATTCTGATGATCCAGCATATCCCTGACCTGCCAACGGATCTCTTTTTTTATTATGTAGCGAACCGTTTTTTCTGTGTGGGCATCAAGGAAGCCTTCGATATCTTTCATGTCATTGGGAATTACGGAAAAGAATGAGTATTGGTTCACGATCCTGACGTCAACTGAAGGAGGCTCTATCATCAGCATTGAAGATGAGCCCATGTCTTTGTCATACATGTCAAGGCTCTCGCAGGCTTCAGAGAGCATATCTACGGAAAAGACCGTAGTGTTGTATTTATCGGCGATCTTTTAGTATTTCTCAGGCAGGAGATCATGAAGCTCATGGATGTCCGTGCGCCATACGCAGCTATCTCTTTTCTCCATTTCATCAAGATCGGTCTCGGTGACAGAAAAGTGCAGAGCAATAAGAGGAGAGAAGGACCAGTCAAGAAGCCTTGTGGGAAGGCCGTGGTGCTGGCCGAAGATCATCTGCCTCCATACTGAGTTTTCGATAGAAGGCTCTTCAAGAACAGCATATTTTGTGAAGTTCCTGAGCATGCAGGGCTCAAGTTCTTTTTTCTTGTCTTTACAGTTTCTTTCAAGACTTGTGGTCAGCTCAAAGGTGGCATCTGGCTGCCCACGGTACACAAACAGATTTCGGTTTCTCTTAAGGTCAGTTCTATACTCCTGTTCATTCAGAAGTTCATACAGATGATCCATATCTTGAATAATTACTGTCTTGATCATAAGCTTCACCTCACCATTTTGAAAAAAGCTCTGTATTGCGTTTTCATAGTTTAAGTATAGCAATTCCTACCCTGGAGAGGCTGATTTTTGAATGAAATTTTGATAAAAAAATTCGGTTGCGAGATGTCCGTTAAAATAATATGATTGGAAAGACTTGAATATTTATGCAAAAAGGATGGATTGATGTGATCAAAAAAGCTTTTTATAAAACTGTACCCGTTATGGCAGGATATATAGTTCTTGGGATTGGATTTGGCATTTTACTGCATAATGCGGGATATGGCATGATATGGGCATTTGCCATGAGTGTATTGATATATGCAGGCTCAATTCAGTATGTCGGAATAGGTCTTTTAACAGGAGGGGCATCCGTTGTCACCACGATAATCACTACTATCATGGTTAATGCAAGACACCTGTTTTACAGTATTTCAATGATAGATAAGTATAAGGATTCCGGAAAATACAAGTCATATCTGATATTTGCGTTAACTGATGAGACGTATTCGCTTCTTTGCGACGATGACGGGGAAGCAAATGGATCAATTAACCGCTATAGGTTTTTTGTATCATTGTTTGATCAGTGCTACTGGGTTTTGGGGAGTGTTATTGGAAGTCTCTTAGGAAGCATGATCCGCTTTTCTACAGCTGGGATCGAGTTTTCCATGACAGCTCTTTTCATCGCTTCGTTTACAGAACAGTGGATAGAATCCGACAACCATCTGCCCGCTATAGTCGGTGTTGTTAGCACCATGATCTGCCTTGTGGTTTTCGGAAAAGAGAATTTCCTGATCCCCTCAATGCTCCTAATAACGGTACTACTGACAATCTTAAGGGGAAAGGAGAGTGTGGAAAAATGACAGCAGCTGTACTTGTTTTAGCTATGGCACTAACTACCATGGCTCTTCGTTTTCTTCCATTTTTACTATTCGGAAAGCATACCCCTAAGTATATTTCCTATTTGGGAAAAGTGTTGCCACAGGCAATAATTGCTCTTCTGGTGGTATATTGTCTGCGAGATGTTTCTGTAGGTTCACCTCCGCATGGAATTCCTGAATTTGTTGCAGGAGCATTGGTTGTAGGGATGCAGGCGTGGAAGAGAAACGCGGTTTTAAGCATATTGGCAGGAACTATCATATATATGATGCTCATAAGATTTTTTTCTTAAATTTTCATTAATCATGCTGTGCTTAAGCATGAAGTATAGTAAAATTAACATATATTCTGACAATTTGCGTAGGTCGGATTTATTCTTAGGAGGGGAAGATGCAATCTGATTTAGTCATCAAAGAGAACGAGCTGATCGATCCAGCGGATTATCCTGAAGATCAGTGCGCTCTGGTAGAAGAGTTTAACGCCCGTATACTTCGTTTGACTGGTATTATTACCGGAATCGGAAAAGAATATCATACAATCTGGGTCATCAACGCCAATACCAAGAAGATGTACCTGTACCGTTCCACCGGAGAGAACACGAATCGTGATGCGGTAGAACTGGGATTTAGATTTGACAACTACGACCGTTTTATTGAGGAATACGTAGATCGCTACGTAGTAACCAACATTGAGAGCGTCCAGAGGGATGTAAAACTGGATGTGGTATTTTCAAGGATCAAAGACGGAGAAAGGTTTACGCTTGATTATATGCGTCTGGCTGACGATGGTAATATGTCATATCATCAGATGGCATTCGCACTTGCTGGAGAGCCGGGAGAAACAGAGAGTTTTATTCTTGCGTTCAGGGATATTGATAAGTTCATTCGTAAGCATATTGCAGATAAGCGTTATTTAAGAGAGCAGCTTGATATCGTGGAGACCTTGAGCCGCGATTATTACAATGTCTTTAAGATCAACCCCAAGACCGGTGATGTGGTGATCTTAAAGCTTGACGGTTATGTTACAAAGGGTATGGAAGGCGCAGGCGAAAAGATCTATCCCTACGAAGTACTGTACAAGCAGTACGTAAAGGATCGTGTGTACTCAGAGGATCAGGAGTGGATGTATGATGCCATCTCTCTAGCCACTATCAACAAAAAGCTTGAGGCAAATTCAGAATATGTATCCAGTTACCGCGTTATGGATAAAGGCGAGGTTCACTATTATCAGTTTACGTACATCCTTATCAACGCCAATATTCCTAACAGTGATATGCTGGCTGGCTTTAAGAACGTAGACGACATTGTAGAATCAGCAAAAGAGCGCCAGAATCTTGAGATCCTGGCCAGCACCGATATCATGACAGGCATTTTGAACCGTGGAAGCGGTGAGCGAAGAGTGACCGATGCCATGGCAAACGATAAAACTGGAATGCTCTGCATTATGGACGTTGATAAGTTTAAGGATATCAACGATGACCTGGGCCACAGCGTCGGTGATAAGGCACTTCGTGGTATTGCAGATGTATTAAAGCTTACCTTCAGGGATGAGGATATCATTTTCCGTTTAGGCGGCGATGAGTATGCTGTATATGTCATGAACCTTGATAATGAAGAGGGTGGAAGAGCAGTAATGGACCGCGTCTTTAAGGAAATCGCAGGGATGGATATTCCTGAGCTTAAAGGCAGAGAAATCTGTGTCAGCGCAGGTGCTGTGTTCTACAAACAAGGAGAAAAGCGTTCCTTTGAAGATCTCTATAAACTGGCCGATAGCGGCGTTTATGAGAGCAAAACGATCAAGGGAAGTGCATTAACTTTCAAGTAAAATCGACTCCAGTGAGTGTAGTTGTTCATTCACTGGAGTCGTTTATTATTTCTGTTTTAATGGAGGAGATCAGCTATGGTTGAGTGTACCTATATGACTCAATGCGGCAATATACACTATTGGGTAAATAAAACTTCAGAAAACAGCAAAGTACAATTGGTATTTCTGCCCGGTCTTACTGCAGATCACAGGCTTTTTGATAAACAAATAGAGTTTTTTGAAGGGCATTATCCTGTCCTTGTCTGGGATGCACCGGGACATGCTTCATCACGGCCATTTACGCTAAGCTTCAGTTTGATGGATAAAGCGAAGTGGTTGGATGAGATACTGATTGAAAATGGTTTCAATAATCCAATCATCATTGGACAATCTATGGGCGGCTATGTGGGGCAGGCATATGCGCAGCTGTTTCCGGATAAGCTCCATGGATTTGTCTCTATCGATTCAGCACCATTACAGCGCGAATATTTGACTGGCGCTGAATTATGGTTGCTTAAAAGAATGGAGCCAGTTTACCGTCATTATCCCTGGAGGTCTCTGGTGAAGGCAGGAAGTAACGGCGTTGCCACATCGGAATACGGTATAAAACTGATGCACAGTATGATGATGGTTTATGATGGCGATCAGGATTGGTATGCCAAACTTGCCGGTCACGGATACAAGATACTGGCAGAGGCAATAGAGGCTGAGCTCCCATATGAGATCAAATGCCCGGCGCTTCTTATTTGCGGTGAAAAAGATCATGCAGGTTCCTGCATCAGATACAATAAAGCATGGCATAAGAAAACAGGCATTCCGATTGAATGGATCCAAGGGGCAGGACACAATTCCAATACTGATGCACCGGAAACAGTTAACCGTTTGATAGAGAGAATGATATCATTTTAGCCATAAAACTGGGCAATCTCATCCTGTTGACAGTGAACGAGCGTTACCATATAATAGGTAACGATGGTTAGATTTAAAAACAAAAGTTCACATGACAAGGGAAGAGAGCAATGAAAACACTTATAATTTACACATCACAGACAGGTTTTACTAAGAGATATGCACAGTGGCTTGCTGACAGAGTGGGCGGAGATCTTCTTGAACTTAAGGATGCTCAGAAAAAGGAATCTGATTATTTTGACAGCTATGATGCAATTTGCTATGGCGGA
>JAEEGK010032831.1_pt1 | contig 10132 bp, 11 predicted proteins | sample 8958771 | NCBI WGS metagenome assembly JAEEGK01 (sample SAMN16246547, study PRJNA631951) | gut metagenome | biome: gut microbiome; feature: rumen; material: SC-attached | host: Bos | place: Iran: Karaj | collected 2018-10 | reverse complement strand
ACTATATAGAAAAACAGGACAAGCGCGTAGAAAAAATGCACAAAATGGAAAACGCAAAAATTCCTGTTGATTTTGACTACGGAGCCATTCCGTCACTTTCAAGCGAGTCCCGCCAGAAACTTGAAAAGGTGCGCCCGTTGACGCTCGGTCAGGCGGCACGCATAAGCGGCATCCGCAACAGCGACATAATGCTGCTCATGGTTTACTTGCGTTAAATTAGCCTTTAAGAGGTTTTATGAAACAGTATAGGTTGTCAATAATATTGCTGTCTGTATTTGAAACAGTAGCTGTAACGCTGTGGTTGACCAAAGACAACTTGTTTTATCTATTTAATTTCAGCTATATAGGCCTATCCATCTCTCTGGGAGTTTTTCTTTTTATAAGAAAATACAAATATGCCCGTCGTATAGTGCAGCTGCTTGTCGGTTTATATATGCTGATCTACCTGGGGCTCATCTGCCAGGAAAATATGCAGATTGAAGGATTCTGGTATTATCTGTTTACAGGAGTCTTTGAAGCCGCAACCATACATTATGCTGTTGCAAAGATATTTGGTCCGCTGATTTTTGGGCGGGGCTGGTGCGGCTATGCCTGTTGGACTGCAATGGTGCTGGACTTCCTTCCGTATAAAGAACCTAAAGAGCCAAGACGAAAATTGGGTTGGATCCGATATATCACTTTTACTCTGTCGCTTGTATTCGTCGCAGCAATATTTCTGGCAAAAGCCGGAAATATTGAACGCATCATGTTTTGCTCGTTTGTCGCCGGAAATATAATGTATTACGCAATTAGTATTGCTCTGGCATTTGCTTTTAAGGATAACAGAGCTTTCTGTAAATACATCTGTCCGATAACAGTATTCTTAAAGCCAATGAGCTATCTTTCACTGATACGGATAAAGTGTGATAAAGAAAAATGCATATCCTGCGGTAAATGCAAGCGTGTGTGCCCGATGAATGTAGATGTGACGAATAATTCAAGAAAACGCGAGAATGGAACGGAATGTATTCTGTGCATGGAATGCGTGAAAAACTGTCCGAAGAACGCACTTTGAATTTCAGAATGGAGGACAATCATTATGAATGAATTTAACGAATATGTACGTGATAGTTTTTCCGCAGCCGGTGATATTGTCATAAAACCTATGATGGGCGGATACCTTGTATATTTTAACGGTAAGCTGATAGGTGACGTTTGTGATAATGAACTGTTTTTAAAGAGAACGCCGACATCGGACAGACTTCTTTCAGATTCAGAACTGTGTTATCCTTATGAAGGTTCAAAAACACTGATGCACGTATTCGACAGATTTGAGGATACGGATTTAATTGCAGAATTGCTGGAAGGCATGTACACAGAACTGCCCGAAAAGAAACCAAAGAAAGGCAAATAAGACTGATAAATTCCAAGTTGTAGGTATTCTGTATTGAGAATGCGGAAGGCAAAAGCGGTCTTGCATTCTTAATACAGAACTCATCTTACCTCAACCTTTACGCCATCGATTTTAAGGTTTGCCATTATGTTTTCCCATGTTTCCTGCAGGTCAATAAAAACCTTGGGCAGACGGCTGTCACGAGATTCCATTAAATTATACAAATCCGTTACAGATTGCCGCCCCTTTTTCCAGTACCATGTACCGTTTTTCTTGATGAAGATATCAGGAATGGAAGAAAATACATTAAAATCTTCTTCCGACAGATTAAAGCCTAAACCAAACATATCTATTTTATTATTATCCAAATAACTCAAGCTATAACCAAATGAACCTAAAACTTCAAATTTCTCATGTCCGCATCCACCATGAAAGAAAAATTCTCCTATCATATTTTTCCTTCGGCATATTTTTCCATATGAAGACTCTACAACAACAATAATATTAATATCATCATTATAATTTCTTTGAATTATAAATTTTTCATCCGAATTCAAAAACGCAATGAGTTGTTTCCTTGTTATACTATTATGCATTGAGAAATAATTCTCTAAAAAAACCGAATTCTCATTCGGGTAATTTGTTTTACTCAAATTAGAAATTTCCTTCTCCTTATAGCTATAACTTATCTTCATAGTTTCTGGAGGCTCATAATCTTTTTTAGAAGGTCGTGTTTTATCAGGAACATCACTAGGTATAAGTAAAAGCAAGTTATTTTCTCCCTTGCATCCCGTAAAAACAACACCTATTAATAAAAACATCAAAACTAATCTTTTCATAAAGACTATTCTCCTGAATAAAAAGTCAAAGTTCTTTTTTCACCTAATCCCTGAAATGCTAAATCAATATCACTAACATGTCCTATAGAATCATTCCAGGAATTATAGTATGTCCCAAAACCATTAGAATTTACAAAATGCTCCACATATCCATCAAGTTTTTCAGGTTTATTATCCACAGCATAAATCACGACAGACGGCTGTTCCCCTCCTTTTACAATTCCATAACCGGAAGTGCCATCCTTATCAGTTCCACAATGCTCACGTATATTCCTTAATGAAACGTATTTTCCATAATACAACAATAAAGATGCAAGACATGCCACTCCACAGTCAGATTCATCATGCTGCAGGATAAATGGGATTTTTTTCATGTTTTATTACCTGTGTTAATTAAAACTTCTCTTGAAACAAGACAAATCTATTCCAAGTTTATCTGAGAAAAAAACAAACATTATTATTGCTAAAACAAAAAGAATCTTTGTACAAATGATTTTAAAAAGCTCAGTCCGCGTCTTTTTATACCACCAGATATCAAAGTCTACTCCAGGGTTGATTTTTTCGATTGCTCTAAAAAATTTCTTCATCCGTGTATACTCAAAAGGCATAAATAAAATGAAATCATGACAGCCATATACTTTTAAACAATAGCCAAAACCAAAACGTACAAGCAAATGCGTTTTCGCTATATCGGTTGTAATCATCGAAATTGCAGGAAATTGTATTTTATATGGAGAATGCCATGGATAATAAAGTATTAAATAATCTTCATTATATTGTATTTTCAAATTTAGCGATAAAAACATAAATATGAGTGCAAAAATCAGTAAAAGCAAATCCATAAAATAATCAACTTCACTAAAAATTATCTGCATGATTATTACGCTTAAGAATAATAGACTTAAAGATAAAGAAAAAATAATCAATTTTATTGGGCGAATTGTTTTCATTTTATCTCACCATAACCTATCTTCAATGTAGTCAAAGACTTTATCACATAACGTACTAGCTGAAGTACCAGCAATTATTCCTGCAGCAAGACCAGGAACAGAACCAATACCGACCGTTGAAGCCGTTGCAGCTAATGTAACGGCAGCACCAAATCCATAACCTGCAACGGTTGAAATTCCATGTGTAATAGTATTATATGCTGCATGTGAAGCAGATTCTTTTCCTAAGTTAACACTGTTTATTTCATTTTTTGCGGTCATTACAACATCAAACGCAACTACTGTGACACCTAGATTTGAAAGACTTTTAGAATAAGTCATTAGAGAAGAGTTAGGAGCTGTTGCAGTTAAATCCGACTTTCCGATATTTTTTGCCGACTCCTTTGCAAGATCACTTGTAAAGCCTACTAATGTACTAGGTGTTCTAAGAGTATTATTAACACTATTTAAAACATTTCCTGTCTTATCAGATTTACCGTTTCCCTTAGGACTGTTAAGTTCGCTGTTTTTCTTTTCTGATATTTCTTTATCCTTTGCCATGCTTCTTTCAACATAGTCCGGATAATTTGGATTGTTTTTATTTGAATTAGAAGTCGCATTATTCCCATCTGTCGAACCACCGCCAGAATGCCCGTGAGAATTTCCGTTTCCTGATGAGCCGCCGTCTGAATCATTTCCTCCGCCATAGTCTGATGGATCTGTACCTCTTCCGTTCTCATTAGAAGGATTTCCTCCTGTTCCGCCTGTACCTGTTCCTCCTCCTCCACTGGAGTTTTCAGCAGGCTCATTACTGTTGCCATAACTTATTCCGTGCGAATCACAGTAGTCCTGTGCCCAGTCAATATCTCCCTGAGTAAGAGTTACTTCTGTTCCGTCATCTCGGGTAATGGTATCTCCTACCTCTGCTCCTGCTACACCTGCGTTAGAATTCTCTACTTCGTGCCCGCCACTTCCAGATTCTGATGTAGCCCCACCATCATCATCATCGTCATAACTGCCGCCGCCATAACTTCCATTTTCAGAATCATCATCGTCATCAGAATAACTGTCTCCTCCGTAGCTGCCGCTGTCTGAGTCATCATCAGAAGAATCATCTCCTCCACAGCTATCGCTGCCGGAATCATCGCTGTCATCTGAATCATCATCACTGTCATCAGAATCTTCTGAACTGCCGCCATTTACTTTTAAAAGTTCTTCATAACTAAGAATGTGAAACCGGCTTAAATCTACTTCTTCTGAATTTATCTTCTGCTTTTTCATAAAGCCTCCTTTGCTTTATATCTAATCAGATAATTGGACTCGGGACCATTTTACCTGCCATAATGCATCTTTTAAATTTTCTACCGTATATCGCTGCTTCAAATAATTTATCTCTGCATAAAGAACATCTATCTGCCTTTTTTGCCCGATTTCGTATAATTGTTTTATTCCGTCAAAGTTTTCTTTTTCGTTAATTAGGTTTGTAGTTGCCGTACTGATATTCTCTTCATACGATAAAATCGTTTTTTCATAGTATTCTTTTTCAGCCGAATTCTTTTTTATGTATTCTTCTATTTGTTTTTCCAGCTTTGCACGTTCTGTTTCAAACTTTTTCCTATAAAGTTTTGCATCACCACCATACAGATTATTTATTCTGCCGGAAATTGTTGCACTCCAATGAAGATAATTTGTATCATCATTAAAATTCAGACCTATATCATTTTTTAACTTGCTTTTATCCCTAACCTGTCCAGAAATTGAAATAACAGGTGCAGAATTCTGTTTATCAAGTAAAAACTGACTTTCCAAACTTTGAAGCTGAACCTGTAAATTATTCAAAAATGGATCATTTGAAAATAGTTGAACCTGATTATCTGGAAGAATAGCATCTTCCGAAATTTCAAAATCAGAGCCACATAATTCAGACAATGCTTTTATAATTTCCTCTTTTTCCAGATTATATGAATTAAGGGAAGATTCAGCTTCTCCTAATGTTCTTTCTGCCTGCCATATATCCGACAAAAAAGCAGAATTTGAAGAATGCATTTCCTTTAAAGAATCAAGATTTATTTTTAACACTTCTCTTTGTTTTTCTGTTAAAAATATATTACGCGCGTTACGGCGAAACTGAACACATAACGAAAGAATTTTTGTATATGCATTTTTCTTTGCCTGCATAAGATTATATTCTCCGCTATTAACCGCAAGTGAAAGTTTTGCTTTTGCAGGATTTTCAAATGAGCCTTGTAGCCAATAAGGATTTAGACTTTGTGAATATTGGATATGCGCCGAAAACGCATCTGAATATCCTTTATCTGTATATCCTTTTGATGAACTCCAGTTCCTGTAACCACTGTAAACACTGTATGAAGTTCCGGCTGCCAGTTTTGCTCCTCCTGGAAGAGTCTGTGTCAATGTTACAGAAGCATTACCTAATTCAATTTCATCAGAATACTGGTCATAGTTTTGATAAAAATCTGGACTTGCAGAAATGTCTAAAGAAAGAGGATATAATACACGGGAATTATTTTTTACGGTCTGGTAATAATCTAAATTTTGCGTTGCAGAAAAAATACTTTCGCTATTTTTTTCACATTTCTGCCAAAGATTTTCAAGTTCAGAAGCAAATGCAGAATGAATAACATATAGAAATAAAGTAATTGCAAACAGTCTTATCTTTATCATCAGTTTATAAAATCCATTTTTTTAAGAAAAAGTTTTAAGATTGTATCCCGTTCAAGAACTATTCTGGCTTCTGTTTCAAGACCAGCCTTTACCGGATATGATTTTCCACTGCGGTTTGTAAATTCAATTTTGTCCATATCTGCATAAACACAGTAATAAAATTTTTCATCTGTATTCTTTCTTATATCAGGATCTACAGATGTAATTTTTCCTTCTGCACCTTTAAACTCAAAAAACGGAAATGCAGAAAGTCTGTACTTTACATTTAAACCGTCCGTAATTTTTCCCATATCCTTTGGGGGGACTGATATTTCAACACGGAATGCATTTGATGTATCAGGAATTATATTGATAACCTTTGAACCTTTTTCAAGAAAATCTCCGATATTAAGCGAAGAAAACTCCTGAATATAGCCAGATACAGGGGCTGTTACATTTAAATACTCATACTGCTTGTTTAACGCATCTTTTTCCGTACGTTTATTTTCTAATGCTAGGCTGTATTCATATATTTCAGAATTTATTGCTGATGAAAAATTAGCTTTGTATGCTTCCAGAGCAGAAACAGCATAATTAAGTTCCTGTTGCCTTTGTTCAAGAACTGTCTGATTTGTAAATGCAGGGGGCTTTCCGCTTTCAAGGTTATACGCAGTCTGTGCAAGATCTTGCCGTATTTCACGTTCTTTTTTTTCGTTCAAATACGTTTCAAACCTGAACCATGCCTTTTGATTTGCCTTGCCACACATATTTTTATTTAAATTAAGACTGACTTTTAGCATTTTTGCATCATTTAGTTTTTGTTCTATATCTTTTTCCTGTCGGTCAAGGTTTTCTTTCTGCAAATCAAGCATTGTTGTATCCATGGTATAAAGAAGTTTACCTGATTCAACTTTTTGACCACGTTCAAAGTATATTGCCGAAATCTTACCGGAAACCATATTTTCTACAGAAGAGACATTACCTAAAACACGAACAATTCCTTTTGCTTTTACAACATCATCTATTTTACAAAAACCAATTATAAAAGCCGAAAGAACCACAAAAGACAAGATTGAATAAAGCAATATCCTGTTTTCTTTAGGTACTGTAAGTAAGAAATATTCTTTTGTTACCGGCAGATAATTTTTACTATGAATTTTCAGAACTGCTGCCATTTTGGGCACTCCATAAATTGTAATAAGTATTTTTTAATGACATAAGAGATTCATGATTACCTGATTCAACAAGATGTCCTTTGTCAAAAACAAAAATCTTGTCACAGTTTTTTATAGAAGAAAGTCTGTGGGCTACAATGATTGTTGTAGCTCCCTTTATCTTATTAAAAATTACATCTGTTATGGCTTTTTCACTTATTCCATCAAGGCTTGCAGTAGCTTCATCCAAAAGCAATACCTTCGGATTTCGCATCATGACTCTGGCAAGAGAAAGCCTTTGCTTTTCCCCACCAGAAAGATTTGAACCTGATTCGCCAACATAAGTATTATATTTATCAGGGAATTTTCTTATAAATTCTTCTGACATTGAATCAACGGCACACTGTTCAATCTGTTCCTGAGTGAAAACAGGAGTACCCCATGTAAGGTTTTCTTTGATTGTTCCGCTGAATAAAAAACTTTCCTGAGGAACATAACCTATCTGCTCTCGGTATTTTTGGGTAGAAAAACATTCTATATCCTCATCACCTATAGTTATCTTTCCGTCACTGCACGGATAAAACTTCATAAGCAGTTTCAGCAAAGTTGACTTTCCCGAACCGCTCATACCAACAAAGGCAACTTTACTTCCGCCTTCAATTTCAAGATTAATATTGGCTAATGCCTTACCGCGGGTACCATAAGTAAAAGATACATTATCAAATTTTATATTACCGCTAAGTTCAGGTACTGTTTGACTTGTATCTTTATCCTCCTCTTCTTCTGCGGTTTCCATAACATCAAAAAGGCGGTCTGCTGAAACTCCAACTTCCTGCAAATAAAGCTGCATCGTCAAAAGCCTTTGCAATGGATTTAAGAAAAAACTAGAAAGAGTCACAAAAGAGATTAGCTGACCTAATGTTATCTTGCCTTTAAAAATAAAAAAACTTCCAAGCCAGTAAAGTGCAAGAGTTCCTGTACCGGAAATAAAATCCAGAATTGATTTCTGAGTATTTCCCAACTTGCCAAGCCGAAGGGAAGCATAAGTTGTTTCCAGAATTTTTTCTTCAACTCTGTCAAATGCATCACTTTCTGTTGAAAGAGCTTTTATTGTTGCAATCCCATTTATACTTTCGTACATATAACCGTTTCTTTCGGCTTCTAAAACTGCCCTAAGCCTTATCTGTTTCTGAAACGTTTGTGAAAATAAATAAACAACTACAGAAGACAAGATAACCGGTACAATTGCAAGAGGTAGAAGGAGTCCACCAGTTTTTATAAGAACAGCCCCTCCTGCTAAAATCATAAATGAATCAATGATAAGAGAAAGTGTTGTTGAAGATACAGCTTCCCTTACCGTAGCTGCATCATTAATCCTCGAAAGGATTTCTCCTGTTTTTCTTGCAGAAAAGAAAGCAAGAGGCAGGCGCAGTAAATGCGAGAAAAAACCACCGGTAAGGGAAATATCAAGTTTTCTACCAAGATAGAGAATTATCTGATTTCTGCAAAAAGTAATTATAGATCTAAAAATTATAATCAGCAGATAACAAAGGCTGCAGATATTTAAAGTAGACTTTGCTTCTGAATACAGAACCTCATCAATTAAGAACCTGAAGTAAAATGATGTGACTATACCAAAAACAGAAAGCATAAGGCTTGCAATTATGGTATCGACCATAATCTTTTTATGAGGTTTTACCAGTTCAAAGAAATAAGAAATCAGACGTGTTTTGCCTCCGCCTTTTTTAAATTCTGCTTTAGGATACAGAATAAAAAAGACCCCGTTCCATTCTTCCTTAAACTCTGAAACAGGTATTTTTCTGTAGCCTAAATCAGGGTCAGTAGCAAATATATAATCAGCTGTTATTTTATAAACAGTAATGTAATGGTCTGTTTTAGTATGAAGCAAAAATATAGAAGGAAGAGGAATATCAGAAAGGTCTTTATCTTTAGAAAACGCACACTTACAATAAAGACCAAAATGTTCTGCTCCTTTTACAATTCCATAACCGGAAGTGCCATCCTTATCGGTTCCGCAATGTTCACGTATATTCCTTAATGAAACGTATTTTCCATAATACAACAATAAAGATGCAAGACATGCCACTCCACAGTCAGATTCATCATGCTGCGGTGTAAATGGGATTTTTTTCATGTTTTTATTACCTGTGTTTACCTTTTAGTAAGGAAATGAAAAAGAAAATCTGCAGCAAAAACCGCAAGGATAAATAAAATCCATTTTAATGCGGTTTTTATTCGATTTGCTTTAGGCGATTCTTTATACCACCAGACATCAATCTGTGCGTTAGGGTTTACTTTTTTTATTGCATCAAAAAACTCCCCTAGCTTTTTATGCTCTAGTGGAAATGTCAGAATAAATTTTCTTTCTCTAGTGTCATAGCTGTGCAGCCAGTATCCAAACGGATTTGAAGCACTGTAGATTCTTGTTATGTCATAAAAAGATATTTTTACTTTAAACCAGCCTGCACAGAAATACATGTAGTCTTCAAAGTATTCGATTTTTGTAGAAAATGTTATATAAGGAATAATAATCCCAAGTGATATCAAATTAATTCGCTGAACGAACGTTAAGCCACTCCAAAAATATATTGCTCCTCCAATAAAGAATAAAAAAATGAAAAGACCAAGACCTATCATAATTCTAGAATAAATCCGTTTCATTTTGCCTTTCCCCAAATTATTTCTTCGATTTTGTCAAATACAGTTTCAACTCCCATAGTAGTTGCTGTACCAATAACTACACCACCAGCAATAGCAGGTATTGTAGCCGCTCCAAAAGATCCTGCTGTACCTATACTAGAAACCGCCATACCTAATTACAAAAGAAAATATCAGGCGATAGGCATATCATATTTTTATCTCCTAATCCCCAAAAATTTTCTGTTTCATAAATAAAACTTTCAATACAATCGGTTGAAGATAGATTTTTCAATTTAGATATATAAGTAAAACGGTATTTTTCATCGGATTTTGTTATTACTAATACTTTATACCAATGATTACCACCTGTTTTAACACCGGTAATTTTATGAATAAAAATTTTATCAATATCTGATTTAGTGATTTCAGTGATTTTATTTCCTTTCACAAATTTTAAGGTTTTATAATCTATCCTTGTTACTTTTGTCTGTTCTTTAAAATGAAAACTTCCGT
>JAEEGK010032827.1_pt1 | contig 10132 bp, 9 predicted proteins | sample 8958771 | NCBI WGS metagenome assembly JAEEGK01 (sample SAMN16246547, study PRJNA631951) | gut metagenome | biome: gut microbiome; feature: rumen; material: SC-attached | host: Bos | place: Iran: Karaj | collected 2018-10 | reverse complement strand
CTTAGAAAAGAACTTGTAAATCCCACCTCAGAGAGACAGTTCATCATGTATGAGGCTCTCCGCAAGGGAGCAAGCATCGATGAGCTTCATGAGATGACCAAGATCAAGAAGTACTTCATCGAGCAGATGAAGGAACTTGTAGACGAAGAGGAAGCTATCATTGCCTCAACTAACGGAAAGGTTCCCGCAGTCGATGTACTTACCAAGGCTAAGAAGGATGGATTCTCCGACAAGTATCTCGCACAGATCTGCAAGGTAAGTGAAGAAGAGATCAGAAACGCCCGTGAGGCAGCAGGCGTAGTAGAAGGATGGGAAGGTGTACACGTAAGCGGAACCAAGGACAGCGCTTATTACTACTCAAGCTACAATATCGAAGACAAGAGCGTAGCATCCGATAATTCCAAGAAGGTTATGATCCTTGGCGGCGGTCCCAACCGTATCGGTCAGGGTATCGAATTCGACTATTGCTGCGTACATGCCGCATTCGCACTTAAGAAGCTCGGTTATGAGACAGTTATCGTAAACTGTAATCCCGAAACCGTTTCGACCGACTATGACACATCCGATAAGCTCTACTTCGAGCCTCTTACCCTTGAGGATGTTCTCAGCATCTATAGGAAAGAGAAGCCTGTCGGAGTCATTGCACAGTTCGGAGGACAGACTCCTCTTAACCTTGCGGCAGATCTTAAGAAGTACGGTGTAAACATTCTCGGAACAACTCCCGAGACTATCGATATGGCAGAGGACAGAGATCTGTTCCGTGATATGATGGACAGACTCGAGATCCCCATGGCAGAATCCGGAATGGCATCCGATGTGGATGGAGCAAAAGAGATCGCTCACCGCATCGGCTATCCCGTTATGGTACGTCCCTCATATGTCCTCGGCGGAAGAGGAATGGAGGTTGTACATGATGACGAGCAGATGGATGTCTACATGAAAGAAGCAGTCGGTGTAACTCCCGACAGACCCATCCTTATCGACAGATTCCTTCACAATGCAACAGAGTGTGAGGCCGATGCTATCAGCGACGGTGAGAATGTATTCGTTCCCGCAGTCATGGAGCATATCGAGCTTGCAGGTATCCACTCCGGAGACTCCGCTTGTATCCTTCCTTCAAAGCACCTCACCGAAAAGCAGGTTGCCACCATCAAGGAGTACACCAGAAAGATCGCCAAGGAGATGCATGTTGTAGGTCTTATGAACATGCAGTACGCTATAGAGGATGATGTTGTATATGTACTCGAGGCCAATCCCAGAGCATCACGTACCGTGCCTCTTGTTTCCAAGGTATGTGACATCAACATGGTCAAGCTTGCTACAGAGATCATGATGAGCTCTATTACAGGCGAAGCTTCACCCGTACCCGGACTTAAGGACAGAAACATTCCTTACTACGGTGTCAAGGAGGCGGTATTCCCCTTCAATATGTTCCCCGAAGTAGACCCCGTTCTCGGACCCGAAATGAGATCGACCGGTGAGGTTCTCGGACTTTCCGATAATGTAGGAAAGGCATTCTTTAAGGCAGAAGAAGCTACCAAGACCGAGCTTCCTCTTTCCGGAACCGTGCTTATAAGTGTTAACCACGATGACAAGCCTTATCTTATTCCCATCGCACAGAGCTTTGCCGATGACGGATTCAAGATACTTGCAACAGGCTCTACCTATGAGAAGATCGTTGAAGCAGGAATCAAGGCTGAGCGTATCAACAAGATCTTTGAGGGAAGACCCAATATCGTGGATGCGATCAAGAACGGAGAGATCGATCTCATCATTGATACACCTTCTACCAAGAAGGATGATGTAAGCGATTCATATATCCGTCAGAATGCTATCAAGCATCACGTTCCTTACATCACCACCATTGCCGGAGCAAGAGCTACCGCAGAAGGCATTAAGGCAGAGCTTTCCGGTGAAGGTGTACATGTACGTTCACTTCAGGAATATCATTCAATGATCAAATAAGCACAGAGCATTGAGATAAGAATATTCTGTACCGATAATATTACCGGTGTCTCTGATCAAAGGCACCGGTATGTTTTTTTAAGGAGGCTGCGATGGATGAACAGGAAATAATGACAAATGCATCCGAAGAAAGAGATTATGAGCAGGAGATAATCGAACTGCTCCAAAGCAGTCTGCCTGACGAAGAGATTGCAGAGAAACTCTCGGACTATCATGATAATGATATCGCGAGCGCATTGGATGATCTCGATAAAGATGCTCTTAAGAGAGTATATGAAATACTCGGAGAAGAAAAATTTTCCGAGATTCTTGCATATGTGGAAACCTCTCATGAATTCCTGGCAGGTCTCTCCGCAGATCTCGCCGCTAAATTCCTCGAGAACATGGATACGGATGATGCCGTAGATATTCTCGAGAACATGGATGATGAGACTGCACAAACGATCGTCGATCACATGGAAAAAGAGACCGGCGAAGAGATCCGAATGATCCAGTCTTATGAAGATGATGAGATCGGTAGCCGAATGACTACGAATTATATAGTCATTCAAAAGGATCTGGATATCCGCTCCGCCATGAAGGAGCTGGTAAAGCAGGCCGGTGAAAACGACAACATCATGACCATCTATGTTGTGGATGAGAATGATTCATTTTACGGTGCGATCGATCTGAAAGATCTGATCGTGGCCAGAGACACCGCAGATCTTTCGGATCTGATAATCACATCCTATCCTTATCTGACAGATCATGAGATCGTTTCGGATTGCATCGAAAGAATTAAGAGCTACGCAGAGGACTCCATTCCCGTTCTCAATGAAGAAGGTCATATCCTCGGTGTCATCACCTCTCAGGATATCGTAGAGGCAGTAGATGATGAACTCGGTGAAGACTATGCAAAGCTGGCAGGTCTCTCCGAAGAGGAAGATTTAAACGAGAAAACTTCGGTTTCCATCAGAAAGCGTATCCCCTGGCTTATAGCACTTTTATTACTCGGAATGCTGACTTCAACACTTGTCGGTGCATTCGAAGGAGTCATTGCCGCAATTCCCGTAGTAATAGCATTCCAGTCACTTATCCTTTCCATGTCCGGTAATGTGGGAACGCAGTCACTTGCGGTTACCATCAGAGTTATCGCAGACGAAGATCTTACCATGGCGGATAAGGTCAAACTTATATTCAAAGAGGGAAAAGTCGGATTCGGAAACGGACTTATCCTGGGCATTATATCGGTCCTGGTAGTGGGATTCTATATTCATTTCGCGAAGGGCGAGGCGTGGAATTATTCCGTTACCGTATCGGTTTGCGTCGGTTTTGCCATGCTTGTTGCAATGCTTGTAGCATCAATAACCGGAACCATCATTCCTTTATTTTTCAATAAAATAAAAGTGGACCCTGCAGCAGCATCGGGTCCCTTTATCTCAACTCTTAATGATATTTTGGGTGTAGCACTTTATTACGGCCTTTGCTGGTTCCTTCTCATAAAGGTATTCGGCCTCGGCGGTATCTGATCTATTGAACGAAGGGTTTTATTTTCACGGAGGTGCGATCCTTCTCCAGTGAATCATAATATCTGTAGAGAGTCTGTGTTCCGTTTTCGAGAATGTAATAATGTCTGATGTACGGAACAAGGAGGATCAAAAGAAGCACCATAAGTGCTGCCAGCGGCATATATCCGGTGATGCATATACCCATAAGGGTCATAACTGTCATCAGTGCGAAGGTCATGGTTACGATAAGATGGATGAATCTTTCGTGCTGGAAGAATCCGATCTGTACCAGAGCCTGTTTCCTGAGGACATCAAGCTCTTCCCCGGAAAAAACACCGCTTTCCGCTTTTTCCGAGATTTCCTTAAGGTATGCCATATAATCCAGTAAACGTTTTTCCATTTTTCTTACCTCTCGTGTTATCATTATAGCACTTTCGGAAATGATCAAGTATGCAGATGAAAGGGAACGGGATTTGTTAGAAAAACTCTATCCGACCAAAGAAAATGATTCCGCATATACAATTCCCTACGAAAGCCTCTATGCTCTCGGAAAAAGAGGGATTATTTACGATATAGACAACACTCTTGTCATGCACGGAGCACCTGCGGATGACAGGAGTAAAGAGCTTTTTGAAAAACTCAGATATATCGGGTTCAAAACGGTTCTTTTATCCAATAACAAGGAAAAAAGAGTAAAGCCTTTTGCCGATGCCGTCGGATCCGAATATGTGTATAAAGCCGCCAAGCCTTCCAGAAAAGGCTATGAGGATGCGATGAAGATAATGGGCACAAAGCCCGAGACCACAATCTTTATCGGAGACCAGCTTTTTACCGATATATGGGGTGCAAACCGGGCGGGGATAGAGACCATCCTCACAAAGCCCATCGATAAAAAAGAAGAAATTCAGATCGTATTGAAAAGAAGACTTGAGTGGTTCGTTCTTAAGGCTTACCACAGAAAGAACAGGCATAGAAAATGAGACCGATAGACGGAAAAACGTATATATGCGGACTGATAGGAAATCCGGTGGCACATACCAAGTCACCTGCCATCCATAATTTCCTTGCCGAAAAAACAGGTTTTAACCTGGCTTACGGAGCATTTCACGTTGACACCGGAAGGCTTGATAAAGCCATACCCGGGGCATTTGCTCTTGGTATCAAAGGACTTAACGTAACCGTTCCTTATAAGGAGGAAGTTATTCCATTTCTTACGGATATCGATCCTCTTGCTGAGAAGATCGGCGCGGTAAATACTCTTGTAAGATGCGATGACGGATATAAGGGATTTAATACCGATATGCCGGGACTTTTAAGAGCACTTGAAAGAGACGGCGTAGATATAAAGGGTGAGGATGTCCTTATCCTCGGAGCAGGCGGCGTTGCAAGAGCGGCTGCTATGATGCTCGAAACTGCAGGCGCTTCCACCGTTACCATTATGAACAGGAACACGGACAGGGCTGAGGAACTTGCCGGAAGTATTAATGAGATCTGCGGAAGAAGCTTTGCTCATCCTCTTCCCATCTCGGGATATGACAGACTTCCCGGATATGCGAAATATATCGTGATCCAGGCAACAAGTGTGGGCATGCATCCCGATACCGAAAAAGCGGTAATTGAAGATCCGGAGTTTTACAAGAGGGTTAAGGTCGGGTATGATCTTATCTTTAATCCTCCCGAGACAAAATTCATGAAGCTTTGCAAAGAGGCCGGTGCAAAAAGCTTCAACGGTTCAAAGATGCTCCTTTATCAGGGCATTATTGCCTATGAATATTGGACAGGGCTTTCAATAAGCGATGACCTTGCGGACAAATGCTACGCGGAAGTTTTCTGATGAGTAATAAGAAACATAAGAAAAACAGTGAATACCAAAAGGGACAGCATCTGGTTCTTATAGGATTTATGGGAAGCGGAAAGACCTCCATAGGCAGGAGCCTCTCCTATAAGCTTAAAAGAGCATTTTATGATACCGATAAGATGATAGAAGACCTCGAGGGTGTTACCATATCGGATATTTTTGCCGCAAAGGGAGAGAAGTATTTCAGGGAACTTGAGACTGATGTCCTAAGAGAAATAAGGGAAGACAGGATTCCCAGGATATACTCGCTTGGCGGAGGAACACCTGTAAGTCTTCAGAACCAGCCTCTTATTAAGACAATAGGAACCGTGGTATATCTGAGACTTAAGCCCGAAGAAGTATGGGAGAGACTCAAAGGAGATACCACAAGGCCGCTCCTTCAGTGTGAAGATCCTCTTTCAAAAATAAAGAACCTTATGAAACTCAGGGCTCCAGCATATGAAAGATGTGCCGATATCATAATCGATAACGGGAGTAAGGACAGGGATGAGGTCATAAGCGAGATACTCGGAGAACTCGAAAAACGCGGATGGGAAATCCCGCCCGAAAGCTACCTTCAATCCAAGTCGGACATTACGGAGAATAAAGAATGAAGATCCTTGTTATAAACGGTCCCAATCTAAATTTTCTCGGGATCAGGGAAAAAAATATATACGGCAATCAGGATTATGAATATCTGATCCGGATGATAGAGGAGCATGCGGCTGAAAAAGGCATGGAAGTTACATGTTTTCAGTCCAACCACGAGGGAGCCATAATTGATAAGCTTCAGGAAGCATATTTTGACGGAACGGACGGTATTGTGATCAATCCCGGCGCATATACTCATTACAGTTACGCCATTCACGACGCACTCAAAAGTCTTGAAAAGCCTGTAAAAGTCGAGGTTCATATCTCGGATATATCATCGAGGGAAGAGTTCCGCAAGGTGTCCGTAACGGCACCCGCATGTGACAGGCAGATATACGGAAAAGGTCTTGCAGGTTACATTGAAGCAATGGATTACATAGCAGCCGCCCAAAAATAGGTTGAAATCCCGATTTTTTTAATGTAATATATTCGAGGATTATTTTGGTTGGCAAAGATATTAGGAGGTTTTTTATGATTTCTGCAGGAGACTTCAGAAACGGTATTACTATCGAGCTTGATAACTCAGTTTATCAGATCATCGATTTCCAGCATGTTAAGCCCGGAAAAGGCGCGGCTTTCGTCCGCACCAAGCTTAAGGACATCAAGAACGGCGGCGTTGTAGAGCGTACTTTCCGCCCCACCGAGAAATGCCCTCAGGCTCATATAGACAGAAAGGATATGCAGTATCTCTATAAGGATGGCGAGCTTTATACCTTCATGGATACCGAGACCTACGATCAGGTTCAGCTTGCAAGCGACCTTGTCGGTGATGCTCTCAAGTTCGTCAAAGAGAATGAGATCTGCAAAGTTTGCTCTCACAACGGAAACGCATTCTCAATCGAGCCCCCTCTTTTCGTAGAGCTCGATATTACCGAGACTGAGCCCGGCTTCAAGGGTGACACCGCTACCGGCGCATCCAAGCCCGCTACCGTTGAGACAGGTGCTATGGTTCAGGTTCCTCTCTTCGTTAACACCGGAGACAAGATCAAGATCGACACCAGAACCGGCGAGTATCTCTCCAGAGTATAATCTTAGTCCTTTCATAGCAATGTGACTGACAGCCATGCGTGTTCGCATGGCTGTTTTTGTTTACCCGTTAACCCTGTTATGAAAGGAAGAATATGACTATCAAAGAATTTTCCGGAAATATGAAAAAAGCGGTCGAGAATATTCTCGGCGATGGATATGTGATCGAAGAAGCTATAATTGACAAAAACAACGGAGTCCGTTTGGATGCTCTTGTGATAAGATCACCCGGTATGAACATAGCTCCAACCATATACCTGAGATCCTATTATGAAAACTACGAAGACGGAGAGAGTCTTCAGGAGGGAGCTGCCCGTCTTGCGGAGGATTACCGAAGATCCGTCCCCGAGGAAGGGTTCGATGTTTCTTTTTACGAAGATTACGAATGTGTCAAAAAAGGTCTGTCCTATAAGCTGATCTCCGCAGAAAGGAATAAGGAGCTTCTTACCGGAATCCCCTATGTTCCTTTTCTGGATCTTGCCATTGTCTTTTATTATGCTTTTGAAAAGAAAGGGCTTCCCGACGGTTCGATCCTTATTCGGAACAAACATATGGAAATGTGGGGCGTATCAACAGAGCAACTGATGAAGGATGCCGGGGAAAACTCTCCCTTGGCCCTTCCCGGTGTCTGCAGGGATATGGGAAGCGTTCTGGAGAGGATCTGCCCCGGAAAAGCGGAAGAGATCTTACCGGAGGATGAGCCGATGCTTCCTATGTATGTCCTTTCAAATTCCAGGATGGTCAACGGTGCTGCGGTAATGCTATACCCGGATATCCTTCATAACCTGTCCGAAGTTCTTAAGTCGGATCTCTATATAATTCCCAGTTCAGTGCATGAAGTGATAGTATTTGCAAGGAATATGGCCGGTGACGAAAAGTCATTAAAGGAAATGATCCATACAGTCAACATGACTCAGCTGGAACCTCAGGATGTACTGTCCGATTCGTTATATTTTTACGACAGAATAGATGAAAAAATATCGATCGCATAGGTAACGATAGCTATAAGAAAATGCAGTAAACAAAAAGGTTTGACGGAGGCTCAAAACTTTACACTATCCTCTATTTATGGTAAAATCGCCTAGTTGTAATAAATTTGTAACATATAGTTACACCATGAAACGTGCAGCCGTAGTCTAATGGATAGAACGAAGGCCTCCGACGCCTTTAATGCAGGTTCGATTCCTGTCGGCTGCATACGGAGATTTTGATGAACAAGGATATATACAGTAAGATAGTCCCGTTCGTTAAAAAGAATATAAAGCTCACGGCTCCTATCTTCTTGTTTGTGGTTGCTGCGATCGTTACGTTCGTTGCACTTTCCGCAAGAAGCAGAAGAGAGCAGATCCCCGATCCCGTAGCCGTAGCTAATGTACCTGCGGAGACTCTTACCTCAGAAGAAGTTCCCGTCGAGATTCCCCTTGCACTTACGGAGAATGCCAACGGAGATATTACGAACTTTTTTGTAGAGTATTATCTGTGTCTTTCAAACGGTGACGTAGACAAGCTTGATATTCTTAACGACACGATCGAGATGAAAGACAAACTCGTTAAGGCTGAGCAGAGCAGATATCTTGATTACGCACTTATCAATATCTACACCATGCCCGGTTATGACGAAGCATCTACCATAGTATTTGCCGTTACCGATGTAACTTTCAATGATTATCCCGACAGTCCTCTTCCGGCATATGACGGATTTTATCTGAGACATAATGCTGACGGAAGCTATGTGATAATCAATTCCGAGCTTAACCAGGAAGAAAATTCTTATATCGATAATGCACTTGTTTGTGAGGATGTAGTGGAACTCGGAAACCGTATCACTACAGACTATAACGACATCATCACCGCTCATCCCGAACTTCTGACATATATGAAGGAACTTGATTCCATCGTAAGCCTTGAAGCCGGAGAGAAGCTCGCCGCTCTTAACGCGGGTGAAGAGATCGAAATGCCCGAGATTGAGCAGCCTGTAGCAGACGGTGAGGAGGAAAAGCCCAAGACTGCTACCGCCAATGCGACCGTTAATGTAAGAGTCAGTGATTCCATGAATGCTGACACAATGGGTCAGCTCAGAGGCGGAGAGACCGTTGAGATCCTTGAGACCAAGGGTAACGGATGGTCGAGGATTTCTTTTGACGGAAAAGAAGGATACGTTAAGACCGAGTATCTTACTCTTGATATCGACATTGACAGCGTAGTTACCATAGGAACCGTAACGGCCATTGAGACGATCAATATCAGAGCAAAGGCAGGAACCGATGGAATGATAATGGGTTCATTTGCCAAGGGCTCTACCGCAAGGCTCGTATCAGAATCGGACGGATGGTGCGAAGTTGTTTATAATGGCAAGGTCGTATATCTCGCATCCGAATATCTTGAGATAGTTCTTGATTAATAAAATTGTCGGATCCGGATTAAACCGGGTCCGATTTTTTTATAAAAAAAATTTGTATACATGTATTTTTGTATTTACTTTATTGCTTTAATGTATTATATTAATTTTTGGTTTTTGGAAAACCGATTAAGAATACGATCCAATTTTTTTACAGGAGGAAAGTTTTATGTCTTATGTTGACGAGATCTATGACAGAGTAGTAGCACAGAACCCTGCTCAGCCCGAGTTCCATCAGGCAGTTAAGGAGGTTCTCGAGTCACTTCGCGTGGTTATCGAGGCAAACGAGGAGGAGTACAGAAAAGATGCTCTCCTTGAGAGACTTACCACTCCCGAGCGCCAGATCCTTTTCAGAGTTCCCTGGGTTGATGATAAGGGACAGGTTCAGGTTAACAATGCGATGAGAGTTCAGTTCAACTCTGCAATCGGACCTTACAAGGGAGGCCTTCGCCTTCATCCTTCTGTAAACATTGGTATTATTAAGTTCCTCGGATTCGAGCAGATCTTCAAGAACTCTCTTACCGGACTTCCTATCGGCGGTGGTAAGGGTGGATCCGACTTCGATCCCAAGGGCAAGTCAGACAGAGAAGTTATGGCATTCTGCCAGAGCTTCATGACCGAGCTTCACAAGTATATCGGAGCTGACACCGACGTTCCCGCAGGCGATATCGGAACCGGCGCTCGTGAGATCGGATTTATGTACGGACAGTACAAGAGACTTACCGGACTCTATGAAGGAGTTCTTACCGGAAAGGGCCTTTCCTACGG
>JAEEGK010032826.1_pt1 | contig 10133 bp, 8 predicted proteins | sample 8958771 | NCBI WGS metagenome assembly JAEEGK01 (sample SAMN16246547, study PRJNA631951) | gut metagenome | biome: gut microbiome; feature: rumen; material: SC-attached | host: Bos | place: Iran: Karaj | collected 2018-10 | reverse complement strand
AAATAAATCAATTTAAATTTTATAATAAAATAAACAAAAATAATTTTTAAATATAAATATAATTTAAATATAATTTGTTATTAAAATATTATAATTTTTATTAATAAAATTTTCATAAATTTATCTTTATTATTTTTTAATTTTTTGAATGTTTATTTTTAAAATTTTTTACATTAAAAAAATATAAAAAAAAGAAAATATTAAAGTAATAAATAAAAAAATATAAAATTAATATTTTAATTTAAAATATTATCATTTTTTAATTCTTATTTTTATTGTTTATAAATAATTATTTTGAATCTTACTTTATATTTTAAATGAGTTTATTTTTTTATTGTTATGATTTTCATTTATTTTTTATAATAATTTTTTCATATTTAAGAAAATTTAATTTATTTTTTTTTAAATTAATTTATGATTGGTAAAAAAAGAAATAAATCAAAAAATAATAAAAATAATAATAATAATAATATAATAAATTTATCAATAAATCAATTATTAAATAATTATTCTTTGTTAAATAAATTTCCACAATTATTATCGACAAAATATTTAAGAAGCAGTAATATTAAATTACAAAATAATAATAATAATTTAAAAAATAAATCTAAAAATCACATAAAATTAGATGAAAATAAAAATAATAATAAATCTCAAAATATTAAAATTTCAAAGAAAAAAAAATTATCTCTCAATTTGAATATAAAAAATAAATCAAAATCATTAAAAAATTCAAAATCAAAAAGTAAATCAAAAAAGAAATCAATAAAAAATAATACTTTCAAAAAAAATATTAAAAATGATAATAATAATAATTCAAAAACTTCAAAAAAAGAAAAAAAATTCACTTTTGTGACTTCTCGTACAAAAATACTTAATATTGATTGTCCACTTTTTTTAGAAGGAAAATGTGATAAATTATTTTGTGATCATATTCATAATTATACAAAAATTTACAAAAAAATAAACAACGAAAATTTTTATAAAAATTTTTCCCAACTTCAATCCGATTTTAAAATTCTTGAACCTTATCAAAAAAAATTATTCAAAAATCAAGAATTAGACATTATGTTTTTAGTAGATTGTACAGGATCAATGCAAACATATATTAATCAAGTTAAAAATGAATTAAATTCAATAATAGATTACATATTAAAAAATAACCCATATGTAAATATAAAAATTTCATTTGTAGGTTTCAGAGATTACAAAGATTCAAATCGTTTTGAAATATTTGATTTTTCAAATGATATAGATGCTTTAAAAACATTTATTTCAAAAATAGTTGCAATTGGAGGGGGTGACCTACCAGAAGATTTGACAGGTGGATTAGAAAAAGGTTTATCAATGAGTTGGAGGGAAAAATCTGCGAAATATTGTTTAATTATAACTGATGCTCCTTGTCATGGAGCTAAATTTTTTTATCCCCTTGCTTTCGATGATGATTTTAGAGGGGGTGACCCTGAAGGAAAAAATCCTTTGAATTTTATTGAAGAATTTGGAAAAAAAGGTATCACTTTATATGCATTAAGAATTAAATATTATACTGATCCAATGTATACTTTATTTAATGAATCTTATAAAAAAAGTAATAAATTGAATTCTCCTATTATTATTAGTGAGTTAGGTAATAATCATGAAGAATTTGGTTTTATGGTTGCAGTAAGTTCAAATACAACTTTAAATAATTTAACTGTTAATAATTTACATTTAAATGATATTTTAATTGATATTGATAAAGAACAAAATTCAAATAATCAAGAAGATTTAAATCTTACTCATTTATTAACTAGATTAAAAAATTTTCAAAAAAATAATGATCCAACTAATTCATATGAAATTATATATAATAAAGATAAAGTTAATAAAGATAGAACATATGATCAATTTTTAAATGAAAGTCAAAATCTTATTAAAGCAAAATGTCATAGTTTTGAAATTAAAAATGATAGATATCTAAATATAAATTATGAAAACCCTTTTATAAGTCATAATGAAGTCCAAACTGAATGTTTTATAGATAAAATTCCATTTAATGAAGGTTCTGAACATTTAGCATATTATTTATTTGATAAAACAGTTAATCTCAAATATGTAGGTAAATTAAAAAAAATGTATTCAAAAGAAACTTATAATATAGATAATTTAAAAAAAGAATTAGAAAGTATAACAATATGTTCATATATTTCAAATATATTTAATGATAGAATTGTTAATTATTTACCAAACAATAAAACAAATATTTTAATTAATTTTATACATAATTATATATATGAAGTTGATGATAAACTATATTTAGTAGAAAATTATATTGAAGGAAAATATGAAAAATATAATAATAATGCAGGATGGATAAAAGAAAGTATTGCAGATGTTACTTTACTTGCTCAAGCTTTTTCACATTTTTCTTATCAAATTAGTAAAGGTTATTTATTAATTGTAGACCTTCAAGGTGTTGGAGGGTATCTTACTGATCCGCAAATTCATTGTTTAGATGGAAATAAATTTGGAAATGGAAATTTAAATTATGTTGGAATTTTAAAATTCTTTTTAACTCATAAATGTAATAAATATTGTAAAAATTTAGAACTAGTTCATCCAAATGAAAACTTTTCTATTAATATTGATAAATATGAATTTTACGTTGATAATTATATAGAACCAAATAATAAAGATGAAATGATTTATAAATTATGTGATTTATGTAGAAAACCCTTTTTGATGAAAAAAGGAGAAATTTTTGAATTGAAAAAAAAATGTTGGGATTGTTTTTGTGGAAAATGTGATGAAGAAAGGAAAAAAAATTTTAAAAAAAGTATGTGTGAAAAATGTAAAAAATTTTTTGTAAGTAGTGAATATTTTTTTAAAATGAAAAGATTACCTTTTCCAAAAAAATGTATGAAATGTAGACAAGAAAGTATAAATGAAGAAAGAAAAAAATATTATAAAGAAATATTTAATTAATATAATTAAATTAATAATATTATTTAATTTTTTAATTATCTCTCAATTAAATTTATTTTTAAATAATAAATAATTTTTTTAAATAAATTAAATTACTATCTCAATTAAATTATAATTATTTATTTAAAAAATTACATCATTAAATCTTGCATTTGCAAAGAATTTTCAATATCTTCTTTTTCATTCATATTACTATATTCTTCTCTTTTTGATTTTTTTGAAAATCCTGTTATACTTACTATTAATAAAGCACCAATAATATTTCCTAAAAATGCAAATGCATATTTTGCTTTTAATTCTTTATTATGCCAATCTGCAACAGTAATTTTTAGTTTATTACTTTGAACGTTTTCATCTCTGACTGTAATACAAAAAGTAGCTTCTTTTGTATAATTTAATTTAGTTGGGTAATTTCCAATATAAATATATCTATGATTTTGTAAATTAGTAACATTATTTGCTAATTTTAATTGATTTTCACTGTTTAAAACTATATTATATTCTTCCCAACCAATTATTTTAAAACATTTAATTTCACCTTTTTTTAAAACATATTCTTTTTCATATTTTTTATTACGCTCTACTTTTAAATCTTCAAAATTTTCACATGAAATATATGAAATTAAGAGAGGTAAGAAAAGTAAGGTGAACATTTATATGTTTTTATATTTTATAATATTTATTATAAATTTAATGATATTATATTAATTATTATTTAAAAATATGTAAAATAATTAAATTTATATTATTAATATTTTATTTCTAATTCACTTTCACTATTAAATTTTTCATAAATTCCATTTTTTAAAACATTTTTATTATTACATTTTTTAATTTTTTTGAATATATAATAAGAAAACCAAAATAAAATAATTATTATTAAACAATATAATATATATTTTTTAATATAATAATTTTTATTTATTTTAATTATAATATTGTTTTTTTCTTCATTTTCTTCATTTTTTTTATTTTCTTCTTGATTATTTATATATGAATTTGTTTCATTATAATAATCTTTAATATTAAAGTTAAATATATATTCATCTCCATCATAATTATCCCAATAATCTATTTTAACTAAATCTCCTATTGAATCCAATAAACTTAAAATATTACTTTCCAATTTCTGTGAATTAAATTTATTTTCTAATATTTTAATAATTTTATTTTTTGAAATTTCATTTATGTTCATTAATAAATTGTCTCCACAATTTATATAAAATTGTTTATCTAATGAAGAAATAAAAATAAAAATGCTATTTTCATTAAAACAAGATTTTTTTGAAAATTGTTCAAATAATTTATCCATAAATTTTTCAAATGTATTTAAAAAAGGATTTGAATAATCTAAATTATTTACTAAAAATAAATAAATATATGCATTTTTAAAATATTCTAAGTGTAAAATATATTTTCTAATATTATAATTGTTTGAAATTAAATTATTAAAATCAAAGAAAAAATGTTTTGATTCTGAATTTATATTGTTATTTATAATTTCCCATATTTTATCATATGATATTTGTGATTTTATAATATTGAAAATATATATAAAAATAATGAAAGTTATTATTTTTTTCATACAAATTAATAATATATAATTATTTTATATAATTTTATTTAGAAAATTATAGTGATAAAAAATTATTAATTAATATTAAAAAATTAAATGTTTCCTATTTAATTATATATTTAATCTATATATTTATTTATATTATTTTTTGTTTAATTATAATAACATTTGTTATTAAATTGAATTTAAATATATATATGTTTTGCATATATATATTTAATATAATATTTTTCAAAAAAATTAATTACTATCTTTTATATATTTTCATTTCTTTAAATTTAATAAAAAAATTTAACATAAAAATTTTTAAAAATTATATAATATTATTTATTAGACGTTAAACTTTTTAAATTTGAATTGATTTTATTTTTTTTTATATTATTATCTACTGTATGATTTATGATAGATATTTTATTATTTACATTATAATTATTATACATAGTTTTTATAACAGTATCTTTTAGATTTTTAATAATAAAATATTCTTTTATTAAATTTTCTTCTGAAATAATTTGTTTTCTTTTTTTGTATAAATATATTAAATAATTATTCTTTTTTAATTTTAATTTTATTACTTTTAAAAAATCAATCAAATTAAACTTTTTTACATTTTTTTTTATATTATCAAAATTTTCTTCAATTTTCTTCACACTTTCTCTTTTAGATTTATTTAAATCTAAAAAATTATTTTGTAAAAAATTAATATTTGAATGTGAAGATGATTTTAAATCTTCTTTTTCTTTATTTATACACATTAAATCTTTTAATGTATTAAAATTTTTAACTTCATTAAATTTTATGGTTGGTGTTCTATTTATTTTTATAACATATTCATTCTTTTTTGGAGGTGAAAATTTAAATCCATATTTTTGTATTTTTTTTTCAATTTCAATATTAAAATCATGAATAACATAATAATCATAAAATATATATAAATTAAATAATTTTACTATCATATAAAAAAATTCAATTATTCCATAAATTCCTCCTATTATATCTTGTAATTTTTTGTCATGATATTCATAAATCTCAATTTCATTTTTTATTAAAAAATGAATACTTGCGTAAATATTTTTGTTATATGAATTTACAAAATTTTTATTAAATTGAAATTTATATTCGTTTTGTTCATTTACAGATTGAAATAATTTTCCTGAATAAATTTTCATTTTAAATGGAATAAAATTTAAATGATTTTCAAAATAATAATCAGAATTTAAAATATTACTTATATTTTTTATTTTATATTGAATATTTTTATTTGGAATATCAATAAAAATATCTTTAAATAATATTGAATAATTAAAAATATTATTTTTAACATAATTATCAATTGTTTTTTCATCATAACAAGTATTATCATTAATTATTGTATTATTTTGGCATCTTTTAATATATATATTTTGATAAAAATTATTTCTTTCAACATTAAAAGGATTTGAAAATTTTTTATCTAAAATATCTATTAGTTTATTTTCTTCTTTATTATAATAAGCCTTAATACAATAACTTTTATTTAAAATTTTTTTATTTTCAGGGTCAAGATTTTTGTAAAAATTTATATTATTATCTAAAAAACATGATTTATAAATATAAAAAGATGAATTTGAAAAATTTAAATCTTTATTATATGAATTATAATCAATATTATCAAATGAAATAATTGATATTGCCCTTAAATCTATTTGAGTTAAATTATTAAAAATTATGTAATGAAATATTTCTGATTTATTAAAAGAATTTAAGTCACTATTTTCGAGATATTTATTATATTTTATAAAATTAATATTTTTATTAGATAAAAAATCAATATATATAAATGTAATAAAAATAATTAAAAAAATTATCAATAATAAAGATAATATTCCAGATATAATGGAGGAATGTTTATTTGAATCTTTATATAACAAATTAATTTCAGGAGAAATAAAATCAAATTTTTTTAAGAACATTTATGTAAGTATTTTATTATTAATTTTTTTTCTTGTAAAAACAAAAATATTATTTTTATTTATAATTTAAAAATATGATTTTTTATTAATTAAAATATTATTTAATATTTAATTAATTAATAATAAAAATTATTGAATTATATTGAAATAAATGCCAAATTATTATAATATATGAATATATCAATTTTTAGATTTAAAAGAAAAATTATTTGAAATATTTAATTATTTTAAATATATAAAATATAAAAATTTATCTATTAAATATAATAGTTATAAAAGATATATTTAACATTTTTTTATATTTTTAGTATAAAATATAAAGAAAGAATATTATTAAAAATTTAGAATAAAAAAAATAAAAAAATAATATAAAAGATTAATTGGAAAAATATAATTTAATTTAAAATAAAGTTTTTTAAAAATACATTATTATAAATTATAAATTTATAATTTAAATATATTTTTAATTTTATGTTTATTTATAATATTATTTATATTTTATTATTAATATTTTTAAAATAATTATAATTAAAAAATGATTAATCATATTCAAATTTTAAATAAAATGATTCATTATAATAATTAAAATTAATTATTATTTACTTTTTTTAATTATTATTATTTAATATTTTTAAATAATTATTATTTACTATTTTTAAAATATTTATTATTTCCTTCTTTTTATAATAAAAAAAAATCATTTTAAAAAGCCCAAATTTTTATTAATAATAAAAAAATATTATGGGTTGTGGAGGAATTAAAATTGGTGTTGATCCAGAAATTGTAAAACTTTTAGCTTCATTAGATGAAAAAATTGAAGATTTCAATAAAACTTTTATAGAAGAGGCTGAAAAATGTAAGAAAGAATTAGAAAAAGAAATTAAAGCTCGACATGAAAAATTAAAAGAATACAAAAAGAGTAAAGAAGGAATAACAGAAGAAAGACTAAAAGAATTAAATAAAAATGAATTAGAAAAGGAATTAGATATTTTATCTAATGAAGTTGATAAAATGCACTATATTTTTGATGTAGGATTAGAATTAGCTGGTATTTTAAAGAATATTACTCTTGAACAATTATTAGAAAAAGTAAAAAGTGCCCCAGATTTTGCTCTAAAAAGTTTAAATTCTAAAATAGAAGATATAAAAAATAAAACACTTTTTGAATTTTTAGATTCTACATATGGTAAAGTTTTGAAAGATGCTTTGATTAAAAAAGGATTAAGTGAAACTTTATTAAAGGGATTAAAAAAAGAAATAATGAAAAAAAGAGATGAAAGAAGAAAAAAAGAAAGAAAGGAATTTAACATTAAAGTTAATCAATTTGAAAATGAAAATATAGAGCAACTTAAATTAGACTTAATGGAATTAATTAGAAGTGAATATAAAGATATAGACAAAAATTTCAAAGGTTATGCCAGAGATAAAATGATTGAAGGAATGTTTAAAATTGCTAGTCCTAATTAAATTTATAGATAATAATATTTCAATATTAATATTATCTTTAATTTATAAATAATTTTATATAGTTTCATTTTTAATTTGTTTTATTTTTTAAATTAATTAATTTATTTTAATATTATATTAATTTTAAATTATTTTTAAGTTTTTAATATGAAATTAGATTATATAAGATAAAATTCAATTAATTTAATAAAAAGAAAAAACAATAATTCTAATCTATTAAAATTAAAAATATTTCAATTATTCTAAAATTAATTTAATTTTGTTAAATTTAATCAAACTTCTATAAATAGAATTTTAATCATTGAAACTTTAATTAATCAATATAAAAAATTAATTGACATTACATTTGAAAATAATATTATAAAATTATTTAAGAATTTTAAAATTTATTTAATATATTTAGAAAAGAAGAAAATAAATATTGTTTTTTTATCATATTATATATAATGAAAATTAAAATAATATTTTAACCATCAATTTTTCTAATATCTGAACTCTACTTTCTTGGTCAAGAGTAATTAGTTCCAATTTTGGTAATCAAGTTCCATCTCTTTAGATAGTCACAAAGTTTGAAGATAGTAAGAAAATCTATTCATTTATAAATAAGCTTCAGTTACTGTTAATCTAATCATTAAAACACCTTAAATTAATTCCAATTTTTTTGAAGCTTTTTTAGAATTTCAAGATTTTCTTTTTATATTAGAGCTAAAGGTGTTAATAATATCTTCACATGAACCACATTTAATATAACCATCATCGTTAATTAGTCTTAAAATCTTTTAATGAGTTTTCCTTACTGTTTATAAAAACAAATATATTTCTATTTTTTAAATCTTTAATTCCAATTATATATGTTTTTAAATTTGTTGATAAGGTTCTAGCCATTTTTATAGTGTTGAGGTAGTATGAATTCTTCATATTTGGAAGTGCCATAACCACTGTCTCTATCTTACCTAGTTAAAATTTTGGTAATTTATATTTAAAAACAATGAACATTTTTATAAAAGTAGAATTAGTATTTTTAATAGTTCTCCAATCAAGAAGATTATTACTAAAATATTTAAAAGAGAATTTTAAGATCCTTTGATATGGAAAAAAGAATTCAATTATTTTTTTGAAAAATTTATAGTCTGATTTTTCATGATTATTTTTAATAAATATGCAACAATGAATAGTCAACTGAAATATTTTAATCATAAAAGAAAATTATCAGTTTTAAAAATTTTTTATAGAATTATAATTTTGTGAAAAGAAAAAATATTTAAAAAAAAAATTTTTAATATTAAATTTTTACAACTTATTATAATCAAAATTATTATTACATAATATTTTAAATGAAACAAATTAAAATATTATTTAAATTATCTAATTAATAAATTTATAAAAAAAATTTATTTTATTTTTTAAAAAATTAATATAAATGTAAAAATATTTATTTAATATTTATAATGATAATAATATCCATATAATCATTAAAGTTATTAAAGTAAATATTTACAAATTTTTCATTTGAATAATGAAAAAAATTCAGCAAACGTACCTAAGAACTCAAATAATTTTTCTATTCCAAAAAATAAAATTCGGTTTTTGGTTTTTAAATTTTTTTAATTCTTATAAATTAATAGCATTTTATATGAATATCTTTATCAAAAAAAACCTAAAAAATTTATTTACAGCATTATTACTGTTATTTTTATTATAGTTGAATTTTAATTTTTCTATATTTACTTTTAAATTTGTTTTAAATTGATGACTTTTAGTTAAAAAAGATAATAAAAATCTTTAATTAAGGATTCATCTTTATCTTCTTTTTTTATTTATTCTATCACATATTATCAAATTAGAATAAACATTATCTTCATTAATATGGATTAAGTTTATAATTTGAATTATATTAATAAGAGTTTTATCTCTTCCTAATTATTTTGTTTCTTCTAATAAATTCATTAGAATAATCTTAGGTTTTAATTTTCTTTTGAGTTAATTTACATATTTTTCATTCTTTTGATATCCATTTTTTAATATTATTTTGATAACCAATTGTTTAAATATATTATCTTTGTTATCATTAAAAAGAAACATCATTTCACTGAATTATATTTAAATCTTATTGAAAAAACTTATCACATTTAAAAAATTTTTTTACATTTATTGAAAAGAAATTATTGATGTTA
>JAEEGK010032825.1_pt1 | contig 10134 bp, 7 predicted proteins | sample 8958771 | NCBI WGS metagenome assembly JAEEGK01 (sample SAMN16246547, study PRJNA631951) | gut metagenome | biome: gut microbiome; feature: rumen; material: SC-attached | host: Bos | place: Iran: Karaj | collected 2018-10 | reverse complement strand
GTAGGCAGACAGAGTCCCTTCACCCAAGCACGCGAAAGCCCGGCCAAAAAGGCCGGGCAATTTCGCAGTGCGGGTGAAGGGACTCGAACCCATACGCCGTAAGGCACCAGATCCTAAGTCTGGGTTGTCTACCAATTCCAACACACCCGCATTGGGATTGCAAAGGTACTAAATTTTTGTGAATTCCACACAGGCCCAGTCTTCGCGCTCGGAAGCGCCCACAAACTGGAGCCCAAGGGCCTCGGCGGCCGAACGGATGGCCGGAACATCCTTCCCATAGAACCCGCTCAGAAGCAGGTGGCCGCCCCGGCGGAGCGAGCGGACATAAGTGGGGAAATCTTCCAGGATGATGTTGCGGTGGATGTTGGCCAGAAGAACATCGTAGGTGCTCATCTGCAGGAGCGAAGCGTCTCCGCAGGCGGTCTCCACACGGGTGCCTACCTTGTTCCAGCGGCAGTTGCCCCAGGCCGAACGCGCAGCCACAGCATCAATATCCACGGCAAAGACCTTGCGGGCACCCATCTTGGCGGCCAGGATGGCCAGGATGGCCGTGCCGCAGCCCATATCCACCACCGAACGGCCCTTCAGGAAATCTTCCAGCCCCAGCATCCTCTGCATCATCATATAAGTAGTATGGTGATAGCCGGTGCCAAAGGCCATACGGGGGTCTATCCAGATATTGAAACGGGTACGGGGTACGTCTTTATTAAAAGGGGCCTTGATGGTAATGACACCATCTACCACAATGGGCTGGAAGCCCGATTCCCAGGTCTTGTTCCAGTTCTTTCCCTGCACCAGCACGGCCGAAAAGCCGGAAGCCGCCGGATACCCGCTCAGCACCACCTTCACATCGGAAGCCTTGTACGCTTCCATCTGGATGTAGCACTTGAGATAAGGCTCCTCGATTACAAAAGAATCGAAGGGAAGGTCGGAAAGTTCGGCCTCCAGGATCTCGGCCATTTCTTCCGTAAAGGGGTCCAGCCTCACGCTTACTTCAATATACTGTTCACTGTTCATGGGCGGCTTCTTTCTGGAGGCGGATGACCTCCTGTTTAAGGGCCTCACGGCGGGAACCCACGGTGCGGGACACCTCGTCCACCAGGCCGGTCAGGCCCTCTGTGTTGGGCATCTCCCCTTCCTCCACGGGCAGGCTTTCCTCTTCCCGGGCCGACAGGGCCGAAACCTGGGTGGCGGCGTTCCGGTTTTCGGCCATAGCCTTCTCCACACCCAGCTCAAAGATGTTGTGGATGGCGGCAATGAGGCTGAACTGGATGGTATCCAACTGCTTGGTAAACACCGGCACGTTGGCACTCTTGTACTTGGCCTTGGTAAGGCCGTAGTGGATGTTGTCAAAGTCGGGTCCCCAGGCGTCTACGCCAAACTTGAGGACCAGCGGAGACTTGATTACAGAGATATGGTAGCGGAAGTCCTGCTCCAGATGCTGACGCCCGCTGGCGGCCAGCATATAACGGTCTACGTCCAGCACAAACGGGAACACCTCCAGGGTGTTGTCCTGCACAATGCCCGTGACGGACATATTGTCAATGTGGGCCTTGCTCTTGTCCTTGAACATTAGCTTGCCGGCCAGGCGGCTGAATTCCTCGCTGTCTTTCAAAGTAAGATCCTTACCGGAGATGCGCATCACACCGTCAATGGACGGCAGGATGAGGTTCATACAGGTATCGATATTGGCGGTGGCGGCCAGTTCGCAGTCCAGGTCTCCGGCAAAGGAGGTGAGCATAGGAAGGATGGTGTCCACGGCCGGGAACAGGGTAATCACCTTTTGGGCCGTAATATCCACCAGATTGAGGTCAAAGCCGGCCTTGATGTCTTCCTTGGAACGGGTGCTGTAGAAACCCTCGAAATACATATCGCCCATATTGGTGGCGGCCAGGGCATTGGTAACCTGGATGGTGCGGTCCCGCATGGCCACGTCGGCCGCGGCCCAGCTTACCTCCAGGCTGTCGTACAGGATGCTGTTGGCTTCCAGGGAGAAATCCACTTCCAGGTTGGAAGGAATCACCAGCAACTTGGACTTGTCAACGGTATCCGGCAGCTGAACCTCCTTCAGGGTATCTGCCGCATCAAAGGAGCTGTAGTAGGCGTAGGCCCGCATAAGCTCGTTGGCATCCAGATGGTTGCTGCTCACATCGGCCTTGAGTTTGAGGCGGCTGCGGCCCCGGCCCAGCACCGCGCGGCGCAGTCCCGTAAGGCGGGCCTGGGCACTCACGTCCGAAGCACCGGCCGTAAGGGTAATATGCTTAAGATCCAGCGTATCGTTGTCAAACGTGCCGCTCACACCGGAGAGGCCGGTCCTGAGCGGGAAAGCGGGCATCCGGATGCTGCCGCTGCCCACATCCAGCTTGCCGTCCACATCCCACTCGCGGAAGTACTTGCGGATGGCATCGGACAGGCTGATGGAAATATCGGCCGAAGCAAACTCGTCCTGGGATTCCAATGCAACGCGCCGCTGACGGGCTATACGGAACAGGGAATCGCGCGGGACGTCGGGATAGAGCCGCTGCAGGGAATCCAGCAGGTGGGTCCTACGCTCGGCAGAGGGCGTACGCATCTGATGTCGCAGGGCGGAAATGTCAAAGTTCACCTGTCGGAGGGAATAGACGTCAGAGCCCATTCTCACGCGGAGGGCACCACTGGAAGAGCCCAGGTTGAGCCGGGGAACGGGACGGTTCTCGGAGGCAGGTTCCAGGCGGAAACGCTCGGTGTTTTCCCTAAGTCCTACGGCCAGGCCTTCCTGGTCTCTCATACGCAGGTTGTTCACCTGCAGAATACCCATAACGGAGGAACGGTCGGTCCTAGCTTGCAGCACATCGGCCGAATTCTGCATAAGGAGGTTGAGCTTGCCGCCCCGCACGAAGGTGGAGCCGTAAGTTACATCCAGCGTATCTATCAGGGCCTTGAGCGCCAGCACGCGGGCGCCCTGCTTGAGGTTGCGGTCTATGGTATTGCCCTTGGTGGCCAGGTTCACGTCCAGCACGGGCAGAAGGGCCCAAACACTGTCCTTGGGATACTCCAGCGAAAGGTCACGGCCCTTGACGTCGCAGTTGATATCGGCCTTCCCAATATTAGCCAGGTCCAGCTGCGAGAGGCGGGCCTTGGCGCTTAACTTCATATCCAGGCTGCCGGTTCCGGAAAGCCCCATATCGGCCAGGAAAACCTTGGTAAGGGAATCCAGGCGGGCCTTGGCGTTGCCGTCCAGCTGCACCTGCGGGTCTTTTCCCAGAATATCGCGGGCCTTTCCGGTAGCGTCAATGTGGGCGCCGGCAATGTCCACCAGCAGACGGTCCACTATAGCATCCACTTCCTGGAGGTCGTCGGTCTTGACGCGGGCATCTACCGCCAGGCGGCCTTTTCGGCCCAGTCCTTCATAATCTATGGTGGAAGCAGGGACCTGCAGCCGGGCGTTGATGGCGGGCGTCTGGCCCTCTCCATAGGCACCCTTGGCCGAAGCCTCCAGGCTTACCCTGGCATCGGTATCCACCTTTTTGAGGAACTCCAGGTTGTCCCTGTATTCGCGAATCACTTCTCCCAGCGGGCAGTCGCGGACAGCGGCCTGCACATCCATCTCCAGAAGACCGTCCCGCTTGACCACACTCCCCTTTCCTTCCAGCTCCAGGGCCGAAAGACGCAACTTGAGGTCATTGAACACCACCTCCGGGGCACCGTCTTCCCGTTTGGGAAAATCGGCATTCACATCCAGGCCAATGGGAACGCGAAGGCGGCCGAAGCTGCCCGTCATCAGGCGGGTGGAAGCTTCTGCGCTGGCCTCAACGTGACGCTTGCCGACCTGCAGGCGCAGGCTCTCCAACCGCACGGCCAGGGTATCCTTGGGCAGCTGGGCAGAAATGAGCATAGAGTCAATGGAGAAATTGGCCTCCGTCTTGTTGAGTTTCTGGAGTTCCACTTTGCCATCCAGGGCCAGGCGCCGCATAGTAAACATAGCGTGCAGCGTATCCACCGGGTTGGTAAAGACCACCATAGGGCGGTCTGTAAGACTCAGGCGGTCTATCCTCACGGGCGGAAGCGATTTCCGGGTGGTATCCTTAGGGGCCGCGTCCGTCTCCGAAGGTTCTCCACCAAGGGGCAGGATATCCCAGTTGGCGGCCGTGGAATCGTAGTAATGGGCAAAGATGCGGGGACGCACCAGCTCCACCTTGTGGATATGGTAGGCGCCTTTGGCCAGTGCCACGTAATTGAGCGAGAGGCTCAGTTCCCGGGCATAGGCCAGGGTATCCGTCCCCTCTTTTCCACAACCTAGCGTGAGGAGGTTCCTTCTTCGGCCCACCTGGGTGTACACGCTGTCATAGCGGGCGTATCGCTCATGGGGGTAGGTGACGGAAAACTCCTTGGCGTCTATATTCAGAAAAGGGAAGCTCTTGATAACGTGGGCCCGGACTTCCCGGAAAGAGACCTCCCCTTCCACAAGGTCCGCCGCCGCACGGTTCACGATGCCCGTGAGCACGGAAGGGCGCAGCAGAATCTGGAGAGTCACCAGGAGCACCACCACCAGGCCCACCAGGCCCAGCAGCACATTCCGTATGACTTTCCAAACCTTCATGGGTGCCTAGAAGGCGTAATCCTTGACGTCAGAGGCACTGATGGGATTGCCGCCCAGGATGAGGAGGCGCTCCACCACGTTGCGAAGTTCGCGGATGTTACCGGGCCAGGAACGCTCCTGAAGGAGCTTCAGGGCCTCCGGCGAGAACTCCCGCACGGGCTTTCCGCTCTCTGCGCAGATGTTCTCACAGAAGTGGGTAATCAGGAGGGGAATGTCGTCCTTGCGGTCGTCCAAGGCGGGAACCTTGAGCACAATCACACTCAGGCGGTGATAGAGGTCTTCCCGGAAATTGCCCTTTCCAATCTCTTCCTGCAGGTTTTTGTTGGTGGCGGCAATCACTCGAACATCCACCGTGATTTCCTTGTCTCCTCCCACGGGGGTGAGTTTCCTCTCCTGCAGCACGCGCAGCACCTTGGCCTGGGCAGCCAGGGACATATCTCCAATCTCGTCCAGGAAGATGGTTCCGCCGTCGGCCTGCTCAAATTTCCCCTTGTGATCCCGGATGGCGGAAGTAAAGGAACCTTTTTTATGGCCGAAGAGTTCGCTGTCTATGAGTTCCGACGGAATGGCGGCGCAGTTGACCTCCACGAACGGCATCATAGAACGGGGCGAGAGCTGATAGATGCTCTGGGCCACCAGTTCCTTACCGGAGCCGTTGGGGCCGGTGATGAGCACGCTGGCCTGCGTGGGGGCCACTTTCTGGATCATATCCTTGAGGTGGGAAACGGGCTCGGAGGCGCCCACCATCTCACGGCCGTAAATCTTTTTCTTGAGGATCTTGGTCTCCTTGACCAGGTTGGCCTTGTCCGTGGCGTTTTTGAGGGTGATGAGAATGCGGTTCAGGTCCAGGGGCTTCTCAATGAAATCGAAGGCGCCCTTCTTGATGCATTCTACGGCGGTGGATATATCGGCGTGGCCGGAAACCATCACTACGGGCGTCTCAATGCCCCCTTCAATTACTTTGGACAGCATTTCGGTACCGTCCATTTCGGGCATTTTTATGTCGCAGAAGATGGCGTCATATTTCTCTTTTTCCGCTTTTTGGAGGCCTTCCAAACCGTTCTCGGCGGTTTCTACCTGATAGCCTTCCATTTCCAGAATTTCCTTAAGGGAATAGCGGATGGCTCTTTCGTCGTCTACAATGAGAATCTTCATACGGTTGAGGTTTATAGTGCAAATATCGCAAAATTATTCTAATTTTGTAGACCTAACCTCATAGAAAGAATGAACAACATTCCAGACATCATCATTGCCGTAGACGGCTACTCCTCCACCGGAAAAAGCACCTTCGCCAAAATGGTAGCATCCGAGTTCAGGTTCCTGTACCTGGACAGCGGAGCTATGTACCGCGGCGTTACCCTCTATGCCCTGGAGGAGGGCATCATAGCAGAAGACGGAACCATAGACGAAGCCCGTCTCAAAAAGGAAATCGATGCCCTGGATCTGCATTTCCGCCGGGGCAACGGCAGCACTCCCCTCTATCTGGGAGACCGTTGCATAGAAACTGAAATCCGCACCCTGAAAGTATCGTCATACGTAAGTCCCGTCAGCGCCATAGCCTTTGTCCGCAACTATGTGGACAACCGCCTGCACGCCTTCTCGGAAGGGGGACGCGTCATAATGGACGGCCGAGACATTGGCACCACCGTCTTCCCCAACGCAGAAGTCAAGATCTTTATGGTGGCCGATGAAAAGGTCCGTGCCCAGCGCCGCTACGACGAAATGGTAGCCAAGGGCCAGACCCCCACCCTGGAAGAGGTGATTACCAACCTCAAGGAAAGGGACTATATGGACTCCCACCGGGAGACCTCTCCCCTGCGCCAGGCCCCCGACGCCTACGTGCTGGACAACACCCATATGACCCTCCACGAAGAACTGGTATGGACCCTGGGCCTGCTGCAAGGCAAGTTCGGTATCCTGGAAAGCCCCGGCCTGTCATGCTAAGCGTAGAAATTGATCCCGGTTCCGGCTTCTGCGGAGGAGTGATCAGGGCCATTACAAAGGCCGAAGACTCCCTGGCGCAGGGCACCCGCCTGTATTCCCTGGGCGCCATCGTACACAACGACGCCGAGTTGGGCCGCCTGCAGACGCAGGGTCTGGTAACGGTAAACAGCCTGGACGAAGTTCCCGAAGGGGGAACCGTCCTCATCCGGGCCCACGGAGAGCCGCCGTCCACGTATGCCGAAGCTTCGGCCCGCCATCTGACGGTCATCGACTGCTCCTGCCCCGTGGTGCTACAACTGCAGCAGCGCATCCGCGAAGCCTACACGCGCACGCACGCCAAGGGCGTTCACGGCCAAATCATCATCTTCGGGCAGGTGGGTCACGCAGAGGTTCTGGGACTGATGGGACAGGTCAACGGAGATGCCCTGGTGGTGGAAAACCCCCAGATGCTGGAAGAGGCTATGCCTCATCTGGATTTCTCCGAGCCCATAGAAATCTTCTCCCAGACCACCAAGAGTCCCCGGGAGTACAAGGTTATTTGCGATATGCTGCAAGCCCGCAGCGCCCGGCTCACCATCCACAACACCATCTGCGGACAGGTATCGTCCCGCCACGAGAAGTTGGTCCAATTTGCCAAAAGCCACGATATCATCATTTTTGTAACCGGTAAAGAATCCTCCAACGGAAAGATCCTCAGTGCCCTTTGCCGCAGCGCCAATCCCCGCACCTATGTGATTGGCCGTCTCAGAGAGATTGACCCGGCCTGGTTCCGGGATGGAGACCGGGTAGGCGTTTGCGGCGCCACTTCCACGCCCAAATGGGCCCTGGAAGCCGTGGCCCACGATATCGAAAAGCTGGATTGCGCTAAGAACTAATTCTTTTTGAGAGAATGCTTGAGGGCCAGGATGCGACGGACGCTTTCGTCAATTCTGGCCTCAGGGATGGTGCCCTCTTCCACGGCGGTCATAATGGCCTCGAAGGCTTCCGGCAGGCTCTGGGGCATTAACAGGATGTCTGCTCCGGCCTCAATGCACTTGACGGCGGCTTCGGCGCTGGTGTAGTGCTGGCTGATGGCGCCCATACCCAGGGCATCCGTGATGATGATGCCGTCATAACCCAGTTCCTTGCGAAGCTTATCCTGAAGAATCAGGGAAGAGAGGGTGGAAGGGAGTTCCGTACCGGTTACTTCGGGGGCGGCAATGTGGGCGGTCATAATCATACGGGCACCGGCCTTGATACCGGCCTTGAAGGTGACCATCTCGCAGGCGGCCATCTGTTTCCAGTTCTTATCGGACTGCACATAGCCGGTATGGGTGTCTCCACGGGTGTCTCCGTGGCCCGGGAAATGCTTGAGGCAGCCCACCACGCCGGCTTCTTCCAGACCCTTCATAAAAGATACCACCATAGGGGCGGCCTGCTTGGGATCGTTGGAGAAGGCGCGGTCTCCGATAACCACATTCTCGGGATTGGTGTTTACGTCTGCTACCGGGGCAAAATCAATGTCAAAGCCAAATTCCTTGAGGTAAGTGCCAATGGCATTTCCGCTTTCCTGAGCCTTGGCGGGGTCTCCCGTGGCGCCAATGGCAGCCATAGAAGCATAACTGGGAACGTTGAAGTTGTCGTTATTGGCAATGCGGGCCACGCGGCCTCCTTCTTCGTCTACGCTCAGGAGAGGTTCTCCGGAAAGGGCGTGCAGGGCGGCGGTAAAGGATTTGAGCTGCTCGGGATTGTCTATATTATGGGCAAAAAGGGTGTAACCTCCCACCGGATAAAGCTTGGAACGCTCTACCATTCCTTCCGTAACGGCCCGCAGCTTATAGGTGTACATACCCATACCGGAGGCCTCCAGTTCCGGACAAAGGGCTTCCGGACGCACGGTAAACAGCTGACCCACTTTTTCGCGGAGCGTCATCTGGCTCAGCTGAGCCTCAATGGCGTTGGTTTCCTCCTGGGTGAGGGCGGACTTTTTGGAAGAGGTGTTTTTACAGGACACGGCCAGCAGGAGAACTGCGCAGCCAAGGATGAGGGAGGTTTTGAGTTTCATTTTGTGGTTTGTATTTTCGGCTAACGAAGGTACTGCTTTTTTAGGAGAATTAATAGATTTTTTTGTGGAAAATAATCCTTATCTTTGTAATTCTGGAAATAACAGTAATTTAACTATAAACACACTAAAACTATCTAAAACTATGTCAGAAACTAAATTCAGGGTAGAGAGCGATCTCATTGGCGAACTCCAGGTGCCCATTGACGCCTATTACGGAGTACAGACCCAGCGTGCCATCAACAACTACAAGATTTCCAATACCCGGATGTGCGACTATCCGGAATATATCATTGCCATGGCCTATGTCAAGATGGCCGCAGCCGCAGCCAACACCGAGCTGGGCGTACTGGACAAGAAGATTGGAGACGCCATTGTGGCCGCCTGCAAGGAGATTGTGGCCGGCAAACTGTGGGACCAGTTCCCCGTGGATATGATGCAGGGTGGCGCCGGTACTTCCGTGAATATGAATGCCAACGAGGTCATTGCCAACCGTGCCCTGGAGCTGATGGGTCACAAGAAGGGCGAGTACCAGTTCTGCTCCCCCAACGACCACGTCAACTGTGCCCAGTCCACCAACGACGCCTATCCTTCGGCCTTCCGCTATACCTTCGTGCGTATGAACAAGCACGTGGAGAAGGCCCTGAAAGACCTCATTGACGCCTTCCGCGCCAAGGGTGTAGAGTTCAAGGACATCATCAAGATGGGCAGAACGCAGCTGCAGGACGCCGTTCCTATGACCTCCGGCCAGGAATTCAACGCCTTTGCCAACAACCTGGAGGAAGAGCTGGCCAACCTCAACCGCAACGCCGTTCTCCTCAAGGAAATCAATATGGGCGGTACCGCCATCGGCACCGGCCTCAACGCCGTCCCCGGCTTTGCCGAGCTCTGCACCAAGAAGATGAGCGAGTTCACCGGAGATACCTTTGAAAAAGCCCCCGACCTCGTGGAAGCCACGCCCGATACCGGCGCTTACGTAAGTTACTCCGCCGCCCTCAAGCGCCTGGCCGTCAAGCTGTCCAAGACCTGTAACGACCTCCGCCTGATGGCTTCCGGTCCCCGCTGCGGCCTGCACGAGATCAACCTCCCGGCAATGGCCCCCGGCTCTTCCATTATGCCCGGCAAGGTGAACCCCGTGATCCCTGAGGTAACCAACCAGGTATGCTTCAAGGTCATTGGCAACGACACCGCCGTGTGCTTTGCCGCCGAGGCCGGCCAGCTCCAGCTCAACGTGATGGAGCCTGTCATCGTAGAATGCATCCTGGAGAGCCAGACCTGGCTCATCAATGTGATGAACACCCTCCGTACCCTCTGCGTAAACGGCATCACCGTCAATGCAGAGCACTGCCAGAAGATGGTCAAGAACTCCATTGGCATTGTTACCGCCCTTAACCCGTACATTGGCTACAAGGCCTCCACCAAGGTGGCCAAGGAAGCCCTCGAGACCGGCGGCAGTGTCTACGACCTGGTTCTTGAACACGGCCTTATGACCAAGGAGAAGTTGGACGAAGCCCTGGATCCCAAGGCTATGACCGCTTCCCACGACTTTATCAAATAATGATGAAAAGAC
>JAEEGK010032824.1_pt1 | contig 10134 bp, 10 predicted proteins | sample 8958771 | NCBI WGS metagenome assembly JAEEGK01 (sample SAMN16246547, study PRJNA631951) | gut metagenome | biome: gut microbiome; feature: rumen; material: SC-attached | host: Bos | place: Iran: Karaj | collected 2018-10 | reverse complement strand
TCCTCCCGCACCGTGCCCTTCCTCTCCAAGTCCACCGGCTACTCCCTGGCGGACATCGCCACGGAGGTCATCCTGGGCAAGAGCCTCAAGGAGCAGGGCATCTTCTGCCTCTACCCGGAGGAGAAGAAGCGCTGCTATGTGAAGGTGCCCGTCTTCTCCTTCAATAAGATCAAGGGCCTGGACGCCTACCTCTCCCCGGAGATGAAGTCCACGGGCGAGGCCATCGGTTACGACGACAAGCTCAACCGCGCTCTGTATAAGGCCCTGCAGGCGGCGGGCATGCGCCTGCAGAACTACGGCACCGTCCTGGCCACCATCGCAGACAAGGACAAGGCGGAGGCCCTGCCCCTCATCCGCCGCTTCTATAACCTGGGCTTCAACATCCAGGCCACGGAGGGCACCGCCCGCTTCCTCAAGGAGAACGGCATCCGCACCCATGTGCTGAAAAAGATCAGTGACGACAGCGAGGAGATCCCCGACGCCCTCCGCCAGGGCCACATCGCCTATGTCATCAACACCCGGGACATAAGCTCCCTTTCCGAGACCAGCGACGGCGTGAAGATCCGGCAGCTGGCCACGGAGAACAACGTGACCATCTTCACCGCCCTGGATACGGTGCGGGTCCTCCTGGACGTGCTGGAGGAGACCACCCTCACCATCTCCACCATCGACGCCTGATGAAGGACTGCGTCATGACCGTCGCGGAGAACAAGCCGCTGACGAGGGAAGTTTACCGCATGGTCCTCAAGGGGGACGTGAGCGCCTTCACCGCCCCCGGCCAGTTCCTGAACCTGAAGCTGGAGGGGCGGTTCCTCCGGCGCCCCATCTCCCTCTGCGACCTGGGGGAGGACAGCGCAGCCATCATCTACAAGGTGGTGGGGCAGGGCACGGCGCAGATGGCCGCCATGCAGCCGGGAGAAAAGCTGGACGTGCTGACGGGCCTGGGCAACGGCTACGACCTCGCTGACGCGGGGGAAGAACCCCTGCTCATCGGCGGCGGCGTGGGTGTGCCGCCTATGTACCTGCTGGCGAAGCGCCTGCGCGCCCGGGGCAAGGCTGTCCATGCCCTGCTGGGCTTCAACAAGGCCTCCGAAATCTTCTATGAGGAGGAATTCCGCGCCCTGGGCTGCACCGTCACCGTCGCCACGGCGGACGGCAGCTATGGCGTCCGGGGCTTTGTGACGGACGCCCTGCCAAAAAGCTACAGCTATTACTACTGCTGCGGCCCCGAGCCCATGCTGCGGGCCGTGTATAAGACCGCCAAGGGCTCCGGCCAGCTCAGCTTCGAGAAGCGCATGGGCTGCGGCTTCGGGGCCTGCATGGGATGCAGCTGCAAGACCATCACCGGCTACAAGCGCATCTGCAAGGAAGGCCCGGTGCTGCGGAAGGAGGAGATCGCATGGGAAGACTGAGCGTGGATCTCTGCGGCATCACTCTGGATAATCCGGTGATCCCCGCCTCCGGCACCTTCGGCTACGGCTATGAATTTGCCGGGCTGTACGACATCAACTGCCTGGGCACCTTCTCCTTCAAGGGCACCACGCGCCAGCCCCGCTTCGGCAACCCCACCCCCCGCATCGCGGAGGCCCCGGCTGGGATGCTGAACAGCGTGGGCCTGCAGAACCCCGGGGTGGAGAAGGTCATTTCGGAGGAGCTGCCCAAGCTGAAAAAGTGCTTCCGCAAGCCGGTGATGGCCAACGTCAGTGGCTTCAGCGTGGAGGATTATGCCTATACCTGCGCCCTGCTGGACAAGGAGGAGCAGGTGGGCTGGCTGGAAGTGAACGTCTCCTGCCCCAATGTCCACGGGGGCGGCATGAGCTTCGGCACCGACCCGAAGGCCGCCGCAGAGGTGGTGCGGGCGGTGAAGGCCGTGACGAAAAAGCCCGTCATCCTCAAGCTCACCCCCAACGTGACGGATGTGGTCAGCGTGGCTCTGGCTTGTCAGGAGGCGGGGGCGGACGGCCTGAGCCTCATCAACACCCTGCTGGGCATGCGCCTGGACCTGCGGACGAGAAAGCCCATCCTGGCCAACACCATGGGGGGCCTCAGCGGCCCGGCGGTGTTTCCCGTGGCCCTCAGGATGGTGTATCAGGTGGCGGGGGCGGTGTCCATCCCCGTGGTGGGCATGGGGGGCGTTTCCAGCGCCGCCGACGTGATCGAAATGATGCTGGCGGGGGCGGCCGCCGTGGAGGTGGGAGCCGCCAACCTGACAGACCCCTTTGCCTGCAAAAAGATCATCGACGGCCTTCCGGCGGAGATGGATAAATATGGGATCGAACGGCTTTCGGACATCATCGGAGGAGGACACGCATGGGAAAAGACGTGATCGTGGCCTGTGATTTCCCCTCGGCGGGGGAGACCCTGGCCTTTCTGGACAAGCTGGGCTCTGCCCGGCCCTTTGTGAAGATCGGCATGGAGCTGTACTATGCGGAAGGCCCGCAGATCGTGCGCAGCCTGAAGGAGCGGGGCCACAAGGTCTTCCTGGACCTGAAGCTCCACGACATCCCCAATACGGTGAAGAAAGCCATGGCGGTGCTCGCAAGCCTGGGCGCGGACATCGTGAATGTCCACGCCGCCGGGACGAAGGCCATGATGGCCGCCGCCCTGGAAGGGCTCACACGGCCCGACGGCAGCCGCCCTCTCCTCATCGCCGTCACCCAGCTCACCAGCACCGACGAGGAGACCATGCAGCGCGAACTGCTGATCCCGGAGACCATGCCGGCGACCGTCATGCACTATGCCCGCAATGCCCGGGACGCGGGGCTGGACGGGGTGGTCTGCTCCCCGCTGGAGGCAGCGAAAGTCCATGAGGTCTGCGGTAAAGGCTTCCTCACCGTCACCCCCGGCGTCCGCTTTGCCGACGGGGACAAGAGCGACCAGAAGCGGGTCATGACCCCGGCGGAGGCGAAAAGGATCGGCTCGGACTATATCGTGGTGGGCAGGCCCATCACCGCCGCACCGGACCCGGCGGCGGCCTACGGGCGCTGCGTCGCGGAATTTGTGGATTGAGGTAAGGGATATGGAACAGTATAAGAGAGATTTCATCGCCTTCCTGGAAGGGGCGGGCGTGCTGAAATTCGGGGATTTCACCGCCAAGAGCGGGCGGAAGATACCCTATTTCATCAATGCCGGGGAGATCAAGACCGGCGCGCAGATCGCCCGCCTGGGAGAATTCTACGCGAAGGCTTATATGGAAAAGCTGGGGCGGAAGGAGGCCGTCCTCTTCGGGCCCGCCTACAAGGGCATCCCCCTGGCGGTCTCCGCCGCCTCGGCCCTGGCGAAGGAGGGACTGGACGCGCCCTTCTTCTTCAACCGCAAGGAGGCCAAGGACCACGGCGAGGGCGGCCTGCTGGTGGGCTATGTGCCGAAGCCCGGCCAGGAGGTGGTCATCATCGAGGATGTGATCACCGCGGGCACCGCCATTCGGGAGAGCATGGCCCTGCTGGATCCCCTGGAGGGGGTGAAGGTGGCCGCCGCCTTCGTCATGGTGGACCGGAAGGAAAAGGGCCAGGGCGAAAAGTCCGCCGTGCAGGAGGTGGAAGCGGCGTTCGGCTTCCCGGTTTACAGCATCGCCACGGTGTATGACATTCTGGAATACCTCTCCGAGGATCCCCGGAATGAGGAGCATATCGCCAGGATCCAGGCTTATCTGGCCGTCAACGGAGCAAAAGCATGAGAAGCGTCATCGACATTCTGGACCTGACCACGGCGGAGCTGGAGGGCCTCATGGCCACGGCCCTGGACATCGTGGCAAAGCCCGACGACTATGCCGAGATCTGCCGGCGCAAGAAGCTGGCCACCCTCTTCTTCGAGCCCTCCACCCGCACCCGCATGAGCTTCGAGGCCGCCATGTATGAGCTGGGGGGCAACGTGATCTCCATGTCCTCCGCGGCCTCCTCCTCGGCGGCCAAGGGGGAGAGCGTGGCGGACACCGCCAAGGTGGTCTCCTGCTATGCGGACATCATCGCCATCCGCCACCCCAAGGAGGGGGCGGCGCTGGTGGCGGCGGAGAATGCCGACGTGCCGGTGATCAACGCCGGGGACGGGGGCCATTGCCACCCCACCCAGACTCTGGCGGACCTGCTGACCATCCGGCGGGAGAAGGGGGCCTTTGAGGGACTCACCGTGGGCCTCTGCGGCGACCTGAAATTCGGCCGCACCGTCCACTCCCTCATCAACGCCCTCAGCCGCTATCGGGATGTGCGCTTCGTGCTCATCTCCCCGGAGGAGCTGAAGGTGCCCAGCTATGTCAAGCGGGACGTGCTGAAAAAGCAGGGCATCCCCTATCAGCAGACCACCTCCCTGGAGGAGGCCATCCCCGAGCTGGACATCCTCTATATGACCCGGGTGCAGCGGGAACGCTTCTTCAACGAGGAGGATTACCTCCGCCTCAAGGACAGCTATATCCTCACCCCGGAGAAGCTGCGCTTTGCAAAGAAGGACATGGCCATCCTCCATCCCCTGCCCCGGGTGAACGAGATCAGCGTGGCCATCGACCGTGACCCCCGGGCCTGCTATTTCAAGCAGGTGCTCAACGGCAAATTCATGCGCATGGCCTTGATTCTGATGCTGCTCAAGGAGGCGGGGACCATATGAACATCGATTCCATCCAGAATGGCGTGGTCATCGACCACATCACCGCCGGGAACGGCATGCGCCTTTATTCCCTCCTGGGGCTGGACAGCCTGGATGTCTCCGTAGCCATCATCAAAAACGTGGTGAGCCGGAAGATGGGGAAGAAGGACATCATCAAGATCGACGCGGATATCCCCGTGGATTTCCAGGTCATCGGCTATGTGGACCCCGGCGCGACCCTGAACATCATCCGGGATGGGAAACTGGTGAGCAAGCAGGCGGTGGAGATGCCGGACCGGCTGGTGGACGTCATCCGCTGCTACAATCCCCGCTGCATCACCTCCACGGAGCAGGAGCTGAAGCAGATCTTCAAGCTCACGGACCGGGAAAAGCGGGTCTACCGCTGCATCTACTGCGAAACCGCAGCAAAATAATACTGATCTTCCATAAAACGATTAGAATCGTTTTATGACTGCGGTGAAGTCTCACCGCAGTTTTCCAGCACTTCGGCTGGAAAAAGATCGTATTACACTGCAAATCGCCTCGCATTGTATGCGAGGTGCCGGATGCGAACGCATCCGGCCAATAAAAACAATTCAATGTTTTTATTGAATTTGAGTATAAACCTTCGGGGGCGAAGGCCTGTTCCCTTCGCCCCCGAAGCGCATTTCGGGAGGAAACGCCATGATGGTTTACCCCGCCGGGCAGGCCGCCCGGCCTTATATGATCGAGACCTATTCCAGGGGGCGGGAAGTGCTGACCTATGCCGCCGGGGAAGCCTATGACCCTGCCCGGCATTATGTGATCGTGGCCGAAAAGGGCAGGGAGGCTGCGCCGGTCCTGGCGGAAATGGGCTTCCGTCCCTTCGAGGATTACTACGACCAGTCCGACATGTATATGTGGGGCCTGCCGGTGGACTGGAAATACATGGGCGCTTCCATCGGGCGGGGCAGCTTCTACAATTCCCAGGACTTTTCCTTTGCCGCCGCCGTCTTTTTCGAGAAGGTGGGCCGCTGCACCAGCATCAACGAGACCGCCTATTTCCACCATGACCATCCCCTGAACCTCATCGGCACCGGGCGCTTCCAGCAGTTCTTCTCTCCGGAGAACCAGGCGAAGTACTATGCCAGGGTGAAGGAGGACCCCCGCGTGGTGAACCGCGGGGAGAAGATCGTCATCGGCAGCGACGTGTGGATCGGCGCAAACGCCTTCATCAATGTCTCCCGCTGCCGCGTGATCGGAGACGGGGCCATCGTGGCCGCCGGGGCCGTGGTGAACGGGGACGTACCGCCCTATGCCGTGGTGGGCGGCGCTCCGGCCCGGGTGCTGAAGTTCCGATACGGCCCGGCGGAGATCGAGACCCTTCTCCGGGTGCGCTGGTGGGACTGGGACCGGGAGACCATGGACAAATATGCAGAGGAGCTGCTGGACCCGAAGAAGTTTTTCGAGACCTTCGGCTGAATAAAGCAAGACGGGCCGGGAAGTCGTTTCTGACTTCCCAGCCCGCTCCTTTGGTCGATCAGTATAAGGACACGGCGGGGGAATAGAGATAACCCTGATAACAGTCGCAGCCGATCTCGTGGAGGATGGTCCGCTGCTCGGGGGTCTCCACGAATTCCGACAGCACCGTGAGGTTCAGGGAGCTTGCCAGCCGGGTGATGGAAGAAATGATCTCCCGGTTGTTTTGATGGGTAAAAAGCCCCCGCACGAGAGAGCCGTCCAGCTTGATGATGTCGAACATATTGTCCTTGAGATAATGCAGTGAGGTCTGGCCCATGGAAAAATCGTCGATCGCCAGCATGAGCCCCATTTCCTTGAGGGCCTTCAGGGCGCTCAGGGTCTGCTCGTTGAAGGTGAGGGCGGCCTGCTCGGTCACTTCCACGCAGATGTTCCGGCCGCGGAAGGGCTCCTTAGCATTGTACTGGCGGCAGAATTGCTGGAAACGGGGGGTGACCACCGTGGTGCCCGTCACGTTGATGGAGAGCTTGACCTCCGGCCCGAAGCGGCGCAGGATGATCGGCCGGTCGTCCAGAGCCCTGGTCCAGACCGCCTCCTCCATGGCGCCAAGGAAGCCGCCCTCCTCCGCCATCTTGAAGACCAGGGGAGGGTACAGCATGCCGTAGACGGGGTGCTTCCAGCGCAGCAGCGCCTCCACCCCGATGCAGCGCCCGTCGTAATGGAACTGGGGCTGATAGAAAAGGACGACCTGCTTGTCCATGTCGTGCCGCAGCTCCGCGCAGAGGGCCTTGGCAAAGTCGCCGTATACGCTGTCCATCTCCGTCAGGCGGACGCCGGCCAGGTCCTGCTCGTGCGCCTTGAAGTAGTCGATGAAGGACTGATAGTTGCGCCGGGTGTTTTCCTCAGACTGGTTGTCCAGTATCCGAACGAAGGGATAGTAGATCACCACGCCCACCGCAACATTGAAGAACTGCAGGATGCTCCCGGCGATGGACCCGGCGGCATGGTATCCGCCCAGGAGGATCGGCGTCGTCCAGGCAACCTCGTTGACGATGATGGGCACAAGGCCCGAGGATACGGCCAGATAGGCGATGGAATAGCATGCCAGGGGGGTGACCAGGAAGGGAATGAGCATAAGGGGGTTATAGATGATGGGCAGGCCGAAGACCATCATCTCATTGATGTTGAAGATCATGGGGAAGGCCGCCGCCAGCCCCAGGCCCCGCCGGGCCCGGTTGCGGGAAAAGGCCAGGATGGTGATGAGCAGGCAGATCGTAGCGCCGCAGCCCCCCATGAACACGAAGCAGTCGAAAAACTGCTTGGTAAGAACGGCGCTGGGGATGCCCCCTGCGGCTGCGGCCGCCTGATTGGCTGCCAGCCCGGGGGTGAAATAGGTCTCCATGACCCCTTCCAGGGTGTCGCTGCCGTGGATGCCGAAAAACCAGAGGAGAGAGGAGAGAAGCACGAAGAAGAACCCCTGGAAGAAGCCGGCTCCCCTGGCGGAAAACAGCCGGTTGAAGGCGCTGATCAGGAGGGAATGGAAGGAGTCCACCCGGAACAGCCGGACGACCAGCGCGTTGAGGAGGGCGAAGATCAGCGCTACGATGGCGATGGGCGCCAGGGTGGACAGCATCCGGTTGAATTCCCGGTCGATGCCGGTGGAGAAAAGGGCCCGATGGCGCAGCCGTCGCTGCAGGGTGTAAAAGAGGGAGGAAGCGCCTACCCCGGTGATGATCGCCAGGAACATGGACTTGGGCCCCATGCTGTCGACGCCGAACTCGGGAAGATAAGCGCCAGCCAGAATGAAGAAGGCAAGGAGAGAGGACAGCACCGCGCCGGCACTCCCCGCTTCCCCGTCCGCCTTCTGCTTCATGTAGGCGCGGCTGATGGAAAAGGTCATGTAAACGGAAAGCACGCCGAAGGTGGCCTTGTAGATGAATTCGAACAGCTGAAGGAAAAAGCCGCCGACCGCCGTGGTGAGGAAGCGCTGATATCCCGCCGCAGGAAAGGTCTGCAGGATCAGCGCGAAGGCCCCGATGTTGAGAATGGGGATCATGCTGACGAGGCCGCTGCGGACGACCCGGACCAGCGTCAGATCCTCCAGTTTGCGGGCAAATACCGCCGCTTTGGTTTCAGCCTTCATGGGGAGATTCCTCCTTGAGGGGCTTGTGTCTGTCAAAAAACCTATCCATTATAATAATTCAGCATAGCATGCTGCCTAATGCAAGCCGAAACATCCCCATCCTGCATTTGTTTTTTCAGAAGTATGCTCGGACGGGAGGGCAGCGGTTGACAATCTCGTTTGCTTGTGTTACCCTGTGAACGATTTTCCGAAGGGTGGGTCTGATATGCTGAACAGCTTTAAGTTCACTGTCATCCTCCATATGCCTGAGTCTGAACAGTATGAACACTGGTCAGGCCGCAGGCTTATACCCATTTTGCGGAAAGCGTAGTCTTTTGACTCGATGATACGCAGCGGTATAGGCAGGAAAAAGCGCCTGTACCGCTGCTTTTGTTTTGCAAGGAGGAAGCTTCATGACGGTCAAAGAGATACTGTCCCAATACTATGAGCAATACGACGAGGACGGCAGGCTGCGTCTTTCCCGGCGGGGACAGCTGGAATATGCCACCACCATGCGCTATATCCAAAAATACCTGCGTCCGGGGGACAGGATACTGGAGATCGGCGCGGGCACCGGGCGCTATTCCCTGGCCCTGGCGGAGACGGGCTTCGATGTGACCGCCGTGGAGCTGGTGGAACACAACCTGGAGATCCTGCGATCGAAGATCAAGGAGCCTATGCGCATCCGGACCATGCAGGGGGACGCGACGGACCTGGCCGCGCTGGATGCGGGGACTTACGACATGACGCTGCTGCTGGGGCCCATGTATCACCTGTTCACGGAGGACGGCAAGCGCCGGGCACTGGCTGAGGCTGTCCGCGTCACCAGGCCCGGCGGGGTCCTCATGGTCGCCTACTGCATCACCGACGCCAGCATCGTCGAATACGGTTTCCGCGGCGGACACATCCGGGAGCTGGTAGAGGAAGGCCTGCTGGACACAGAGACCTTCACCGCCCGGTCTGAACCGAAGGAGCTGTTCGAGCTGGTCCGCAAGTCGGATATCGACCGCCTGATCTCCGAGTTCCCTTTGGAGCGTCTCTGCTATGCCGCCACGGACGGTCTGGGTTACTTCCTGCGCCGCGATCTGGAGGAGATGGATGGGGAGACCTTTGCGCTGTTTGCAAAATACCATCTGACGGTCTGCGATAATCCCGACCTGGTCGGCGCCACCGCCCACAGTCTGGACATTTTGCGGAAACGAAAGGAGTAAAACAATGATTCGTCTGATAGTTCCGACTGCGGCCATGGAGGAGCAGGTAACGGCTTTCAAGAAATGCTTTTTTGACGCCGGAGAACGGGTCATCAGCGGCAGCTACAAGCTGGATCAGGACCGCTATGCCTATGAGGATTGGCTGGCGATCCTGGAGAGCAATCGCTCCGCGGAAACAGCGAATCCCAAATTCGGCGTATCCGAGACGTTCCTTGCCGAAAATGAAGAAAGCGATCTCGTGGGGATCATCAACATCCGCTATGAGCTGACGCCCTTTTATAAGGACAGCGGCCACATCGGTTACAGTGTGGTGCCGCAGCAAAGGCGAAAGGGCTATGCGACGGAGATGCTCCAAAGCGTGCTGAAGCTGGCAAAGCAGCGGGGAATGACGGAAGTGATGCTGGTCTGTCTGGCGGACAACAGCGCATCGAAAAAGACGATCCTGCGATGCGGAGGACAGCTCACGCGAAGCTTCGGACCGGAGGACAGCCTCAAAGAGGAGTTTCGCATCTGCCTTTGACGGCTTTGGGATGGAAGAACGGAGACACTGCAAAAAAACACAGCGCCGGGAAGCAAGTCGCTTCCCGGCGCTGTCATGTTCGGTATTTACGGGATGACCGGCGTCCAGTATTCCTGATCGTAAATATCGGTGATGAGGTAGCAGGCGTTGGGAACGCCGGAGTTCGTGATATACACGTTGCTGATCTCCTCCTCGCCGGTGTAGAGGATGGGAGCGGAGATGCGGTAGCTGTCCTGATAGCTGCCGGA
>JAEEGK010032822.1_pt1 | contig 10135 bp, 9 predicted proteins | sample 8958771 | NCBI WGS metagenome assembly JAEEGK01 (sample SAMN16246547, study PRJNA631951) | gut metagenome | biome: gut microbiome; feature: rumen; material: SC-attached | host: Bos | place: Iran: Karaj | collected 2018-10 | reverse complement strand
CTTACTCATTGAGCGTAGTAGTAACAGAACAAGTCCGTTCTTGCAAATTGATTCAAGTCTCTTTCCTCCCAAAGTCTGTATTCTCACGATCACGCTGATGAAGGGTGATAAGGGTATCAAGCTGAGAAAAGAAGAGACCGATTGCCGATTGTTCAGCTACAGAAGGAAGTAAAACAGGAGTGTCCTTTACTTGTTCAATCGTATAATGGGCAATCGTTCCCACATGAGAAATGCTGCTAATATACTCACGAAAGCCCTGACTTGTGAAATAGGCATAGAGGTATTGACTATCGTGTTCTGCTGATTTTTTGATCCAAATTAGATCGGCATCTTTCGAGTACAAAGGCTCGTTATTCGGCACAATATAAGGAATTCCAATGCTTCCGCCGCCTGTGATTAGAATATCACCCTTCTCCAATCTGCCAGATGATTTTATTAGCTCCTCATATAGCTCGGTAGATATAAAAGCTCTCTCGTTGTCATTTCCTTTGAACGCTGAAACAACATCGCTTGACCGATAGAACGGGACTCCTTCTGTCCTCCATTCATCTTTATGAACACGGGAAGCAGAAAGCACACTTGCAAATGTGCCAACCTTACGCTGTTCCCAAGGATCAGCGAATCCCTGGAATCGGATGGCCGGTACTTGCTCTTTTTTCGCCATGATCACAGCCCTCCCAGCATCTTCCTGAGTTCTGCGAGGCCTTCCATGTCATATTCACTGCCTGTCAGCTGCGCAATCATGCCGGAAAGCTGCGCTTCGGTATCATGGATCTGCGCTTCCACGCCCTCGAAGGTCGTTTCATACTTGGTTGCCAGCTTCTCCAGCTTGGTCACGAAATCACTGATGATGCGCTCTGGCAATCCAAAGAGACCATCGACCAGCGGCGCAATCCATTTCTTTTCCAGCAGCGCGTAGACCTGTTCGTCCGTCAGACCTTCAATGGTTTTCTTCGTTTCCATGTGGAGAGCAGCGCTCTGATCCTTCAGCTGCTTTTTCAGGCGCTTTTCCTCTTCATTGTCGGCAGAGACCTTCCTCAGGATTTCCAGAACCGCTGGTTCGACTGACCTTTCCTTGATGGCCTTCTTCACTGCCGGCCAGACGAAGGCTGTTTTGTCGTCGTTGACAAAATCCTTGTCTTTTTCTTCTTCAGGCAGCGCGTCCAGGGCTTCCTCGTAGCCAGACGCAATCTCACTGAGCCGGTCTTCAATCGCTCTGATCGCCGCTACGCTTTCTGACAGCATGGTCTGCTGCACAAGATCGAAGGGAATCACGTGCCCAACCCAGCCGTCCTGCACTTCCTGATCTTTGCCATCTTTCTTCTTGATGACCATATTGGGATCGACTTGTCTGGTGGCGGCGAAGCCTTCCGTCTGAATCATTTCCAGATCAACAGAGATTCTGGCCCAATCGCTGTCAAGAATCTGATAGGCTTCATAGGCATCCACCAAGGGTATCCCGGTCAGCCTGCGGAAGATTTCAGCGCTGAGGCTGGACTCTTCCCTGGAAATATTGATGTCCGTCATGCCCTGCAGGAGCCGGGCACACAGGAAATCACGGAACCCATCGAACGCGATGCCATACTGGCTGATAAAGCGCAGCACCGCAGGATGGTTTTTGACCGTGGTTTTCAGGTCAGAGACCGCAAGATCGGCATATTCGCTGTTTCTCGCTGTGAAAAGCGCACCCCGCAGACCGGCAAAAGCATCCCAATAGGGAGCCAGCTCTTCGATCTCCCGTACAGGGATCCCACCGAACATGGAAGCATAGATGTCCCAGCTTTCCGGCCGCTCGGAAGAATCCACATAGCGGGGAATATTCAGGTTGTAATCATTCTGACGAATCTCTTCACGAGTCACCACACGGGAGAACTTGGGGATTGTCAGCCGCCCTGTTACCGCATCTGTGATCCTCTTGATATCGGAGGCGCGCAGCATGTTGTTCTTGCCGACCTTCTCAAAGCCCTTTGAGGCATCCACAATAAGCACGTCTGTGCGCTCCGGCCTGGCTTTTCTCAGCACCATGATGATGGTTGGAATACCTGTGCCGAAGAAGATGTTCGCCGGAAGGCCAATGATCGCATCGATGTGGTTGTTCTCAATCAGGTTCTTCCTGATTTCACCTTCCTCACCGCCGCGGAAGAGCACGCCATGAGGCAGCACAATCGTCATAATGCCGTCACTCTTCAGGTGGAAAAGATCATGGAGCAGGAAAGCATAATCCGCTTTGCCTTTTGGTGCCAACCCAAAGCGAGCATACCGGGGATCAGCTTCCTTGTCTGCAGGATTCCATGCTTGGCTGTACGGAGGATTGGAAACAACTGCGTCCACAAAGAGCGGATCGTAAGTACCGACAGGATCACTTTCTTCAAAGAAAGGCCAGTCCTCCTCCAGAGTATCTCCGTTCCTGGTAACGATATTGTCCGGCAGGATGCCGCGCATGACCAGATTCATTCGGGTCAGATTATAGGTGTTCTCCTTCAGTTCCTGGGCATAGTACTTGATCCGGTCACTACCGCCCATGTAGCGGGCAACAGAACGACCGATGTTAATCAACAGGGAGCCAGAACCGGAAGTGGGGTCGTAAATCTTGATCTCTGTCCTGTCCTTCAGATGATGCGCAACAATCTCGGACATGAGCAAGGAGACTTCATGCGGCGTGTAGAACTCTCCGGCTTTCTTACCGGCGTTTGCTGCGAAGTTGGAAATCAGATATTCATAGATAAAACCGAGCACATCATAGTCCTGCCTGCCATCCATAGGGATATCCTTGATCAGGTGCAGCAGATCACTGATGGCCTTGGTACGAGCATTGGAGGTTTCACCCAGCTTGGAAAGCCCGGTCTGCAGCGTTTGGAAGATGTTCTTGAACACCTTCTCATGGGACGGGTTGATCAAGCGGCTGAACGCGGAAAGGGCCACAATCACGTTATCGACATTGAAGTCAGAGCCCATGCTTAGCCAGGTATCAAACAGATTCTCATAGCCGATAAAATAGCCGATCGCCTTCTGGATCCCCTCTACCGTTGCCCGGTGCTCAGCCTCGGAATAGCCATCCTCCGCCCACGCCGGATCGTATTCCTCGTGAAGGCGCATACGCATGTAGTCATTGTCCCAATCCTGGCTTTTCAGATATTTCACTTCCCGGTCAGAAAGGAACTTGTAGAAGATGAAGCCGAGGATATAGTCCTTATACTCGTTCGCTTCAATCTTGGAGCGCATCTTGTTTGCAGATTCCCAGATTTTAGAGGCCAGTTGCTGCTTATTCATGGATTCAGCTTCTCCTTCATTTATTCAGACGACTTTGTTTAGCCCCAGGCTTTTTCTCCCTGGGCAGGGAGGCAACAGGGTCCGGCTCAAAGTCCATGATGTCATCTATCGTGCAGCCAAGAACAACACAAATTTTTTCGAGCGTCTCTACTGGAACTGATTCATTCTTGCCGAGATTGGCCATGGCGTTTGTTGTGATATTGGCAGCCTCTCTGAGCTGCGTCTTCGTCATGTTCCTATCGATCAAAATATGCCAGAGTTTATTGTATGAGCGGGACATGGATCCTCCTCCTGCTTACGTTCTGTTACAGCGACAAGGACATCATATCATGCTATCAGTGTTTTATCAAGATCATATTGAGAAAATCAACCGATAATACATGTGCTTGGGAACAGCGTAAGCTGTCAGATCTTGCAGAGATAGTTGGGGGCGGCACCCCCGACACAAACAATTCGGCGTATTGGGATGGCGATATTGATTGGTATGCCCCAGCTGAGATGGAAGGCCAGAGATATGCCACAGGCAGCGTCCGAAAGATTACTGAACTGGGCTTACAAAAGAGTTCAGCAAAGATACTACCGGCTCATAGAACGGTGCTCTTTACGAGCCGTGCCGGAATCGGGAAAATGGCCATTTTACAGCGTCCAGCGGCTACAAATCAGGGATTTCAATCGCTGGTGCTGAAGGACGGGACAGACCCTTATTTCATCTACTCGATGGGAGAAAGAATAAAGGGTATGGCAGAGGGCGTTGCATCTGGCTCCACCTTCTTGGAGATCTCCGGAAAGATGCTCGGTAACCTCGAAGTCATGGTTCCGAACCTTAAAGAACAGGAATCCATAGCCACCTTTTTCCGGGGTATCGATGACCTTATCACCCTTCATCAGCGTGAGCGTGAGAATACAGACTTTGGGAGGAAAGAGACTTGAATCAATTTGCAAGAACGGACTTGTTCTGTGACTACTACGCTCAATGGGTAAGCGTCTACAAAGAGGGCGCTATACGGAAAGTCACCCTTGACAAATACCTGATGACAGAAGAGTGGCTCAAGAAGCTGATTCCGGAGGTAAGGCTGTGTGACATGACACGAATAGTTTACCAGCAGCTGCTGAATGACTACGCAAGGACCCATGAGCGGCAAACAACCATGGACTTTCACCATCAGCTGAAGGGAGCTATCCTTGACGCCGTGGATGAGGGGCTGATTGACCACGATCCCACCCGGAAAGTCATCATCAAAGGAAAGCAGCCTACGGAGAAGAAAATCAAGTACCTGAATCAGTATGAACTGCACACCTTGCTCAAGGGGCTGAATCTGGGCAAAGAAATCAGCTGGGACTGGTTTATTCTCCTCGTAGCCAAAACGGGAATGCGCTTTTCTGAAGCCTTGGCTCTTACACCGAAGGATTTTGATCTTTCACACCAGATGCTTTCAGTGTCAAAGACCTGGGATTATAAGGGCAAGGGTGGATTCCTCCCGACGAAGAACAAGTCGTCGGTAAGAAAGATTCAGATTGACTGGCAAATCGTAGTTCAGTTTTCTGAGCTTCTGAAAGGGCTTCCGGAAGACAAACCTATCTTCGTGACAAAGGAGCGTGTTTATAACTCAACCGTGAATGATATACTGGCACGTCACTGTCGAGCACTGGAGATCCCTGTAATCTCCGTACATGGGCTGCGTCATACCCATGCTTCAGTTTTGTTGTTTGCTGGGGTTTCAATTGGAAGCGTAGCCCGGAGACTTGGCCATGCCAGTATGACGACCACACAGAAAACGTATCTTCACATTATTCATGAACTGGAAAATCAAGATGTTGATCTGGTTATGAGATCCCTGTCGTCGCTGTGCTGACTTGACATTATCACCCGTAGCATGCTCACGCTGATGAAGGGTGATAAGGGTGTCAAGGGCCATAAAGTAACGACCAATTTGGCCCTGTTCGGCTCTTTCGGATGGAAAGGAAATTACGGTATCCTGCAAAGCGGACTTCGATACCGATGTTACTTTTGTTCCCTGCATCAGGGGTAATAATTGATCGTGAAATGCAGGCGAATTCATGAAATATCCAAGGTAGCCTGTTGCGAAGCGTGCCGTCGGCCTGACCGGAATCGTATGGAGCCCAGAAATAGCCGTCTTTTCTTGCAAATTCAGCATTTCTGCGCACTTTCCGACAGCTTCATCTTCTGCTGTATCCGCTATGACAATATCGCCATCCTGTAGTGCCGATGACCTAAAGCTGGCTACTATCTTGTCATCTGTGATTCGTGGCAGAAGGGCGGTTTCAGCATCAATGACTTCGCCAAACTTTATGAGGACATCACCATAGTGAATATTGAATGCCTCTCCATTATCATAGGACAGCTCGGCACGCGAAAGTGTACAGTTCTGTAGAATGCTGAACACATCATTGAACTTACGCTGTTCCCAAGAATAAGCGAATCTTATATAAGACCCTTAGTCCAGCGCCCACTCCACGTCTTCCTCGTCATCTATCCATTCTTGCGAATCATAAAGCTGCTCGATCCTCGTGGTGAGCGGATCATACGCCGGCTCCACGCAGACAACCTGTGTGGGGCCGTTTCTGCGCCAGTTCAGATCATCATAGCCATTGCGCTCCATGGCGATCTCCACGGCTTCCTCTTCGCTCTCTGCTTCGATGGCATCCTCAAAGATCAGTTGCCGGCACAAAGTCACGTTCCACATCATGATTCTTTGTCTCCTTCCTGCCAGTGGGAGTGGCGTTTCTATTGAGCAGCTTCAGTAAAATATCCTGATGTACGCCTTGCAAAATGAACTTGGAAATCAGATTGCTGTCGGTGTTACGGGCAACAAGTACGTGCTTCCGGTATTCATTCTCAAAGTTTGGATCATCGAGTGAGGGCAGTTCAACGGAGACACGGCGATTCCGCAGATACCTCTTGGCTTTCCGGTCAAAGCCTCTCAGATACTGCATGAGCCTTCCGGACTTTTCCAGGCATTTCAGCTGGTCGGGATGTGCCATACGAAGGTACAGGTAGTGCAAGGTGCCGTATTCGCTAATGCCTTTCAGCTCGGGCAGTTCAGGGCTGTAAGGAATGTAGATGTTTCCGCAGAGGCGGTAGTTGATGCCATTGATGGTGACGTTCTTCATATTCGTCATGTTGGTCACTCCTTTTGTTTGTGGGAATGGAAAAGCCGCCTCCGAAGAAGCGGCTGGGTGACAAAGTGGGTGATAAAACTGGGTGATAAATCAGGCAGTGATGAAGCCCAGGACCCTGTACAGCAGATCGGCGGCCTTTCCGATGATCCAGCTGGCAAGGTACGGTGCTGCCAAAAGAAACAGGCCAAGGCCCAGACATTGATACGCCATGGACGATGGAGCGCCTGCAATCCACTCGATGGCGGCACCGAAAATGAACAGCCCTGAGACCAGGTTTGTGACCATAGAACCGATCCCGATCACGATGGCACAGACCGCATGACACAGGAACAGTGCCACGGCCGCAGGCATGGCAATCAGCTTTAACGGCAGTCTGATGATGCGTCTGATCATGTTGGGCACCTCCTGCATCAATTCTTTGTGCAAAATCCAAGGTCGGAATCTGTCTGTTTTTTGTTCCGGGTGGACAGCGGTGATCTTGTCCACCCGGAGCATATTTTCCAGAAAGCGTGGGCTGGGACTTGTTATTTTTGCTCAGATGAAAATCAGTTCAGCCAGGATGATCTCTTCGGCCCTCTCCCTGATGCTGTTCATCCTCCCGACCCACAGCATCTGGTCCTGCGCCTTCATCCTCTCGTTCACGCCCTCGCTGCGCTGCATCTGATGGATGATTACTTCTAGCCGGGCCTGCGCCTGATCATTCAGTTCGGCCAAGTGGCGATACAACTTGCCCGACAGGATCAGGTGGCTGTACAGCCCTGGCTTGTGCTCCTTCAGGTAGGCCAGGTGCATCCGGCCCCATTTCCCGATAGGCCGAGAATCTGCTTCCTTGTTCTTGATGTCCGGGAGATAGAAGTCTCCATGCAGGGTGTAGTCCAGTCCGTTCTGATTGTCGTGCACATGAAGGGGAAGAATGGTCGGATTCGCCTGACGATTGGTCATGCAGTTTTCCATGGTGATGCTCCTTTCGCTGTTCGTTTATACTGCTTGCTGTGCTGAGGGCTTATGTGCTGCGTAGTACTCTCTGCGATGAGCGAGATGCTGTCCACGCTTGGCCGCTGCCACGGGATCGGTGAGAGCTGCTTCGTTGAGCTTTCGTCTGCTCCTGGTGGTTGCTTCGACCTGCTTTGCCCGTTCGGCGGCAAGTTTCTCAGCTGCAGCAGGATCGGTTTCAGCCTTCCTTCGGAGATCGGCTCTCAGCTGCTTCTGTCTTTCGTTGTTCTTGCGCTGCTTCTCCCGCTGCTTTGCCTCATATTCAGCGGCAAACTCAGGATCAGTAGCGGCTCTCTGCTTCTGCCGTTCCGCAAATGCTCTGCCATAGCCGCGCCGACAGGCTATCTTTTCTTCAAGCTCCTTGGCCGCTTCTGGATCGGTCTTGGCTCGTTCTGCAAGATCGTCCATCTTCGCTTTTACTCTCGCATGAGCCGCTGCATTCTTTGCTTTGAGTTTCTGTGCAAACTCAGGATCTGCCGCTGCCCTTTCTTTAGCCTTTGTCCGGTACTGTTCCTGTTTTGCTCTCCCGTAAGCCCTGCGCTTTTCCAGCTCTGCGGCTGCTGCCGGGTCGTTGTCAGCGATTTGAGCAAGCTCTTTCTGGCTCATGGACAGGAATGGGTTCGGTGGGACATACGTGCCGTTCGCGATGGCTTCCTGTTTCTTCTGCTCCCGCCGTTTCTGCTGATAGGCCTGGTTGTAGGCGCGTCTCTTTTCTTTCTCTGCCGCGAGTTTGGCAGCGACTTCCGGATCATGCTCAGCCTGTTTCGTAAGCTCAGCTCTTCTCTGGGCTTTCCGTTCCTTTTCTCTCTGCTTCGACTGCTCGTTCTGGTTCCGCTTCCGTTCGGCTTTCTCCGCTGCTTCTCTTGCCCGGGTCTGAGCGATTTCAAAGGCAACGGCCTCCGGCGCTGGCTGGTAACTCCCGATGAAGGAGAAGGTGATGTCGATCTGCTGGGTTCGTTCGCCGGTCTTGGCGTTGTCCTCGGCCTGATGAACGTCAACCCGGTCGATCAGTTCAAAGACCATATCCTGGGTTAGCTCGTCAAATTCCCGGTATTTCCGGATGGCGCGGAGGAAACGGTCAGGATCTGATCTTCCTGCCTTCGTGTCCTCGATCTTGGCCTCCAGTGATGAGATCTTCGACTCAAGCTCTTCCTGCTCCTGATCATACTGCGCAATCAGTCTGTCCACCTGCCTTGCCGGCATGTGGCCCAGTTGCCGATCCTCATAAAGTCCGCGAATCAGATTGTCGAGCTCCGCAATTCGTTTCCTGGCTGCAGCGAGTTCCCGCTTGCTTTCATTCAGCTCGTTGCTGTGCTGCTCTGCCCATTGCTGGTTGAGCTTTGTCCTGAATGATTCCTCGTCCTCAAGAGCCTCGGCGGCTACAACCTTCAACGCCAGGCGTATGGCTTCAGTCAGTGCTGTAGCGGAGATGGAGTGGCTGGTGCATTCCTGATAGATGCTTTTGTAATGCCGGCAGCGGAAAGAGTAGTTGTAGTATGCTCCGTTCGTTTTATTTCGGATCAAGGCCAGCTTGGCGCCGCAGTCGGGACAGAAGGCCAGACCGAACAGCATGTGCGTGTGCGTCCCGCTGGGGCTTCGCCGGGTGCATCGTTTCCTCAGCTTCTGTGCCTGATCCCAGATGTCCTGATCGATAATCGCCTCGTGCGTGTCTGGGAAGAAGAGACGTTCATCCCGTGTGGTAGGGCGGCGCTTCTTACTGCGGAAGTTGACCCGCACTGACTTTCCAAGAATCGTGTGACCAAGATACTCTTCCCGATCAAGAATGGTCCGGATCGCATGAGGAGACCACAGGCAGGGGTCAGTATAGGATCTGCTGTGGACAGCCTCCGGGTAATATTTGGCGGCGTAAGCCGACGGGATCAGAACCCTTTCCTCTGTCAGCGTCCGGGCAATACCTGGCGCGTTCATGCCCTGAGCTGCCATTTCAAAGATCCTTCTGACAACCTCTGCTGCTTCCGCATCAACCACAAGGGTCTGCTTGTCTCCCGGAAGCCTGATATATCCATATGGCACCGAACCGCTGCACCGCAGTCCTTCAGACATTCTGGATTTGAAGATCGCGCATATCTTCCGGCTGGTGTCCTTAGCGTACCATTCGTTGATCACATTCAGGAACGGAGTAAACTCGTTCTCTGCCGGATTGTCGCTGTCCACATTGCTGTTGATGGCGATAAACCGGACGCCCTTTTCTGGGAAGTGGATCTCCGTGTAAAGGCCGACTTCCAGATAGTTTCTTCCGAACCGGCTCATGTCCTTGACGATCACGGTGCTGATCATGCCGGCATCAATGTCGGCCAACATTTGCATGAAGCCAGGTCGGTTGAAGTTGGTGCCGGTGTAGCCATCATCGGAGTAATGCCGGATGTTCGAGAAGCCGTGCTGCCTTGCGTAATCTTCCAGGTACCTCTTCTGGTTCTGAATCGAGTTGCTTTCCCCGGCAGAGTCATCGTCTCTGGAAAGCCGCTCATATAGCGCTGTAATGCCGCTTTCTCTCTTGGTTTGGTTCATATGTTTTCACCCCCTTCCTTCGATCACAAACCTTGTCGCCGCTGTTTATAAACGTCCGGCACATGGACAGCTTACCAGATTCTGCCCCTTCGGATCGGTGACCACGATGGACGTTCCCTTTGTTTTGGTGCACTGCATGATATTGGGCTTGATGAAAAACCGGGTTTTACCGGAACCGGAGCCGCCGACCACCAACACGTTT
>JAEEGK010032820.1_pt1 | contig 10135 bp, 9 predicted proteins | sample 8958771 | NCBI WGS metagenome assembly JAEEGK01 (sample SAMN16246547, study PRJNA631951) | gut metagenome | biome: gut microbiome; feature: rumen; material: SC-attached | host: Bos | place: Iran: Karaj | collected 2018-10 | reverse complement strand
TGATGACACCGACCCCGATCCAGCAGTCGGATTTCGAGCGCATCGAAAAGCGCATGAAGGAAATCATCAAGGAAGACCGTCCGTTTACCCGTTGCGAAGTCAGCGCCGCCGATGGCCTGAAGCGCACTGAAGGCGACAAGTACAAGACGGACAACGCCCAGCGCGCTCTCGCCCGCGAAGGTAGCGACGGCACTCTCAGCTTCTACGTGACTGGCGAACCGGGCAAGAACTTTGAAGACCTCTGTGCCGGCCCCCACGTGCCTTCTACTGGCAAGCTCAAGAATTTCAAGGTGCTCTCCATGTCGGGTGCTTACTGGCATGGTGACCAGAACAGCGACCAGCTGACCCGTGTGTACGGTACTTGCTTTGCTGACAAGGAAGGTCTTGAAACTTACCTGAAGTTCCTGGAAGAGGCCGAAAAGCGCGACCACCGCAAGATCGGCAAGGAAATGGATCTCTACCACATCGAAGACCATTCTCCTGGCATGGTGTTCTGGCACCCGAAGGGCACCAAGATGGTGAACGCCCTGAAGGACTACATCCGCGGGAAGATTGACCGTCGCGGCTACCTCGAAGTGATTACGCCGGAAATCGTGAACAAGACTTTGTGGATCAAGTCCGGCCACGCCGACAAGTACAACGAGAACATGTTCAAGACGCTCGCTGGTGACGTGGAAATGGCTGTGAAGCCGATGAACTGCCCCTGCCACATCCAGATTTTCAACACGGGTCTGCGCAGCTGGCGTGACCTTCCGATGCGCCTTGCCGAATTCGGTAAGTGCCACCGTTACGAACCTGCCGGTACCATGCACGGCCTGATGCGCGTGCGCGGCTTTGTGCAGGACGACGCCCACATCTTCTGTACCGAAGACCAGATTGCAAGCGAAGTGGCCGACTTTTGCGCTCTCGTCAAGGAAATCTACCACGACTTCGGTTTCGACGAAATCGTCGTGAAGTTCTCTACCCGTCCGGAAAAGCGCGTGGGTTCTGACGAAATTTGGGACAAGGCTGAAGCCGCCCTCGCCGAAGCAACGAAGCTCGCTGGCCTCGACTACATCCTGAACCCGGGTGAAGGTGCCTTCTACGGCCCGAAGCTTGAATTCACATTGAAGGACTCCCTCGGTCGTGACTGGCAGTGCGGTACCATCCAGGTGGACTTCAACCTCCCGCAGCGTCTGGGTGCCGAGTATGTCGGCAAGGACAACCAGAAGCACATTCCGGTGATGTTGCACCGTGCGGCCGTGGGTTCCATCGAACGCTTCCTCGGCATTCTTATCGAAGAATTCATGGGCGATTTCCCGCTGTGGCTCGCTCCGGTGCAGGCCCGCGTGCTCCCGATTTCCGAGAAGTTCGTTGACTATGCAAAGCAGGTCGAAAAGGAACTCGTGAACGCCGGCGTCCGCGTGGAAGTCGACGAATCCAACGAAAAGCTCGGCTACAAGATCCGCCAGTGCGAACTCCAGAAGATTCCGTACCTCCTGATTGTCGGCGAGAAGGAAGTTGCCGATGGTGTCGTGTCTGTCCGCCGTCGTAAAGAAGGTGATAAGGGCAGCATGAAGGTTGCAGACTTCCTCAAGATGACGGAAGAAGACCGTAAGGTTGTGAGATAAGGCGACAACTGCATAAGGCGAGCGCAGCGGACAAACTTGTTTGTCCATTGCCGAGCCGCGGCAGTTGGGAGTGCGTAGCACTCCAAAAGGAACAGGCTGAAGGTCTCATCGCTGTCAACAAGAGAAAGGAAGGGGACAAGGGTCAGATGACTGTCGCCCAGTTCCTCGAAATGACCGCTGAAGACCGCAAGGTTGTGCGCTAATAGACCTTATCGTCGCCCTGCGGGCTTTCTTTAGGGTGACAACTGTTAAAATTAAAACGCAGACTCTCCGGAGCCTGCGTTTTTTGTGGATTTGTCAACGGCTAAAAACTTTTTGTTGAGCCTTTTCTTGAAAAATATTATAAGTTCCTTATATATAGTTCCCCCAAGTCCCTTAGCAATTCCTATGTACGAAAACAGCATGCTTGAAGTTTATATTTCCGATATGCTGGGTATCTTCTTGATACTCGGTGCGGTGCTGAGTGGTGCGTGGAAATTACAAAAGAAAAATAAAGAAGACAAACTGCTGGTCGGGATAATGGTGGTCATCGTTTCGGCCTGCATTGCTGACGCGTCTTCGTTTGCGGTGGATGGATGCCCAGGTGGATTTTTCAGGGCGCTTGGCTATGTCTCGAATTTTGTTCTGTTTTTTGCAAATTTGCTGATTGGCCCGCTCTGGGTGATGCTGATTTCTCGGCATATTTATGGAACGGTTTCTAAATTCCAACGATACTTTATGCTTAGTGTTGCGGGCTTTGTGCTAATCTTGTTGCTGGTCAATTTCTTCAATCCGATTATTTTCAAGTTGGATGAATTGAATGTGTATTCGCGTGGTCCGCTGTTTATGGTAAACAACATAATGGAATTGGCGTTCTTGATTGACGGTATTGCCATTTATTGGATTGGAAGGGCGCGTAGCGGTGGTGTGAAAATTTTCCCAGTTTGGCAATTTGTGTGGCCTGTCTGTGTTTGCGTTTGCTTGCAGAATTTTTTCTATGGGATTTCGACGGTCTGGGTGGGAATTGCTGTCGGCTTTACAAGCATAATGCTTGCTTTGCAGAATGAAAATATTTTTATCGACAAGTTAACTCGTCTTTTTAACCGTTATTATTTGGACCGTGTTCTTGGGGATTTGAAAAGCAAAAAGAAGATTGCAGTGATGATGATGGATATGAATGATTTTAAGCGAATCAATGACGACTTAGGGCATTCCCAGGGCGATGATGCTTTGTTTACGATGGCGGAAATCTTGCGGGAAACGGTTGGCTCCCTTGGTACTGCAGTCCGCTATGCAGGTGATGAATTCGTAGTGGTTTTGAATACGGATAGTGAATCTGTCGCTGAATCTTGCCAGAACCGCATTAAGGAAAATTTGGCGAATTTCAACAAGAGGAGAATAAAAAAGTACAAGTTGTCGGTGTCGATTGGGACTGGAATTTTTGATTTGACCAAAAGTAATTTCGATGAAATTCTTGAGATTATAGATAAACGCATGTATGACGATAAAAAATCGTTTTATGCGTTTAGCCAGCACGATAGGCGTCGCCATTAATGAAAAAGCCGAGTGCGTAATGCGCTCGGCGATTCGATTTTTGTAATCAGTTATTCTTCCTTGACGAATTCTTCTTTGCCGACTCCGCAGATAGGGCAAACCCAGTCTTCCGGTAAATCTTCAAAGGCTGTGCCGGGGGCGATTCCGTTGTCGGGGTCTCCAACTTCGGGGTCGTAGATGTAGCCACAGGGGTCGCATTTGTATTTTGCCATAGAAATTCTCCTTGCATAATTTTGCTGTTTCTAATCTATATAAATAAATTTGGGAAAAATAGATTTATATATTTTTTTTATGCTCGAAACAACCCGAATTTACATTGCCGATATTTCTGTATTGAAGGATTCTTCTGTTTTTGAAAACTTGTTGAAGCGAGTTCCTGATTATCGGCAAAAAAAGGCGATGTCGTTCAAGTTCCCTAAGGGGAAAATGCAGTCGCTTGGTGTTGGGCTTTTGCTGCATTTGGCTTGCGTGGAGGCTGGATTTGAAGGGGCGGATGAGCATGTGGCATACGGCGAAAATGGAAAACCGTATTTGGTGGATTTTCCCGATGTGCATTTTAATTTGTCCCATTCGGGCGAGCGTGTGATGTGCGTGTTTTCTCCATTTGACGTGGGATGCGATGTCGAGATTATCAAGGGCGACCGCGGGCGGCTTGCGGAGCGTTTTTTCAAGCCTGAAGAATCTGCGTGGATTAAGCATTTTGATTCTCTTGAAAAACAGTCCGAGGCGTTTTACAGACTGTGGACGCTCAAGGAATGTTATATGAAAGTGACGGGGCGTGGCATGTCGCTTATGCCGGACAAGTTCTCATTGAACGTTGGCGAAAATGAAAATATTTTGCTTGACCATGATGGAGAACGCCCGGAATATGCTTTCCGTGAAATTGACTTGCATGACGGTTACCGCTATGCCTATTGCATCAAGAACGATGGCAAAAACGCACCTCAAGAAGCAAGGTGTGTTGATTTAAAGACTTTGTTGTAAACATCACTGGCTGACGCGTATGTAATCCACGAGCATTTCGTTCGGGAACTGGGTGTCGTCAACTTCAAAGCCGGGCCAGTTGCCTGCAACGGCGACGTTCAGCAAGAAGAAAAACGGCTTGTGGAATTCTTCGGTGTCACCCTGGTTGCCTTCGATTAGAATCTCGTGGTACATGAAATCATCGACGAACATGCGGATGTACTTTTCGTCCCACGTGAATTTGTACGTGTGGAACTGCGTGATGTCCATTTCGTGCTTTTGGTCGCGGTAATTGCCGGTGTTGTTTCCGTATGTCGCATACTCGGAGCCGTTCGCCCAGTGGTTCGTGCCATAGACGATGTTTTCGCTGTTGACGGCTTCGATGATGTCGATTTCGCCGCAGGCTGGCCATCCGACTTTGTCGAAGTTCTCGCCGAGCATCCAGAATGCAGGCCAAATTCCTTTGCCGACAGGGAGCGCGATTCGGGCTTCTACAGTGCCGTACTTGAACGCAAACTTGCCTTTGGTGAGCATGCGTGCGGAAGTGTATTTTTGCCCTTCGTAGTCTTCTTTTTGCGCGCGGATGTGCAAAACGCCGTCCTTGATGTAGGTGTTCTCTTTGCGGCTGGTGTAGTATTCCCATTCGTTGTTGCCCCAGCCGCTTGCGCCCGTGCCGATTTCAAACCCCCATTTGCTTGCGTCGATGGTTTCGCCGTCGAATTCGTCGTTCCAGAGGTACTCTTTGGCGGGCTCTGTAGCCTTGGTGCTGGAAGATTCCGGGTCAGGCCCGGAATGACGTGAGGAGCTGCTCGCGGAATTCTTGGAGTCACTGGATTCGGTTGATGAGTTGGCCGAATCATCGCGGCTATCGCTGCTCAGAATGACGGCCGAAGAGGACGATGTAAATGAAGAACTCGTCATGGCGGGCGTCGACCCGCCATCTACGCTGCTAGAGGATTCCAGATCAAGTCCGGAATGACGTGAGGAACTGCTACTGGATGGATTCCCTCCGCTTCGCTCCGAGGATGACAAAATCGTAGAAAGTATCGAGGACGACGACGTGGGGGCTTTCATGGACGAAGATTCTGCGGTACTCACTGGGGCGAATGCGTTAGACGAATCATCGGAGCATGCGAAAAAAATTGCACTTGTTGCCGTGACGATGATAAAGGATGCTGCGAATTTCTTGAACATTCTCTAAATATAGCCTATAATTTCGCTTTAAGGTACTAAATACTCCAACTTGGAATAATGCGCATGGTGTAGCCTCCTCGCAAAAGCTGTTTAATGTTGTAAATTTTCTCAAAAAGGGATGTTTGTATGAAACATATTTTCAAATTCGGCTTAATCGCCGCTTGTGCCCTGACTGCAAATACTTTTGCTCAGGATTTTTGTCAAACTGCCGCCCATAGCGGAACAAGCAGGCAAGTTACTACGAATACCGTGGGTTCGTTCGACAACGGTATCGGTTACGAACTCTGGAACGAAGGCGGTAACGGTGGTTCCGCGACATTCTATGACGACGGCTCCTTCAACTGCAAAATGACCGGCGCCAAGGACTATCTGTGCCGTGCAGGCCTTTCTTTCAATAGCGATAAGACTCATGGTGAAATTGGCCACATGAAGGCGGATTTCAAGTTGGTCAAGAGAAATCTTTCCGGAATCCAGTATTCCTACATCGGCATTTACGGCTGGACTCGTGAACCGCTGGTGGAGTGGTACATCGTGGATAACACCGGTAGTGATTACATGCCCGGTGACTGGGTTGCCCAGGGAAATTCCAAAAAGAAGCATGGCGTGTTTAAAATTGATGGAGCCGATTATACGGTTTACGAGGGAGACCGCACTTCTTATTCTATCGATGGCGACGGCAAATATTTCAAGCAATATTTCAGCGTCCGTACGAGCAAGCGCGATTGCGGTACCATCGACATTACCGCGCATTTCAAGAAGTGGGAAGAACTCGGTATGAAGATGGGCAAGATGCACGAGGCCAAGATTCTTGGTGAAGCCGGAAACTCCAATGGCGCACAGGCTAGGGGCGAGTACGACTTCCCTTATGCCAAGGTCTATATCGAAGGGGCTTCCAGTTCTTCTGTTGCTGCGTCCAGTTCCTCTGAGGCTCAGTCCAGTTCCGCTGTTGCGCCGTCTAGTTCTTCCGTTGCTCCTGAATCTAGCAGTTCGGCGACCTCGGCTATCCAAGGAATTCGCTCTATGACAGTCGGCAACAATACGTCGCTTGTGTTTGATACTCAGGGCAAGTTCCTCAGTTCATTTGAAACAGAAAACGATGGAGCTCTTACCGCGGCAATCAAGGCTCGGTTCCGTTCTGGCGTTTACCTGGTGAAGCAGGGCGGGACTATCCGCAGCATCTCCGTGAAGTAATAAGAAAATTAATCTTGCGGGGCTTCTGGCGGGACTCTCGCGATGATGCCGACTGTTGCGCGTGTCGCTTTGACCAAGTCTGCCGGCGCCACTTTCAGCTGCAAGCCGCGTTCGCCTGCGCTCACGTAAATGTACGGGAACTGCATCGCTGTCTCGTGAATGAAAATGGGGAAGTTCTTCTTAAGCCCGAGCGGACTGCAACCGCCGCGGATGTAACCCGTGAGCGGGGTGAGGTCCTTGAGCGGAACGGTATCGATTTTCTTGTTGCCGCTGACTTTTGCGGCGCCCTTCAAATCTACTTCGAGGTTACCGGGCACGACGCACACGAGGTAGCCGATCTTGTCGCCGTGAACGAGGATAGTCTTGAAAACCTGATTGATGTCTTCGCCCAGGCTGTCTGCCACGTGTTGCGCACCGAGGTCGGTTTCATCGACTTTGTACGGGATGAGTTCATACGAAATCTTTTGCCTGTCCAAAATGCGGGCGGCGTTCGTTTTCTTGATATCCATAAAACCTCTTTATAGCGGGACTTCGTCCTTGATTATTCCAATTTCAAATATAAAACTTTGAAGGGTGTGCTTGCAATTGCTTGTGGTGAATGCTAAATTAAATGGACGTGATAATATGGTGCTTTTGAATAGTGAGGAGTTGATTTTTATGAAAAAATTATATAAGGCTGTCTTGTTTGGGAACGGCACCATGGGTGAACGCCATCGGATTTTTTTTGAAAATTCGAGTGTGCGTTTCTTGAAAATTTTCGATTTGAATGATTTGGAAAGCGACGGGAATATCCGCAGTTCTTTAGTGGATGAATTTTTGTCCAATGAAAAAATTGACTTCGCCGTGATTACGTCTCCGGCGTTGACGCATTACCAATATGCCAAGCTTTGTCTTGAACGGAAAATTTCCGTATTCGTGGAAAAACCGCTCGCGATAACGGGCGAGCAGGCGCAAGAATTGGTCGATATCGCATCCCGCAATGATGTTGTTCTTTTTGTGGCGCAGTCCGAGTGCTTTAATCCGGTGTTTCTGAATTTCCGCAAGCATTTCATGATGGAAATTGGGACCGGGCGCGCAGATGCGGCAACTTCTCCGTTCCGTCTGGAATTTCGTCGCGAACACCGTTTTTCTGAACGCTGCCGCGATGTCAACGTTGCGCTGGATTTGATGGTCCACGACTTGAGCCTTAGCCTTTCGATGTTCCGCTATGAGGATTTGAAAGTTTCGAAGTTCTCGTTATCTAAAAATGGTGACCGAGCGCAAATGCAGATAAATGTTGTGAAAGGAAATTTTGCCGGGGCGGAACTCGATTTTATCGTGGACAGGAATAGCGGTATCGATGTGCGGACAGTTTCTGTTGAATTTGCCCGCGTTGCAGGTCGTTCTGCTTCCGGCTATTCCGTGAGCCTTGCGCATTACGATGAAAACGGAGACGTCATCCACGTCTCTGATTCCCTTGAAAATGAACACAAGTTTTTCTTGAAGCTGATGGCCGGCGCCTGTGGTGAATGGGGCCGCCGTGCCGCGCAATGTGCTGCGGATGCCGTGAAGCTGGCGACCGTCAAGACCGTATAAAAAATCTGCGACGGCGGCCGCAGATTTAACTGGATTCTTCGTAAGCCCCTTTCGGGGCTACTCAGAATGACGGATTACTTCTTTTTGCGGAACAGACCCAAGAAACCGTCTATAATCGATTGGAAAACGGACTTGGATTTCCCTGCCGTGCTTGCTTGGCTTGTTGTTGATGCGGGTTTGGGGGCGGGCTTGGGCTCGGATTTTTGAACGGGCTTGGCTTCCGGCTGCGCTTCTGGCTGTACCGGCTGCGGCTCCGGTTGTTCTTGAGGTGGAATTTCAATCTTCGTTTCTGACTTGGGTCCTGCCTTGACGGAGGCCGTCTTGGTGGCATCGGATTTGCTCTCAACTTTGTCTGGCAGTTCGTTGTTGCATGCCGCAATGATGCCTTTCAGTGCTGGGCCGAACGGCCAGTCGAATTTGTCCTTTCTCACATTGGTGTGGTAGAAAACGCCCTTGAACGCGACTGCTTTTTCGCCACTTGCAAACGGTTCGTCGTTTTCCATGAAGTTCATCGGGATGTTGTGCTTTCTGCCGAGGTACTTGACGAGCGCGGCAACTGCTTCGGTCTGGATGTCCGTCATCGAGGCGTAGTAGTCGTGTCCCTTGTAGGGATGCTTGTAATAGTATTCGCTTTCCGAAAGTTTGCAATAAACTTTGTTGTAAGCGTCTAGCAGGTTTTCGCCAGATAACGTCAACGGACCGTAGTTGCTGATTTCGATACCGATGGATTGTTTCGACATGACCTCGTTCTTGCCGACGGCATTGCCGCCAAGGTGGTAACTCCAGTATGTATCGGGGAAGAGTTCGTAAATTCTCCCGGAACGATCGACTACGTAAGAGACAGAAACGTGATTGCCCTTTGCCGAAAGCGAACTGATGTCGGATTTGATGTGGCCGACCGTAAAGTGCAGACAAATACTCTTCTTCGTTGTCTTGGTTTGGTAATAGTAAGTGTCGTAGTCCGGACGGATGGAATAGATTTTTATGTTGTTCCCGATGTCAAGCGTTTCTTTTAGAGTGTACTTGACTCCGTTCGCGGTCAGTTTTGATATAAATTCGTCTTCCGTTTTTTTGATTTCGGTGGGTATCATAGTTTCTCCTACTTTTTTGCTACAAAATATATACATTTTTTTAGAATAAAATTTTTTAGAACAAAAAAAGTCCACGATTTTCATCGCGGAACTTTTTAAAGGTTGTAAGAGTTTGGTTACAACTTAATGCTGCACGGCTTGGCGTTCCAGATTTCTTCGGCGTACTGCTTGATGGTACGGTCAGAGCTGAACTTGCCCATGCGAGCGACATTGAGGATTGCCATTTCTGCCCAGTGCTTTTTGTCCTGGTATGCTTCGGCAACCTTCTTCTGCATATCCACATAGCTGCGGAAGTCAGCGCAGAGCATGTACGGGTCATGCGAGAGCAGCTTTTCGGCAATGTGCTTGAACGTTTCCGGATGGTCGGGGCTGAAGAATCCGGAATTGATGAGGTCAATCACGCGACGCAGGTCGTCGTCCTTTTCGTAGAAGTCGCGCGGACGATAGCCCTTGGCCAAGAGGTCCGTCACTTCTTCCACGGTGAGGCCAAAGATGAAGATGTTGTCGTCACCGACTTCTTCCTTCATTTCCACGTTGGCGCCGTCGAGCGTGCCGATCGTGAGAGCACCGTTCAAAGCGAACTTCATGTTGCCCGTGCCCGAAGCTTCGGTACCGGCGGTAGAAATCTGTTCGGAAAGGTCTGCAGCCGGGATAATCTTTTCGGCGAAAGACACACGGTAGTTCTCGAGGAACACCATCTTGAGTTTGCCCTTGCAATCCGGGTCAGCGTCAATGATGGATGCGACTGCGTTAGCAAGACGGATAATCTGCTTAGCCATCCAGTAACCCGGAGCGGACTTACCACCAATCATGATGGTGCGCGGCATGATTTCCTTGCCGTCCTTGACTTGGATGTATAGGTGGATGGCGTGGAGAATGTTCAAGAGCTGACGCTTGTATTCGTGAATGCGCTTGACCTGCACGTCGAAGAACGTGTTCACGTCAACATCCACGCCCTGCGTTGCCTTGAGGTACTTG
>JAEEGK010032819.1_pt1 | contig 10136 bp, 10 predicted proteins | sample 8958771 | NCBI WGS metagenome assembly JAEEGK01 (sample SAMN16246547, study PRJNA631951) | gut metagenome | biome: gut microbiome; feature: rumen; material: SC-attached | host: Bos | place: Iran: Karaj | collected 2018-10 | reverse complement strand
AAGCCGTGTCATATCCGGCGTTCGCGGAACGCTTCAGCCATCTGACGGCTTCGTCTTTGTTCTTTTCGAAATCCTTTGCGAGAAGGATCTTCGCAACGTTGTACATCGCTTCCGGGACGCCTTGCTCGGCCGCGAGAAGGAACAGCCTGAGCGCCTCGTCGAGATCCGGCTCGGTCCCTCTGCCGGACCAGTACATGAATCCTAAGGTGAACTGTGAAATGGCGTCTCCGTGTTCCGAGGCGATTGTAAGGTAGCGCTTGGCGCGGTCGAGGTCCTGCTGCACGTTGATGCCGTAATAGAACTCTTTTCCGAGGAATGCGCACATCTCCGGGTCGCCTTCCTCGCACAGCCGTATGCATGCGTTCAGTTTCTCTTCCATAGAGGGTTCCATCGTCCAAGGGCTCCTTCGTCTATCCGAATAACGTATTCGGCATGCTGCTATAAAATCCGTCGCTTTCCCTTTTTTTTGACTGAATTCTAAGAAATCGCAACCATGTTTTAGGCGATCCCGTCGTCCGATTCCATATTCGTGCTTTCGACCAGTCCGAATGTATGACTATAGTTCTACCCCGTACCCTCAACAGGTATGATATCAGAACGACAAGCGCCACGACGCAGGCCAGTTCGACAGCCAGGAACGCTTCTCCAGAATAGAACTTTCCGAAGTTCAGGGCATAGTTCACGATATGCAAAGCCAAGATTGCAACGATCCCGAGGCGGAACATTCTGCCTGCCTTATCCCGCATGAGGGTCTCTTTGGCATTTCCGAGGACCGTCAGACCCCCCAACCTCCTGTCCCATGTGACCGTGAACGAGATGTCCCCGTTCATGTCCAGCTCTATCGTCTTTCTGCAGTGCGATCCCCTCACCTCGACGGCGTGACGGCCTGCAGACAGTTCGAATTCGAGATGCTGTTGATCATTTATCTTTGAGGCTGGGCCCCCGTCTATCGCGACGGAGATCGAATCGGATGCGAACAATGCGGGATTGCCGCGGACGTAGGCTATCCTGAGGGTGCCCATGAGACCGGTCTGCACTTGTCGGCATTTAATAATTCCCTACGTACGCTCATGACTGGACACCCAGACCTCTATGCGAGACCTCCGATGGCCGGCGCATTTCGCCATAAGCAGCCCAGGGAGTTTGACCGCCAGCTCGCCCTCGCTCCCGCCGAAGGCCCCTCGCAACCGATATATGAGGATGACATGATTTCAGCGAGGCTGGGTGAGTGCCATGCGCCAAGGCTTCGAATTGAGCCGTGCCGAAGAATCAGGGCTATTCGAGAAGGCCACCGAAAGGCTGGACATATACGTCCGCCTATGTCTGGAAGACGACGGCCGCGAAAAGGCTAAGGCGTTCCTCTCGGACGGAAGATACGTTCGTTCCGCCTTGAAGGAGTTCGCGGAGCAGTTATTCACGGAATACCCCTGGACGTACGATATCAGCCCGAGAATCGATATGGAGAAGGTCTATGGGGAGATAACGGAGGCCCTTTCCAGTGAGATGGAAGTCATGATAGACCCTGGCGACTTCTATAGCATACGGATCGCGGTGAGCGATGACGTCTCCGTACATCTGAACCTATACTGCCTGCCCGGACGCATCGAGGTGACGGTCAGAGGGCCGGATGACGACTACGAGTGGAAGTATCCGGTGGCGGAGCATCTGTCCGACGATTTCACGCTCACCCTGCTGGACCAGTACCTGGATGATCCGTTCGGGCTCACCGAGGAGCATGTGGACGAGTTCTGCGACCGGGCCTCCTATCTGCATGGGGCATTCGAGCGCATCAGGGAGATGGCCGAGAGCAAGACCTCGGCGATGATTGAAAGAAACGGCCTGCGACGGTCGTCGATCATGAGGACTGGTCGGACGACGGCGCACGCTAGGATGACCATGTAATGGATGCTGCTGTCCGGCTCGGCAGATATTCAGGCAAGATGCTCCTGGAAAGAAGTACGTTCAACCTCTCATGTGAAGATTGTCTTGGCGCGACTACAAGGCGGCATAGCCGATAATGACGGGTATTCAGAGACGATTTGGATCGATTCCGCTCGGTATTCGATGATTCACTGTCTTTATCAACGCATTCATCGCTATCGCTACCCATGGAGTTCGAGAAGCTGGTAAGGGAGCGCTATTCGGTGAGGAAGTTCACGGACGAGCCGGTATCGGACGAAGACGTCCAGAAGATCCTGGATTCGATATACATCTCGCCCACCGGACAGAACAAGCAGCCTTTGAGGATATGGACCGTAAGAAGCAGGGAACGCCTGGCAGACGTGAAGAGGATCACCAAGTTCCATTACGATGCTCCCCTCACCATAGCCATATGCGCCGTCCCCGGGGAGGGATTCGTGAGGAAAAGCGACGGCTGCGACCATTGCGTCATCGACGCCGCGGCGGCCACCATGCAGGCATGGCTGATGACGGAGGACATCGGCCTTGGGGCGGTATGGGTGAGCGATTTCGACAGCAATCTCCAGGACGCCCTGTTCCCTGAGATGAAGGGAACGGAATTGGTGGCATTGCTGCAGATCGGCCACATCTCCCCTGAATCCAAGCCGCTGGGGTGGCATTCGAAGAAGAGGGACAGGTCCGAGATGTTCTTCGAGCTGTGAAATACCAGATTTCGGAAGCCGGAGCCCCATTTTCATCCGGCGGCGCGTTCCCGAGGAGGAAGCGGAAGCCTTGGATGCGCCGTCGGTTCACACCCCTAAACAATCCCCCTCCATGCGACATGTTTTTAATCGAGCCTAGAGGACTTCCTCCCGATACCATGAAGATTGCGGTATGCTACGATGACGGAGAGGTGTTCCAGCACTTCGGAAGAACGGAATATTTCAAGATATACGACGTGGAGGACGGAAAGGTCGTATCGTCTCGCGTAGTGGGCAACGGAGGCCTCGCCCACGGAGGCCCGGTCCAGATACTCCTGGACAACGGGGTCGACACGTTCATCTGCGGCGGGATAGGCGCCGGCGCCAGACAGATGATCCAGAGCCGCGGCATCAAGATCCTGCCTGGGGCCCAGGGAAGCTGCGACGGATGCGTGGATGCTTTCCTGAAAGGAAGGCTCCAATACGACCCTGACACGGAATGCCACCACCATGACGGCGGGGAGCATACCTGCAACTGCCACCGATCCGCATAAGGCGCGATATAACAACATCACAGGCCGGGGCCCGTCGCCGCTCCGGCCTCCGACACATCCTCGGTTGGGGAGGACCGCCAGGCTGGTTCGGAAACCGTTATTACGGACGCTCATCCTTTATATCATCCAACACGGCCTTTCCATGGAGAAGCCCCGGGGATGGCGGCCATCCGCCGCGACAGGTTCCGGCCTCAGCATCGAAACCCGCACCCGACGATTCTTCTGGAGGGGCTGGAGGGCGCAAAACATGAATAAAACAACTCTGACGATCGTCATCGCGATCGTCGCGATAGCCGTCATAGCCGCCGCTGCCTTCGTGTTGATGAACGGCAACGGGGGCTCCGACGAATCGAAGACCTGCACGGTCACGTTCGATTCGAACGGCGGCTCCAGCGTGCCCAGCCAGACCGTCAAGTCCGGCGAGCATGTCACGGAGCCCGTCTCGACCTGGGACGGCCATACGCTTAACGGATGGTTCACATCTGCCAGCGGAGGTTCCGAATTCGACTTCTCCGAGGCGGTGACGAAGAGCGTCACCCTCTATGCCCCAGTGGACGGACAACATCAAGCCGATCAAGACCAAGGGCGACTTCATGGCCATCCTGGACGATGCCGACGGGTATTACCGCCTGATGAACGACATCTCCCTCGGCACGTTGCCGGAATCGCTGTCCATCGATTTCAACGGGACGCTGGACGGCAACGGACATGAGATATCCTACGACTTCACCGGAACCGCATCATGGACCAACTACTACGAAGGCGAAACCAGAAACGTGTATTCCTACGGGCTGTTCGAAGGGCTGGGCAGCGATGCGGTCATTCGCGACCTGAAGGTGAACGTCGACGTGCTCATAACGGTGCCGCTCATCAGCGCGCAGATCGATGCGGGACCGATAGCCAGCACGGCATTCGGAGGCAGCATAACGGGATGCACCGTCAACGGAACGTTCTATCTGAAATCCAAGCTCTCCAACGATTGCAACATCCTGGTAGGAGGATTGGTCGGAACCGCCGAACGGCAGAATCTCAAAGTCAAGGACTGTGTCGTCAACGCATCCTTGGCCGTCAATGCCGAATCCGTCGATATAGGCGGAGCGGTAGGGGAGACCTTCTCTACGCTGGAGGTCGACGGATTCAAGATGAACGGAGAGGTCATCGGATTGGGAGGAGCGTACGTCAACACTTCCGGCGATTACGCGAAATCCCTCATATTGGCAGGCGGAGTCGTCGGCGAAAGCATGGGCGCCTCGACTGTCAGCAACGCCAGCATCTCCACGGACGACGTGATGGTCATAAGGACGTCCCATGTAGATGATGAGATCACCCATGAGACCTCCGATCCGAGCTACTATATCAAATCCATCGGGAACAAGTCGGTTACGGTGACCGGCGGAACCAACGTCGACCTGAGCGGCAACCTCGGCCCGTATGACGAGAAGTACAAGGGAATCGATTGGAACAGCTGACCGAACGTGAAACGATTTGACCCGCGACGGCGGCCTTCCCGTCCATCCGCGATGCGGAGAGGCCGTCCGTCGCTTTCTGCAACCGCCGTTCCAAAGATTCTGACGTATCAATGACCGGAGAGACGACGGACCAGGTGACATTTCTGACAAACGGCAAATAGTCGTGGAACGCATCCGAGCTCCCGGTGTAACGGTGAAGGTGAACTTCGATTCGTTGGACGAGGTCAGGATTTCTAACATGAACGGAGGCGTCGGTCATGTGCTTGTCAGGATGTCCTACGACGGACGCCGCAGGATCATACAGACGCGCATGCCGCCCGGATCATCGATAGGCGAGCATCTGCAGACCACCGGCGACGATACCAACTTCGTGATCTCTGGAACCGGGACCGCCGTTTGCGACGGAAAAGAGGAGCCGCTCCATCCGGGGACGTGCCATATCTGCCCCAAGGGGAGCAGGCACGCGATAATCAACACGGGCGATGGCGAGCTCGTCCTATGGACCGTGGTCATCGAGGAAGGCCATCGAGATAAAAGGCGACGACGCGCCTCCGTCGAAGTGTCGCCGTTTTGATTCCCGGATAGTTTTCATCTTTCTCTGAAGGCGATTACAGACCGCTTTTCCAGCTCGAGTAAATCAATACCTCTCCCACATCTCGATCAGGCTTCCTTCGATGGGCTCGTGCAGCATGTCCTTGGGAATGTAGGTCCTGATCTTGAGCAACGACCTCATCGTCAGAACGATACCGAGTATGCTCATGAACACGAGCGGGAAGGTCCCGGCCCCGTCGATGAAGAAATCGAAGCTGGCCAGCAGGTCGAAAGAGGAATGCATCACTATGGATGCGTGGATTCCGTACTGGATGTACACGTATCCGAACAGCATCCCCGATATGAACGTGTCCGGGAACTTCATGATGCTCCATCCGCCCAGGTGGAGCAGGCCGAAGGCCACGGAGGATATGAACAGGAAGATCAAGGCCGCCCTGCTCATGCCGAATCCGCCGAACAGGTACTTCGCGCAATTCGTATGGCCCTTTACCAGACAAATGAGCGTCACCGGAAGGCCTATCATCAGCAAGCGGCAGATGAACTCCTCCTCGGGTCCGGCGCACATCATGGAGACCATGATCTCATAGGTATCCATGTTCGAGATGAAGTCCTCGGTTATCTCCTCCCCTATCAGATAGGAGAACAATACCATCGCCAAGCTGGTGAAGGCGGTGATGGAGAAGAGGATCCCGGCCTTGCTGGCGGGGGCCCTCATGAAACGGGCGTCCTTCTCTTCCTTGGAACATCCCCTCATCCTCTTCGCAAGGTCCTTGACGAGCAATACTAGCGATAGGACGAACACGGCCGCGCAGACCAGCGGATAGACGATGCCTATGGGCTCGTCGCCGGTCGTCAGGACGTAGGCTTCGCTAGGGGCCGCGACGACGAGATAGATCAGGGAAATCACCGAGGCGGCCAGCATGACGGCCACGGAAATCAACGTGCATATGACGTACGGCTTCCCGTTAGGATCTCTGAAGTCAAGAACCATCGTATCACGGCCGCTCATGAAAGCACCGGTCTCGCGGCAAGGAATGTATCATTATTAAAATGACTGACCCTGCCATCAGGCCGGCGCCTCTTCCTCGACGGCTTCAGAACCTGGGGACTCCCTCTTGTCCAGCATCCTGGCCATCCATCCGCCGACAGCGGCCGCGACGAAGATCCAGAACAGCATGCGGAACGGGAAGCAGAGAAGCAGCAGCATGGTGACCGCCAGAGGCTTCTTCAGCTGCGCCCCCAGGGTGGCGGCGGTCAAGACCCCAGCCGCGAAGGCCGCATGTCCGGCGGATTCGGGAAACATCAGCATCGCCATTCCCATCCCCATGCACGAACAGGCGAAGATCAGAGGGAAGAAATGCCCTCCCTTGAGGCCGAAGCGGAGGCAGAACGCCGTCATCAGCACCTTGAGGACGCACAATCCGATGAGCATCCACGGCATGATGTCCTCCGTTCCGTCGATGAGGCCGGCCAGCTGATCCTCGCCGGAGAACATTGCCATGGGCGCCACGATGCACATCGCGCCGACCGCGGCCCCGCACAAGGTCTCCTTCCAGACTGCAGGGACCTTCCCTGCGCCCTTCTCCGCGGCCTTGCATGCGACCCTGTAGAGAAGGTAGACCGCGACTCCGACCGGGATGTACAGCAGGACGGCGATGCAGTCGACCGCAGAGATCTCCGCCTCAATGAAATGGGGGAAACCCTCCAGCGACGTGTCGAACGCATGGTTGAGACACCATATGACGAGGATGCTGGAACCTGCGGACAGGCAATAGAGGACGAGCTTTCCGATTCTAGGAAGCTTCGGCGCCTCGCCGTCCATCCCCGTCTCTTCGACGGCCAGTATGCCGAACAGCGGCATATGGAACAGCTGCCCTAGCGTGGCGGCCTCGCCCAGCTCGGTGTACATGGAGGCGTTCTCCCTTGCAAAGGAGACGTTGTCGCCGATCCAGTAGCAAAGGGCCGCGATGATGCCTGTAAGACCCGCCTCGGGACCTACGCTGGCGCCCAGGATAAGAGGAAGCATCGCGCAGACCAGGATCGTCAGGATCGGACGGTAGTCATAGCGCTTCTCCCGCCTGACCTTTCCCAGGACCACGTCCAGCTCATCCGGGTAGTCACCGTAGCGCTTATGGATCAGACCTAGCGCGCATCCGCCTACGGCGCATATTGGCACCGCGATCCACATTCCGCCGACGAACGACGGGACCGTGTCCCAGACCAGCGAGGTCCCTAGAGACACCGCCTGCAGGAAAAGCCAGAGCACCAGGCCGGCGACCGCGCCGAGAATCACTGCCAGCGCCGCCACGGAGGCGATGTTCTTGGCCTTCGTGCCATTGGCGCCCCTCTCCCTGCGGGAATGCTTTCCCGAACCGTCATGCGTATCGCTCGCAGCCACTGTCCACGGCACCCGTTTCTGCGATAATAACAGTTCCTTCAGCGGGATGAAGCGAATAAAAGGAATTAGTTCGAAACCATGCGGACAGGGATGCAGGCGCATGCCACGGAAGTCGGCTCCGCCGTGGGGCATCCACATCGTTGAATCCGCACGTGCATGGATCGCAACGTGCATGATTCCGCGCAGGACGCACGGAACCCCTGTTCCGCGCAGGACGCTTATCGACGAAGTTATGTGCACGAGAGTGCTCCACAACGCTCTAGAAACATTTAAATACCGACCATGTCCAAAGAAATGGAACGCCTGCATAAGGTGCAGACAGGAGGGAATATAGAATGATTACAAGAAATGCCATACCGACATATGACGAACTTGCAATAAGGGAGCTTCCCTACTGCCCATACAAGCCGAGGGCCGCGGACAGGACCCTTGTCCTGCTGGACTTGCGCAACATCTCCAAAAAGCTGTTCAACGACTATCCCGACGAGGATTTCGATTTCAGGAAGCTGCTCATGGATGCCATAGGAATCCGCAACTGCGTGGCGGCCGTCGCCGTGGACGGGACATTCTACGAGGACGAGGACCGCCATACCAGGCTCCAGAAGGACATCAGGAACAGCGGTTTCAGGCTGGACCTCGTCCCGGCCACCAACGGGTCCGGGAAGCAGGAAGGCACGGACGTGGAGAGCGCCCTGGTCGCCTACGACTATGCCATCGAGAAAAGGTGCGACTGCGTGCTGCTGATTACCGGCGACGGAGACTTCTCGCCTCTTGTCAGGAGGCTCCATGAGAAAGGCGCCCTCGTCGAGGTCATGTCGTTCAAGGATTGCCTTAGCGGATGTTTGGAAAGGACGGCCGACAAGGTAAGGCTGATAGACCGCATGCCTCTGATCAGGATACGCCCTGACGAATGCGAGGAGGCGGACCTATGATCACCCATGAGAGGGAGGGTATCTTCACGGTCCGTTTCGATAGGATGGCCGACGGCCGCGTCGTCGGAAGGATCGAGGGAGAGGACACTCCGGTGTACGTCCACAAGGACTCCCTGCCTGCAGGCCTCGGGGAGACCTGGACATGCCGTCTGTTCGAGAACAGCGGCCCCGGGGGCATCAACTACTTCGCCATACTGCTGGACAAGCTGGAGGACGAGGCCGTGGAGGAGTCGAAGGACGACCAAGCGGTCGAGGAGTTCAAGATCAACGAGGATGTCGACCTCGATGACTACGACATAGTCACGGCAAACGGCCGCGGGATGAAGTTGAGGAAGGTTTTCCGCTACATCGGCAATGACACGCTGTACTCGGACCTTCTGGACGACATGCCGTTCATCGCATATTCCTCCCCGGATAGGCATCTCATCCAGTTGATTCCCTGCGATTGGGGAGACATTTTCTGCAACGACGGGATGATCAGGCTATCCGGCCTGGACAGCCTTGTGAACGGGAAAAAGGGCTTCTTGATCCCTTATAGTACGGACAAAGGCGCCTTCATGCTGTATTTCCGCTGATAGGAAATGCCGATTCGGATCGGAATCGACTCTTTCTCCCCTGCTTGCAAGCGAAACCCCTTACACCCTTTTCGGGATGCGGGTGAAATCAGGATGCAGGCGGCTGGGGCCGTCCGTTCTTCCGTCTTTACGATAGATGCATTATAATCCGATATGGTGTACACGGGGCGGGGACGATGGAAGTCAAAGAGAAGAAAGTCGAGCTCATGGAGCTGTTTTACGACCTTATCTACGTCTATGCGATAGCCAACATGACGCTGCTGATAGAGGAGCCGGAGAACGGCGTCATCTCGTGGGGGATGTTCATCTCCTACATCGTCTCGTCCATGGTCATAATCCAGGCATGGCTGTACATGACCAACTACATCAACCGCTACTGCGAATGGCGGTGGTACGAGTGCGTGATCATGGTGCTCAACATGTTCGCGGCCATGCTGATGTCGAGGACCATAACCGAATCCTGGGCGTCGGCCAGTCTTCCGTTCCTGTCCGCCATGATGGCCATGATGGGATGCATCGCCGTCCTTTATGCCATCCAATTCCGCGCCAACAAGCCGGATGCGGTCTATATCAAGGACACCCTCGAGATCATCTCCATCATCCTGTTCGTCTACGTTCTTGCGCTGGTCCTGAACCTTTTAGGATACAAGCAGGAGTCGCTTTTCATCATAGCAGTCAACATCCTGCTGGGAATCGTCCTGCCATTCGTCGGGAACGGGGTGTACGACCCGAAGTTCGTCAGCTTCCCCCATCTGGTGGAGAGGCTCGAGCTGCTGACCATAGTGACCTTCGGGGAGGCCATCGTCGGGGTCGCGGCGTTCTTCGACCTGTCGGACCTGGATTCTCTCTCCGTCCTTAGCTTCCTGTTGATAATCCTGATGTTCGGATGCTACGTCTGCCAGGTGCACCGGATGTGCAACCATCATCAGGTCGTGGACTCAGGCCGGATGATCTGGAGCCACTATGCCCTTATCCTGACGATCAACATGATCACCGTCGCGCTGCACTACCACCACTTCGGGGAGGCGGACCCGTTGTTCACGGCGGCGCTGATGG
>JAEEGK010032816.1_pt1 | contig 10136 bp, 10 predicted proteins | sample 8958771 | NCBI WGS metagenome assembly JAEEGK01 (sample SAMN16246547, study PRJNA631951) | gut metagenome | biome: gut microbiome; feature: rumen; material: SC-attached | host: Bos | place: Iran: Karaj | collected 2018-10 | reverse complement strand
TGTTGCATAACTATTCAATTTAAAATTTTGTAAATTTATAATTTAAATGAGTAAGGATATTTATATTTGAGAAAGTGAAAAAAATGAAGAAGAAAAAAATGATAAAATTCCTAAAATAAATAAAAGAAAATAAATGATAAATAAAATAGTATCATTTATTTTTGAAAAATTATTGAATAATCTATCTGTAAAAATGAAGATATTTTCAATAAATTTATTGAAATTTTAATACTTATGGAATACCAGAAATTTCAATTTATAAATATTTAAATCATATTATAGAATACATTGTGAAGAAATTACTTTAATATATAGTGTAATATATATAAACAGTTCATTCTTAAATATTATTATAATTATCTAAAATTAATATATTTGCTTCAATTGTATTATCTATTAAAAATAATGAATAAATTACAATTGCTTTATAAATGAAGAAAGTTTTAAATTTATTTTATTCATAATTATTTGATTCTTTGTTGAATGTAATTATTACATTTTGTTTAGGAGATGTAATAATTATAAAACTATATTTACAAATTAAATCATTATTAGAGAATACTTTTATTTATTAATCTTTATGTATAATAAATCTTTAAATTTTAATATATAATATATTTAACTAAAAATTTTTAAATATTTTTATAATTTGAAAATTTTAAAATTTTATAATTGTTATACAATTGTTGCATATTATTTTATTAATATTATTTACATTTTCTGAATAACTTTATTTGGATTTCTATTATTAGATATTAATATTGTTAGAATTTTTGAAATTTCTTTCAATAAATTTCTGATTTATTTTTATTCTTTATATTTTTTATTATTTTCATATAATTTGAACAAATTTCAATAATGGTTAAACTTTTTCAATCAATATTTCTATTAATAAATATTTTCAATGAGGAATTATCTAAAATAATTACATTAAATTCAATAATTTGTTTCCATTTATTATTTTTTTTCATTAATAATAAAAAGAATTAAAAATATTGGAAATAAAAGTATAATGTTAAAGAAAGGAAATAATATATTAAATAATTCTCAATATCAAATAATATCAATTGAAGAGGAAGTTCAAAATGATAAAGAAAGAATAAGAAGAAAATTTAATTTTACAGGAACAAGAAACACGAGTTTAAATTCAAGTAATGTTTCTGAAATTCAAAGTAAAATATCAGATTCAATAAAAAAGAAAAATATAGAAAATAATAATAATAAAAATAATGAGCAAATAATAATAGAAAATGAGATTTCAGATAAAAGTTCAAACACAGATATTATAGATGAACCTCTTGGAAATAATGAAACATTAAATAAAAATTTTAATGAAGAAGAATACTATAATGTAGATAATTCAAGTAGGATAGATGAATTTGACTTTAATGAAAATAGAAAAAAAAATCATAATCCTATTAGTGATGATGGAAATTCTAATTTATCTAAAATTATGAAAAGAAATAGTTCTTCTCCTTTTTTAAAAAATCATAATAAATTTAAAAAATTTTTAGTTGATGCACATTTTAATGTTTCTAGTTTAGGTTTATTAGATGATGAACATGTTATTATTAGAAATCAACAAGATAATTTTTCTAAGTTTAAATTTATACATGAAGTTCAATTAAATAATCTTAGTTATGAAAATATTCCTTTGAAAAAATTCCTTGCTTTAAATAATAAATCTACTTTTATTATTTTTTCTTTTTTATATGATGAATATAATAATTTAATGAAAATTGGAAAAAAATTAAAAACTATTTTTGAACTAACATTAAAAAAGAAATTTTCATATATAATTGAAAATTTTAAAAATAAATATAAAGAAATTTTATTATTTGAAAATTTTAAATTTATTCAAACTTCAGCAATAAAATTAAAGAAAAAAACGAATGCAATATTTAGTATATATATAAAATGTAAAATAAAAGAAACTCCATTTTTACAAAAATATGAAGGAATTTCATATGAAATATCATATTCATTTAAAAATTCTCAAAATAAAAAAAAAGAAAATTTATTTTATCAAATATATAAATTTGATATAAGAAAAAATAAATATTATCCAATTTGGATTTGTTCAGAAATGGATGAAAAACATTATTCTCAAAGAAGACTTGTTTATTCTTCTCCTGTTCAAAATTATAGTGAAAGAGATCATATAATAATTAAAATAGATTTAATTGAAGGAAATAATTTTATTTCTGATATTCAATTTTTTAATTATAAAATTTTAGCTTCTCCTAAACATTTATATGAAAAAGGATTTTATAGAAATGGAATTGGATATGATGGAATGAGAGATTGTGAAATTGAAAATATGATTTTAAGATGGAATAATGAAAATAATTTAATTAAAAATTCTGAAATGTTATTTTATATTAAAAGAACTTTTGGAAAATTTTTTACTTTAACAGAAGTTAAGTATGATATATCTAAAATTGTTTTTTATAAAATTAAAATGAAAGCAGAGAAAATTGGGTTAATTAAAAAAAATAGAATTTTTAATTTAAATTTAGAAATTTTAGATGAAGAAGCTGAAATTACTAATGAATGTATTTATATTGGATGTATTAATACTTATACTCAAAATAAAATTCTTCAAATTAGAAAAGGAACAATAATAATATTATATATTACTGATTTAAAAAATTAATTAATTTTCAGTTTTTTAATTAAAATATATATTGTTTTAAAGTAAAATATCATTTTAATATTACATTTAGAATAATTAATAAAATTAAAATTAAAAAAATCATATAAAAAAAGGATAAAAATTATAAAAAATGAATTATTAAATTTTATCAAATATTTTTATTGAAATAAAATTAATAAAGTTAAAATCGGTTATTATGAACATTATTTAGAATATTCTGACAAAGTATATTTTTTAGAATTTCAAATCAATTTTTTATTTCTAAAATTATAATAAAATGGGAATTAATGAACAGAAAGTAAAAATGAATAATTGAAAAAAGATATACATAAGATATTAACTAATTTAATAAATTAAATCAAAAAAAAACTAAAAAAGTAAAAAGAAATATTTTTCCCACGACAATATTATTATTATTCTTTGACATAAAATATTTTAATTAAAAAAAAATAAAAAAATAATTAATAAAAATGCAACGAGTGTTTTTCAATTCAAACAACGATTACAAACCAAGTGACAAGCATACAAGTGATCCGTTATTTATTCCCTTAGCAAAAATAAACGATTTAAAATCTCAAAAGAACGGAACAAAAAAGACAGTATTTTGGGTGAAAAAGAAGGAAAAATCAGAAGATGGTACAATAAAGGGAGAAAAATATGAAACAAGTGAACAATATATAGGAGATTGGAAAGAGAATAAAAAAGATGGTTATGGAATAAAAATTTATTCAAATAAAGATAAATATGAAGGTTACTGGAGTAAAGATTTAAGAAATGGAAAAGGAACATATTGGCTTTGTATAGGTAAAAATAAATATAGGAAATTATATACAGGAGATTGGAAAAATAATAAGAAAGAAGGTCATGGAATTTATTTTTATAAAGATGGTTCTTGTTATGATGGTTTATGGAAAAATAATAAAAGAGATGGAAAAGGTTTAATGATATATGCAAATGAAGATATTTATGAAGGAAATTGGAAAGAAGATTTAAAACATGGTTATGGTATATTAGAAAAAAAATGTGGTGATAAATATTATGGTTTTTGGAATATGGGAAAAAAAGAAGGACAAGGTTATTATTATTATTATAATACTGGGAAAATTTATCTAGGTGAATGGCATGATGATAATCCTAGATGTGGTATTTTTACTGATGTTGAAGGAGATACTGTTAAAATTGATATTAGTAAAATTACTGATCCTAAAGATATTCCTTCTCCTATTCCTGAATTAAATTTAAAAGCTCCTGAAGAAGTTTTAGAAGAAAGTATTAATAATGTTCATTTTCTTAGAAATATTAAAAGTGTTAAAAATAAAAATTTACAAGAATTATTTAATGCTGAGGATCAAAAAGAAATCATTAAAATGTATTCTCAGTTAAGAACTACTAAAATTAGAGATGAAGAAAATGAAATGAAAATTCCTGATTTTACTATTTCCATTCCTGAATTAAAATCTATTATTTATTCTAATTTATCTTTTGAATTAGATAATGATACTTTAGAAATTATTTTTTATGCTTTAGGATTACAACTTATTGAAGATACTAAAGTTGATTTCTTATTATTTGTTAAAATTTATTATTTAATTTATCAGAAAATTAATTGTGAACCTGAACAAGAAAATATTTCTCAACAAATGTTTGATGAAAAATCTCAAGGTTCTGAAAATAAAAGATATAAAGATGAAGATAAAAAAGATGGTGAAGAAGTTGAAATTGAAGATAATGGACAAGAAGTTGAAGTTAATGAAGAAAATGCTGATTATGAAGGTGAAGAAGAAGAAAATAAAAATATTGAAGTATCAGAATCTAGATAAAAATCCTTTTAAAAAATATTGTTTAAATCAATTAATTTTTATTTTTAAAATCATAAATTCATATCATAAAAACTTCAAAAAAAAAAAATAAAAAACTAAATAAATAAAAAATAATATAAACAAATAAATAATAAATTTTATATAACTTAAATAAAATAAATAAAATAAAATGTTAGAAGTAGAAATAGACGGAGTAAAAACAAAAGTGCCTCAATGTACATGTGGTAAATGTATAGTTCGTCGTCTTCGAGAGAACAACTGGGAGACATTTCCATACAACAAAAACTTAGGAACAACATATACAACAGACTATCCATGGAAGACAGGAATAAAAGATCCAGGATATTACAATAGATCAATGCACACAGGATTTGAAGACCAATATAAGGAACATTTACCAAATGGAATGACAAGTGAAATGAAAGCTAAATATATTCCATGGGAAATTGAAAATGATAAAAATAATAAAGAACCAAATAAAATTTATTCTACTCCATTTATTGGAACTTCAACTAATGAAATAGAATATCCTAATTGGGGAGCAATAACTAGTGAACCTGTTGATCAAGTTAAATTTCCTGAAATAAAAATTCCTTTTAGAGGAACTTCTAATTATGGAGATAATTATAAGAAATATCCTGATCAATATTATCAAATGAGAGAACCTTTAAAATTCGGGAAAGATACTGTTAAATTTAGTGGTGAACTTAATCCTAATACTACTTATAATACTGAGTATGTCCCTAAGAAATTATATGATAATAATGCTGATAAAAACCCTAATTTAACTAGTTATGCTTTTGTTCCTTGTGATAATGCTCCTGATAATTTTGATACTACTTATAGAACTCATTATGTTGAATATGAAGATGGAATGTGTAAGTTAAGAAAATATTTAAATGCTAGAGGAATGAGGTATTTGGTTATTTAAGTTTTTAATCTTTTTTTTTTAATATTTGAAAGAAATTTTGCTTTTTAATTTAATTTTCTAATTTTTAATATTTTCAGATTTAATATATATATAACATATAATTTTATTTATTCGACCGAAAGAAAAGAAAAAAACCAAAAAAAACACAAAAAAAGAAAAAAAACAATTATTATATATGAAAAATATCTTTTAATTTATTTAAACCCCACTAAAAGAGTAATATATTTATTTTTAATTTAACGATAAGATTTTTGGAATCTAGCCCTAGCACCAGGTCCTCCATATTTTTTAGGTTCAATTCTTCTATTATCAGCTACAAGTAGAGTTTTATCATAATTCATGAAATCTTTCCTGACTTTATCTTTTTCTTCTTCATCGACATATTTTTGATTCCAAGCAACAATTCCTTTAGCAATGGCCATTCTAGCAGCATATAATTGAGCAACAGCACCTCCTCCAGAAACTCTAACTTTAATTCTTAAATTTTTAAATTGATCAACTCCTAATATTAAAATTGGCTCAAATATTTTTATTCTTAATGGCTTTGGTTCTATGTTTTGAATTGGAACTCTATTTATTGTTATTATTCCTTTACCTTCTTGAACTACTGCATTTGCTATTGCATTCCTCTTCTTACCATGTGTGTATACCATTTTCAATTCTTCGTTCTTTTTCATTCGGGCTTTCATGTTCTTTCCCATTTTTTTAAATGTTTTTATGGATATTCATTAAATTTAAATTATGTTTTTTTTATTAATTAATATTTTTTATTTATTTTTATTTTTTTTTTCAGATTTTTTTTGCCAAGTTTAATGTTTAAATAATATTTCATTTAGAGAATTTGTAAAAGAATAAATCAACAACCTGAAAGTTTTATAATAAATTTCAATTTGATAAAATAAAAATATTTAATTATATCAAAGATAAAATATTATTTATAATAAAATCTCTGATTCTTTTAGGAAAAAAACAAATAAAAGTAATAGTTATGACAATAAAAAAGAATAATTGAATATATATTAATCTTTAAAAATTTTTATTTATTTTTTTATTATTATTATTTAATAAAATACAAAATTCTTTTATTATAAGAAATACATTATAATGGATATAATTTTTTTATTATTTGCAACATCCTGTTGTTCCTCTTTGTATATTTTCATTTGAATCACTTGCTTTTATTAATTTGTTATCTATTGATTTCTAAATAATATTATTAAATATATTTACATTATCATATTTATAATAATTTGTATATAAAATTTTTGAAGCTTCAATAAATAATTTTTTTATATTATCTCCATTTTTAGCAGAAGTTTCCATAAAAGTATGTATATTATATTCTTTTTTTAACTTTTCTCCTTGTTTCTTTGAAATTTTCCTACTAATCATTCGTTAAAAAAAATATACTTTTCTTCTAAATCACTTTTATTTCCAATTAAAAAAATAAGAATATCAGGATTTGAATAATTTCTAACTTCTTTTAACCAAAAATCGACATTTTTAAAACTTTCTGGACTAATATAATATATAATAAATTTACTCATCAATTGAATAAACAATAATAGCTAAAGAGGAATTTCTATAATAATTTGAAGTTATACTTCTATAATTTTCACTTCCACAAGTATCCCAAATTTCTAATTTTAAAATTTTTTCTTTTATACTAACATTATAACAAAATAATTCAAAACCTACTGTTGCAATATGCTCTGATTCAAAAACATTTTTTGTTGCTCTTATTGAAATACAAGATTTTCCTACATTTGAGTTACCTATTATTATTACTTTAAAAGATAAATCATTATTTGGAATATTATCAGGAAGAATTTTTATTTCTCCTAAGTTAGATTCCATTAAAAAATATTAATTAATATAAACAAATATTTTAAATTTTTTATATATTAAGTATAATTATAATTCCTTTTTTTTTGATATTTTTCAATGAATCGTTAAAGAAAAATAAATTAAATAGAAAATGAATTTTGAAAAAGAAATAATTGAATTGATTATTCATTTTATTGTAAATTTGTATAATTTGAAAAGAAAAAGAATTAAAAACATTATTATTAGAAAATTTATTAATAAACAATGATTTATACTATTAATTTAAATATTCCTACTTCTCTTTTTTTCATTGACGATATATTATTATCATTTTTTAATAAAATTATATTATCATATTTATTCTAAAACAAAACAATTATTTTCTCATTTAAAGATAAGATATAGTATCACCAAAATTAATTTATAAGTTCATTTAAAAGAACATTTGGAATCAATTAATTTAGTAAATGAATAAACAATTAAAAGTTAAAGTTGAACAAAGAAGAAAAATTGGGATTGAATGAAAAATTTAATTTATTTGAAATTAGATTTAAATATAGATATTATTTAATGTTTAGTTTATGATATTTTTTTAATATAAAGAATATGAAAAAAAAGTAAGATTAAAATCTAATCCAAATAAACTAATGTAAATAAAAAATTATACATTTTTATGTATAATCTTTTTCAGATTATTAAAAAAATTATATATATAAAATAAAAAATTACATTTATATTAATTATTTTTATAATCTTTTTATTAAATAATTCCTTTAAAATGTCGAATAACTCTCAAAATAAAGAAAATAATAATAATTTTGATTTTAAGATAATATTTGATAAATATATAATAGGAGAAAAAATAGGAAAAGGTTCTTTTGGAACAGTATTCACAGCAATAAATAAAGGAACAAATGAAAAAGTAGCTATAAAAACAGAATTAAATGACAATAAAAATCAAATAGGATTGTTAGAACAAGAATCTTTAAGATTAAATTCATTAAAAGGATTTTTAGGAATACCAAATATATATGAGTATGGGAAATTAAAAAGATTTAATGTTTTAGTGATGGAATTATTAGGTAAAAGTTTAGGTGAAATATTTTTATTAAAGAATAAAATTTTTTCTTTAAAAACAGTATGTACACTTGGAATAGATATGATAAAATTAATAAAACATATTCATGAAAATCAATATTTACATCGTGATATAAAGCCAGATAATTTTATGATGGGAAGAGAAAAGAAAAAAGATATATTATATATAATAGATTTTGGTTTAGCTAAAAAATATATTACTTCAAATAATCAACATATACCTTTTAAAGTTGGAAAAAGTATTACTGGAACTGCCCGTTATTGTTCAATTTATACTCATCAAGGAATGGAACAAAGTAGAAGAGATGATTTAGAAAGTATTGGTTATGTTTTATTATATTTTTTAAGAGGAAATTTACCTTGGCAAGGTATTAAATGTAAAAATAATGAAAAACATTATGAAAAAATAGGAAATAAAAAACAATCTACTTCTATTGATGAATTATGTGCTGGTTTTCCTGAACAATTTCAAAATTATTTTAATTATGTTAAACAATTAGATTTCACAGAAGATCCAAATTATAATTTTTTAATTGAATTATTTGAAGGAGTTCTAAGAAAAATTTGTAAAGTTAAATATATTTCTCCTTTTCATCAAGGGAGATTTTCATTATTTGATTGGAATGATAATATTAATAATATTAGTAAAAGTCCTTCTTCGTTTAGAATGAAATCTAAAAAGAAATTAAAAGATAGTAATGTTAATAAAAGAGATACTATTCATAACACCGACAAAAGTGGAATTTCTAATCATTCTATTGGAGAAAATGTTATTTATGATAGAAAAAAAAATTCTAATGATAGTTCTTTTTATAATAGAAAAGAAACTAAAGAAGATACGAAAAATGTTACTTCAGGAGATGATAATGGCAATGTTAATAAAAGAAAAAATGATAATCCTCATTGTAAATGTATTATCTTTTAAAAATCGTTTATATTCAAAATATGAAAGAAAAGATACTTATAGGAATTTGTGCCCAAATATAAAAAATATATATAAATAAAAAATAAGTAAATCAATAATTTTGTCTTATTTAAAAAAAAAAAAACAAAGTCAAAAATATAATTATAAATAAGAGATTTAATTGAAAAATAAAAAATTAAAATTTCCTAAAATTATCAAAACAATGTTAATTTGTTTATTTAAGAATAATATCAATTTTTTTTAAAAAATAATTTGATGAGTGATAAAAAAAAGTATATGAGAAATAAAAAATATGATATAATATATTTTGGAAGTTAAAGGATTTTGAAGAGTATTTATTTATTTTATGATTTCAATTATAATAAATTCTTCTTAAACTTCCAAATGATTAAATGAATAAATGTTAGAAAAATATGAATTAAAAACCATAGCTATTGTTCCTATAAAATAATTAAATTTTAATAATTTTCATTTATTTGAAAACATAATATTAATTTATTTAAGTCCTCAAAAAAAGATTTTTCTGGAAAAAAATAATTTAAATATTAATATAGCTATATATCTATTTGATTAAAAATGTGAAAAATAATAAATGTTAGAAAAAATTATAATAAAGATTAATTAAAAAAATAATTAAAAATATAATTTCTTAGATTAATAATTAATAAACATTTAATTTTTTAAATTTATTTATCTAATAACCCTATTTCTGGGTTGTTCAAATATTTTAACCATACTTTTCCTTATTCTAAAACTTCTTTTCTATTTGATTCAGGCATTTCTTCGATTAAATGGAGTTCTTCTTGTATTATTGCATTATAGGATTCACATGTATTATTTATTATGACTTTTTTGAATATCATTTATTTTTTTAATTAT
>JAEEGK010032810.1_pt1 | contig 10137 bp, 6 predicted proteins | sample 8958771 | NCBI WGS metagenome assembly JAEEGK01 (sample SAMN16246547, study PRJNA631951) | gut metagenome | biome: gut microbiome; feature: rumen; material: SC-attached | host: Bos | place: Iran: Karaj | collected 2018-10 | reverse complement strand
ACGCGAAATGCCATTCTTTGGTTTTTCTTCAAACGGAGGACTTATAGATTCAAGCTTTTCTTCCGTTGATTTTTCGAGCGCTTCGGAAACCTTTGCCGTTCAAAATACTGTAAATGTTTCCATGCCGGAAATTATTGTTAAGCTTTCTGATTATGAAGAATATGAATCAACTCTTGAAAAAAGTATTTTTGTTAAGCTCAATGCAGGCGGCGAACAGCTTTCCATTAAAAATGTTAAAAATGCCAAAAGTCTTGTTATTCCATCATCATCTTTGAAAATGCCTTTTTCCCTTTACGATATAGCAGAAAACAAAGAAGTGGTAACATCAATTTTGATGAGAAATCCTGCAGAAAAAAAAGAACTGATGTTTAATCCTGTAGCCAGCGAAGTTTTTATTCCCGTGCGGACAGACCCGGGTTTAATCCTTAAATACCCGAAATCTAACTGGCGTGTTTCAGATTATGAGATTTTTGAGTGGGATAGATTCCCTGGTATTCTTTTCTTTGATACAAGGAATTATGATATTCAGGATAATTTTTTCCGCCGCATGGCCTTTTTTGTAGAAAAACAGGGTTATAAAGGAAGGATTTTATCTAACGAAGAGTTGCAGGGAAAACACGGTTATAATGCTCATGATTACAGTCCTGAATCTATGGCCGATTTTTTTAATGTTGCAGATAAAAAAGGTATTAAGCTGAATAAAGAAGAAGAAACTTTGCGGAAAATCCTTTTGCAAAATGGACTTCTGATTAGTGATGGTGGAAAATTTAAAGCAGGAACTGGAGGACTTGTATCTATTTCTCAGGAATCAGCTGATTACCTTAGAGTTCAGCTGCTTGCTCACGAAGGATGGCACACTTTATTTTTCAGGGATGAAAACTATCGTAATTATGTTGCTGCTGTTTATTATAACTTTGATCCTAATTCGCAGGCTTTTTTAATTGATTATTTTAAGTCCCAGCCATCGCTCGGTTATGACACAAATGATGAATACCTTATGAAAAATGAGTTTATGGCTTATATTATGCAGCAGGGGCTTGGTTATGTTGCAGATTATTTTGTTTCTCACGCAAAGTGGGGATCGGTGCAAAAGTATACGAAGAATCTTGCTGATTATATTATAAGTACAAACGGGCAGGGCTTTGTAGAAGCGGCTGTAATGCTCAATGATTTTGTTTTTGATAATTACGGCATTGTGTGCGGAAATATAAATCTTGTTAGAAGGTAAATTGGGAGATTATCGGGGCAAGCCCGATAATGACATATTAGTTTAATATATCTGTATTGAATTGTTTTACTGCGCCCACAGTTGAAGGCGGCCCATGACCAGGCATTAGAATTGTAGCAAACTGTTGCGAAAGTATTTTTGATTCAATATTTGAACGTAAAATAAACTTGGAGTAGCTTGAGTTTGTAGAACCCATTGAACCTGCAAAAATTACGTCTCCAGTAAAAAGTACATTTTCAATACCGTAAACAACTGAATCTGCGGTGTGGCCTGGAACTGCCATATAGCGTACAGTCATTTTTGCAGTTTTAAACTTTCCGTCGCCAGTGATTACTGTTGTGTCATTTTTTGCAACTTCCCAGTCGGCGGCATAGATTTTTGGCGTATAGATTTTTTTTAGTGTTTTAATTCCGTTTGTGTGGCTCGAATGGTTATGTGTGACTAACACGGCTGTAAGCTTAAGATGATTGTCTTCAATCTGAGAAATAATTTCTTCTGTTATTTCGCCAGGGTCAATAATAATTGCTTCATTTACCTTTTCGTTTACAACAACATAACAGTTAGAGAAGCCGCCTAAGTTTAAATGGAAGTATATTTTCATAAAAGTTCCTCACTGCTCCTCAACCGGATTATTGTGTGTGTTGCTCAATTCTTCATCACTTAGATGAGAAATCATAGAATCAATATCATCTTTTATAAACTCTGCTTCCCGTGTATTAGACATTTTGAAGGAAACATTTGCCCTTTTTGAAGAGAAGAAAAGTGTTTTTTTTAGGTTGCAGTTTCTAAAGGAGGTATCTACAAGAGTTGCATTTATAAACCTGGAGTTGAACAAATCAGAATTATCAAAAGAGGATTGATAAGCCTTGCAGCCGTTAAAGTTACTTTGAATAAGTTCACTCGAAGTAAAAAGACTGTGAGTAAAAGTGCAGCCGGAAAAAGAATTGAAAATACTATTTGTTTTTATAAGACTGCAATCGTTAAAAACAGCAAAATCAAAAATGCACATTCTAAGCAGAATATTTTCAGAATGCATGTTCATAAAAGTACAGTGATAGAAGTTACAGCCAAAAAACTTTTTATCTGTCAAATCAACATCAGCAAAAATAAGTCCGCACGCATTAAGACCAACAATTTTATCGTGAGTTCTGATGTATCTGTAAATATCTTCCTTTGCTTTTCCTGGATTCGGAATGTGGTCAAGGCAGTAACTTTTTTCTTCTGTCAGGTTGCCTTCATCATCAAAGGTAGAAAGAGCAATGTTGCGGCAATGATGAACGCTGCAAGTATTTTGTGTGAACATAGTATTAGTATAGAATGAAAAAGGATTTTTTTCTACAGCATGCAACAGATTGTCGTATCAAGTACGACAATGACAATATATAGATTTATCAAATGGCATCAGGCCCTTGATTATAATTTAGTATAAATGCTGTTTACCATTCGCAGGGCTTCATTTATCTTGTTAGTTTCATCAAAGGTAAAACCTACATTTTCTTCGACTAAAGTTTCAAGGCTGGCGTGAGTTTCGGTAAGGGCTGTCATAAAGCCGCGGGAAACCTTGTACCAGTAGTCGCCGTTACCGTTAGTGAAAAGGCAGATAAATCCGTATTCCTTGTTTTTCTGCTTTGCAATTGCAGTACGAAGAATCCAGTCTAGAGAAAAAACAATCTGCTCTTTACCAATAGGGTCGTGAATATTGGCATTCATCTTACGATTCCATTTTTTTTCTGGAATTGGATTAAGGTCGATGGAGGCTGTTACTGGAATTATAAGTCCAAGCTTTTCGCCATCCATAATTGTTCCATGGTCCTTTGTTGTGATTATACCTTTAAGATTTGAACAGGCTTTTAGCTTATTCTGATCTGTTTCTTCACGGATTGCAGTAAGAAAATATTCGTATGGAAGAATTGCAGTTTTCTTTCCTTTGATTTTTTTTGTTTCAAAGAGGAAACCTCCGAGTGAAAGTGCATCTTCAATATTTTTAATATTGAGAGGATTGAGGCTCTTAGAACTTGTTTTTTGAGCATTTTCTTCAAGAGCTTTTGCACCTGCTTTAACACTGTCTTTTGAAGTGCCAGCTTTTGGCATTCCGGCCTTGGCAGAAGTTGCCTTTTGCATTGGAGCTTCAAAGTCTGAGAGCTTCTGCTTTTTACAGGCCATTAACTTTTCGTAAAGCTTTGGATTTATTGTATCAAGCATGGGGCGGGTGAGAGGTGAAACACTCATTGCAAAAATCCTGCTTGTTTTTACGATTTCTCCGGCAACTATAAATACCGGATCCTGACGGAACATAACGCTTCCCGGATGAATGCAGATATGATCAGCAGTCAGGCTTCTGTAACTTTCCCGACCGTTTCTTATGCAGACAAATTGAATCATACCGGCAGCAATGCAGCAAAGATAATCAGCCATTTTTCCGCCGTTTTCAATTACAGGCATCTTAAGCTGTTCACCGACAATTTCTGCCAGCTGGAAATGTATGTTTTCTATTTCAAGCATTACGCGCTCGTCAAGATAGTTTTTCTTGCAGAACTTTTCCCGGTTGTCTGTCTGCTTGAAGGCATTAAAAAGATTGAGGTAAGTACCAAAGTCTCCGGATAAATCACGGAAACGGTGGTGTGCTTTTCTGGCTTCCATTTCCTGATTTGCCGGAAGAATAAAAGGTGAGTTTGCAGAAAGAAATGATGAAGCTACAAGTACCTTATCTATAACATCCGGGAAACGCATTACAGATTCTACAATGATTCGGCTTATACGTGGTTCAAGCGGGAACTTAACCATAATTTTGCCGATTGCAGAAAGAGTGTTATCTTCGTCTAACGCACCAAGAAGATTAAGTGTTTCTACTGCACCGATAATTCCTTCCCGTCCAGGGGAAGCAATAAAATCAAAATCAAAGAAGTCTGTAATTCCAAGCTCAGCCATTCGTAAAACAACTTCACTTAAATCGGTGCGGTGTATTTCTTCTTTTGTATATAGTTCACGCGATTCAAAATCTCTTCGGGAATAAAGTCTGTAACAGGTTCCCGGACAGGTTCTTCCGGCACGTCCTTTTCGCTGGTTGCAGGAAGCTTTAGAAACAAAGGTTTCTGCAAGACTTGAAGTGTAGGTTCGCGGACTGTAAAAGTTGAGCTTTGCCAGACCTGAATCTATAACGGTTGTAATGTCTCTGATTGTAACTGAAGTTTCTGCTATGTTAGTTGAAACTACTACCTTCTTTTTGCCTTCAGGTGCGGGATCAAAAACGCGTTCCTGTTCTTCTTTTGAAAGCCTTCCGTAAAGCGGTAAAATATGAAGCTTGCGACCGAACGGTGAATAACAAAGACGTTCAACACAATCCTTTATAATTTTTTCACCGGGAAGGAAAATCAGTATTCCGCCTGAATCTTCACTGTCTTCATCATTATCCAGAACTCGGTCTACAGTACTGCAGATTTTACGGAGAAGTTCATCGCAGCCTGCATCTGAAGAAGTTGTAGCACCGCCTGGAATAGGGTCGTAAATTAGGGTGACAGGGTATGTCACTGTATCTATAGAAACAATAGGGGCGTTATCAAAATATTCAGAAAAAGCCTGCGTATTCATTGTTGCAGAAGAAACAATAACGTGGAAATCGGAACGTTCCTTAAGCACGCGTTTTAAAAGCCCGAGAACAAAGTCTATGTTAAGGCTGCGTTCATGCGCTTCATCAACCATTATTACACTGTACTTGCTGAGCCACGGATCAAGCTTCATTTCCTGCAGAAGGATTCCGTCTGTCATTATTTTTATGCGTGTGTCCTGGTTGGTATTATCTTCAAAACGCATTTTGTAGCCGACAAGTCCAGGGTATGGAGTGTTCATCTGTTTTGCAATGAACTCACTTACAGAAAGTGCTGCAATTCGGCGTGGCTGTGTAACTGCAATAATACCGTTTGTGGCATAACCTGCTTCGTAAAGAATTACAGGAATCTGTGTCGTTTTGCCCGAACCGGTTGGGCTTTCTACAATTACTACCTGATTTTTTTCAAGGCAGTCTAATATCTTTTGTTTTTGTTCGTATACGGGGAGTGATTTATAATCAAAACTGTTTGTCATCATGTCCTTTTATCCGTCGAGCCAGCTCTTAAGAATCTGTGCAACTCCTTCCGGATTATCGTCTACCATATTTTTTATAGTATCTTCTGTGGTGATGTTTGATTTTCGTTTTCTGTTCTTGTCTTTTTCTGTCCACAGACCTCGTTTTATACCATAGTTGAAAAACTCTTCAAGAACTGCATTTTCACGTCGGGTGTGAAGTGTGTTGTTCGGGTCATATGAACCTAAGCCTTCTATTGTAAGGCGAAGCTTCTGCTGTTCTTTTGGAGAGAGCTTTAAGAGTTTATAAAGTTTTTCTCTTAGGGGAATATCCATTCCCAGTTCGGTTAGAAGTATGGCTGCTTTCTGGCGGCCGCTGATTTTTGGTAATTCGTCTGTTGTTCGAATAAACTCATTCATAAGAATATTATAGTATATTTTTTATTATCAATCTAGCTTGAATAACTTTGCGCAGACAAGTGATTCTAACCATGTTGAACCGTCTTTTTTTACAAGGGAAAGATTGTTGACGGTGACCGAGCAGGCGTTTGTTTTGGTTGATATTGATTTGCCATCCGGGTAGTAGGTGCCCATTGAGCTGATGACGTAGTAGTTACTGCCGTCGGCAGCAGAAGAGACTGCTTCATCATCTGCTTTGCCAAGATAAACAAATACGTGACCGTAATAATATAGAAGTGTTCCTGGTTCAAGTGTATCCAGAATTGCGGCTTTTTGTGTTCGTGATAGATTTTTGAAATAAACAGTTTTTCCCGGCATTGCGGCCTGTGCTGCGCTGTTTTTGCCAAAATTAAAACCAAAGCATCTGTATAAATCTTTTGTGTAGCCGGTACAGTCGCGTTCGTTTTCCATGCCACCCCAGCCGTAACGTTTTCCAAGTGATTTGAAGGCAAGATTTATTGTGTTTGCTTTTGTGTATGGCATAAGACCTTTACAGCAGATCCCAGCCGGTACTGCAGCATAATGTTTTCCCAAAGTTCCGTCTGCTTTTTTGTAAGGAAGTTCGGCAAGGTAGCAGGAGTGGGGAACTCTGTCTGCAAATTGTTCACGCAGTTTTATATCGTTCCAGTCTGCAAGATTAAGATAGGTGCCCATAAAAAGCGGCGTTTCCTGTGCAAAGGAAGATGAAGGCGCTTCATCATCAGAAGAAAAAATATTTGCTTGTGGCAGCATGAACTGGTCTGCGGTTACTGTTATAAAGTCAGGATTGTCCCTTTTTGTATAATCAAAATATTTTGTAAACTCAGCATCGGTACATAGTGCAATATCGCTCTGGCGAATCCAGCCGGCAGAATAGTAGGTCTGAATAAGGTACCATTCTTTATCCTTGCTTTCCCACAGAATTAAAACAGGCTCATTCATCAGAATGCCGGAGATTTGGTTAACGTCATCAAACCAGAACTGCGGATCATCGGAATAGAAGGTTTCTACAGGAATGTTTCTGATTGTGCTCCGTTTTATGCAGATTCCTTTGCGCACCGGATAATAGTTTAGTTTTTCAGGATAGCGGTAAGCTGTTGTGTAAGCGTAGTATTCTTTTGTACCAAGCGGCTCGTAATTCATTTTGTCGTAAAACTCAAGCCAGTCTTCGCGGGTAAGGCGGTGGATTATGTTGCCGGCTGTTTTTGTGTACCATATAACACCCGGCCGGTAGCGGAGCATTTCATCACGTATTTGCTGGGTATTGAATCTTCTGCCATATTTGCGGATATCAGTTACAATTCTATAATACTCGGTGGGCGAAAAGCGGCTTTCAAGAATATCCTCATTCCATCTGGCAATTTCTTCTCTGTTCATAAGCACTTTGTAAGGCTCTTGAGTTTTTTCAAGCCAGTATTCCGGAGTGAGCATCTGGTCGCTTACATCAGGTGAAAGAATTACATCAAATGATTTGTCGGCCCTGTTTTTGTCGTGGATAAAATCGGCGGTTGGAGATTCAGGTTTTTCATTGTTCAGCCATTCTGCATATTTTTCTGAAAACTCATCGGTAGGAAACGTCGGTTTTTGTTCTTTTTCATACTCAAAGTCTTCATCATCATTTTCTGCATCGGGTTGTGAAGAATTATCTGTTGGCGGAAGCTCGTTTGTAGTGTTTTCTTTGGATTGAGTTTTTTCATCATCAGAAATCGGAGTGTCTGCTTCTGCATTTTTGTCCGTAACTGTTGTATCTGGTGTACCTTTTGAAACGCACGCTACCATAAGTGGGGAAAGCATAAAAGAGAAGGTGATGATGGCAAAAAATAACCGGCTTTTTGTCATTTAAACTTTTTTCCTGAACAATGTTTGAATAAATATTCTATTATTATAGCTCATTTTAAGGATAAAAAACAGTAGAAAAATAGTATTTGTTGCAACTTGCCTTAATCTTTGTTATACTCATACTTTAATATATCATTTTAAGAGGTAAAAACATGGCATACTATTTTGAAGAACCATCCCACACATTCGATGAATATCTGCTGATTCCTGGTTACACGGGTCCAGATTGTATCCCTGCTAACGTAAGTTTACAGACTCCTGTAGTGCGTTATAACAAGAAGTTGGGCGAAAAATGTCCTCTTATGATGAACATTCCTATGACATCTGCTGTTATGCAGGCTGTTTCTGATGATAAACTTGCCGTCGCTCTTGCAAAAGAAGGCGGCATTTCTTTTATATATGGTTCACAGACAATAGAAAATCAGGCTGCCATGGTTGCCCGTGTAAAAGCTTACAAAGCCGGTTTTGTAACTTCAGATACAAATATTCGTCCTGAGCAGACTCTTACAGAACTTGTTGCTGCAATTGAAAAAACTGGTCACTCAACTGTTGCTGTTACAGAAGACGGTTCAGCTAACGGTAAGCTTCTTGGTATTATTACAGACCGAGACTTTAGAATGAGCAAGGCAGCTCCAGATGCTAAGGTTAAGGATTATATGACTCCGCTTTCTTCTCTTGTTATGGGACAGGAAGGAATTACGTTAAACGAGGCTAACGACATAATCTGGCAGAAAAAAGTAAACCAGCTGCCGGTTGTAGATAAAAACGGAAATCTTCTTCATCTTATTTTCCGAAAGGATGCCGCAAGCCACGAAGCACATCCGCTTGAACTTCTTGATGATAAAAAACGCTATATCGTAGGTGCCGGAATCAATACCCGCGATTATATGGACCGTGTTCCAGCCTTGCTTGCTGCCGGTGTTGATGTTATGACTCTTGATTCTTCTGAAGGCTTTACTGAGTGGCAGAAACGTGCGCTTCACGATATTCACGAAAGATGGCCGGATGCAAAAATTGGTGCCGGTAACGTTGTAGATGCAGAAGGCTTCCGCTTCCTTGCAGATGCCGGTGCTGATTTTGTAAAGATTGGTATTGGCGGCGGTTCAATCTGTATTACACGTGAACAGAAGGGTATTGGTCGTGGTCAGGCAACAGCTACAATTGAAGTTGCAAAAGCACGGGATGAGTATTACAATGAAACTGGTATTTATGTTCCGCTTTGTTCTGATGGCGGAATTGTTTACGACCATCACGTAACACTTGCTCTTGCAATGGGCGCCGATTTCGTTATGCTTGGCCGCTATTTTGCCCGCTTTGATGAATCTCCAACAAACAAGCTTATTGTAAACGGTAACTATGTAAAAGAGTACTGGGGCGAAGGTTCTAATCGTGCCCGTAACTGGCAGCGCTATGACCTTGGTGGTAAAAAAGGAATGGCTTTTGAAGAGGGTGTTGACTCCTATGTTCCTTATGCCGGCTCCCTGCATGATAACGTTACTCTTACTACAAGTAAGGTAATTCATGCAATGTGTAACTGTGGTGTACTTACAATTCCAGAGCTTCAGAAGAAAGCCAAGATTACACTTGTAAGTGCTGCTTCTTTACGAGAAGGCGGTGCTCACGATGTAATAGTAAAAAATACGGTAAAAGCAAATTAATGGAATAGTAGAATTGAAATGCTGACGCATTTCAATTCTGCTATTTTGCAATTCAATGAAACGCTGCGCCACTGCTCGCGTTTCTTTAAACACAGGAGAAAGCTTATGAAAGTTATGGAAAAGAGTGCTGGGTACAGTATTGATGTTGGTAAGGATAATCCTTATGTAGTAGGAATTGGATTCCTTGTTGCAGGCGGAATTATTACACTTATTATGGTGTTTATAGTTTGTATGGGCTTGGGAATTATTCAGATGTCGCCGGAACAGGGGCTAACTCTTGTGAGCCTTTTTTCAGGAGGACTGACGCTTGCTATAATTCTGTGCTTTACACTTCCTATTTTCCATCGTGCGTCAAATGCAGAGAAGGTGACTGGTAAAATTGTTGATGTTGCAGTTATAACTCATACATCTAATGGACGCCGCTATTCCTACTATTCTCCTGTAGTTGAGTATGATTATGAAGGTAAGCACTATAAAAAAGAACTTGCTTCATCATCTACTAAGGAACCGGAGATTGGAGAAGAAATAAATCTTAAGGTATACAGAAAGAATCCAAATAAGGTTTTAAATACAAAGGAAGTTGTGTTCAGTGCTTTTATGACCGTAATCTTTTCTGCTATGGCTCTTGGTTTCTCAATTCCTGGAATCTTAAATCTTACTGGTAACGGAAACTTAATGAATTGGGAATCTGCTGAGACAAGTACAAACACAGCCGGCGGATTAGAATTGCCAGCCTTACTTATTGGCTTTGGTTTAGCTTTCCTGTTTACGCTGATTGGTATAATTATCTGTGTTGCAACAAAGAAGAAGTATGGAAAAGCTCAGCTTAAGGAAACAGGAATTAAAAAGGAATATATTATTACAGAGATTTCTATTAATACAAATGTAGAAATTAATGGAGAGAATCCTGTAGTT